>Ga0307987_1001542_pt1 | contig 12612 bp, 8 predicted proteins | sample EllFjometagen181_FD_203157 | JGI IMG/M metagenome (GOLD analysis project Ga0307987, IMG submission 203157) | Marine microbial communities from Ellis Fjord, Antarctic Ocean - #181 | ecosystem: Environmental > Aquatic > Marine > Unclassified | place: Southern Ocean | collected 2014-10-08 | reverse complement strand
TATTCATAAAAAACATGAACTTTATATAAAAGTTCATCTGCAAGCTTTTTGGCTTAAATGTGCTAAAATCCTTGCACTTTGACATTAAAAATAAAATATTAATAGTTACTAATACGTTAGTTATAAATTCAGGAGGATGCCCTAAAGTAGTATGTCTCAAATTTCCAGTTTCTATGTGACGGTAGGGTTTTAATTTTTAATTACTCCTAAGAAACATGAATGGGGTTCTAATTTTCTTTCTATTTTTCCGTTGACAACTTCAGATGTTTCATCTGTCCAGAAATCAACAACCTTTGAACAATCAATTCCGTGTTCGTTCAGGTCAAGAAAAAGAATCTGCTCCTCTTCTCCCCAGTTAATCAGCATTATTCTGAAACCATCCGATATTTCCTGTAACCATGATCCGGGATTGTTCTCCTTGAACAAATCCAGAGGAACACCTGCTTTTCCACGTTCGGTAGCAACAGTTCGACGTAATAGATCCAATCCTGGTTCAGTCAATCTGCACAAATTATCAGAAAGATTAATGCAACCTCCACTTATGATAACCAGTCCCAGAAGAATTTGAGTTTCCTTCACTGTTGCATTAGAAAACGTTTTATGAGCAAAGGGATAATCTTCCTTTTTACCTTCCGGAGTTACAAAAACCAAACATGCTTTAAGATCATTTATTGCGGGATCATCAGAAGTTTCCGGTCCACGACACAGGGAAAAATCCGGATCATTGTCCCACAAACGATCCTGCATCCAAAATCTGGCGGCAATTGACGGAGAATTAGATTTAATGTAATCCCAGTCAGAATGAATATCTCCTGAAATTCGAACACTGTCAACAAGCAGATCTCCAGCTTCAAAGGAATAATTACATCCAAGAATTTCTGCTTTATTTTTTGTCGCTTCACGAATTGGAGCAATAATTTTTCCCATAATTTCTCCTCTTGGCACGCTCTTATCAAAGAATTTTTTTGCTTTCTGAGTTTGCACTAGAAAATCAAGTTTAAAGAATTTATATCCCATATCCACATATCTTGTAAAAAGGTCATATAACCATTTTTGTGTATCTTCTCTGGTTGGATCCAAAACAAAACCATATCTTCTCATACATTCATATGCTAGACAGGGATTTCCGGATACTCCCATAGCCAGCATTTCACTCTTCACCTGCGCAATACGACAATGCGGTTCAATAATTGTCGGAGCAATCCAAAGTCCAGGTTCAAATCCCATTTCTGTTAATTTTTCAGCAAGATATTTCATTCCATTTGGAAAAAGCGGATTGGCCTCCCATTCTCCATAACAATATTGCCAGCCATCATCAATTGTTATTCGTTTGATATATTTGCTGAGTACAGGATCATTCTTAATAAATTCAGCATTTTTCAGCACCTCTTCTTCTGTTATTGTCCATCGATAATAGTCCCAACTGTTCCATCCAGGATTCTGACGAAAGACTGTTTTGCCAGGAGTTTTCTCATTTTCTCCATAAGCATTCATCAGTGCATGCCCGTCATCTGAAACAAACAAACTAACTGGCTCGGAAGTAACTTTTGATTCTACGCATGGATCAATAAGGGTTGAAACCTTAAGATCAATGATTTTTTCTACTTCTATTTTTCCCGTAATTTCTGACAGATTACGCTGCCGAAGAGGATGAGTAAATTGCAGAGATAAATTATTTTTGGTTATTATACATTGGAAAACACTTAAGAAATTAGTATTAGCAGGAGTTTTAATCATCTCACAACTCCCCGTTTTCCGACCATGCATAAGCACATGATCAGCCTTAAAACAAGTGACCAGTAAAGGAATCAGCGAAATTGTATCCGCAGTTTTGACAAGATTCATTTCAAGGGTTATTTCAATTCCGGGAATATTGTCTAAATTAACAATTGAAGCGAATTTTAGCTCAACCTTTCCCCAAGATGAATCCATTGCTATAGTTAATTCATCCTGTTTGTCTTCTACAAGGCTCCAATTCTTTGTGTCGTATCTTGAATTTGATTCTTCAATAAAAACTTGACATTTTTCAAGTTGAATTTGATTAATTTTAAGGTTGTAAAAAGCATCCTCCAAATTAATATACAGCTCTATACAATTCCATTTTTTGCTGATTGTTGACATTTCAATTCCTATATTTATGATTTTTATCCAAGAGTTGCTTCACTCTAGAATGAAATACTGTTGTTTTGATTTATTACTGCAGTATTTGCCTCCATTGAAATAGTACCAACAGAATATTTATTGACAAAGATTTTGCATTCTGTGCTCATTTCTTTTTGTAAAATATCTTTTTTACCTTTGATTGATTAATTTAGCGAAGATTTTATCATTCATATTAATATTGTCAATGCGATATCTGTCTTTTATGATACTTTCCTTACAAGCGTCAATTGACAAAGTAAGAGCACCCCCTTCTACATGTTCCATCAAGACACGTATATGATGTATAAAACCAAGTTTCTCTTTTGTTAAGGTTTCTTCAAAATATTCTTGAATTTCATAATTTAATGGTAAAAGTGCTTGTGCACCTCCGATAATTTCTGCTATAGTTCTCATTAAATGGGTATTCCTTTAATATTATTTATTATACAGATATATTATATTATGAATACCCATTTTTTTAACAATTTATGAGCCTTTTGTTACGAAAGAACACAAGTTGCTTTGACTTTTGACAGTACCATATATTAAAAAAGGACATTAAATGAAAATTGTAATAATTGGTTCTTATGGGCATAACGGCTATGCACTGGATGCGGCAAAAGTTAATCCCGTGATTGAGATAATCGGTATTGCCCCCGGTGTTGAAGATGAGAATGTTCAAGCTGTTTATAATGAATTAGCTGGAGAATATAATATTGAGCTATATAACAACTACAAAACTATGCTCAATAAAACCAAGCCGGACATTGCTGTTATCAATACGGTATTTGCTCTCAACAATAAGGTTGCTATTGAATGCCTTAACCGTGGCATCCATTGTTTTATTGAAAAACCTATTGCCTGCGAACTTGATGACCTGAAAAAACTTAAAACTGCCTACAAAAACTCCGAAGCCCATTTAACAGCTATGCACGAAATCCGATATCATCCATGGTTTGCCGCAGCTTATAAAGCTTATCAGGATGGACTACTTGGAGAGATACAACTTATAACCGCTCAGAAATCATACGGGCTGGGACAACGCCCTGACTTTTATAAAAACAGAGCTACATACGGCGGAACAATTCTTTGGGTCGGAATCCATGCGATAGACTGGATATACTGGTTTACCAATGGTGAAATATCAGAAGTAACAGCCAATCATACAACTACCGGTAACTGTAACCATGGTGATCTGGAAAGTTCTGCTCTCTGTTTTTACCGGCTGAAAAATGGTGGTCAAGCCTCAGCAAACATCGATTATTTACGACCGAAGGGCCACAAGCAATATGCTGATGACAGACTACGAATTGCTGGAACTAAAGGTCTATTAGAGGTCAGAGATAACAAAGCCGTAATTATTACAGATAAAAAAACGTATGAATTGCCGTTAGCCGAGAAAAAACTTATCTTTAACGAGTTTATTAATTACATTTATAAAGATAGAGATTTTATGCTGACTGAAGATGTGGTTTTCAGGGTAACCGAATTGGCTATCCGCACCAGAATGGCTGCCGATCAGAAAAGGGTTATAACTTTATAGTAATTGCAAAATATCTTAGAGAACTTAATTAGGGCATCCTGTTCAATTCTTTTCATCTAAGAATGGCGAGATTGGTGTTGCCAGACCTAACTGCGATTTATCCCACTGCTTCACAAATTTCCTGAACCTCAATGAGAATGCGTGCCCCATAGCAGGATCATTAATAATTTTCTTAGGGGCTTTAATTACGTTATAAGCAGCATACACCGAACTTGGGGGGCAAGAGCTGTCAATAAAACCAACGCCAACAACTGTAGGTACAGTAATTCGCCTGGCAAAGTTGACTGCATCAAAATATCCGCTCATTTGCACCCAAGCAACATCTTTTTTATGAGATAAAAGTATTTTTGGCCATCCCGGAACACGATCCTTAAGGTAGCCTCCGTGATCGCACAAGGCTGGAACATTGGCAATTGCCGCAGTAATGTTTTTATTCAAGCCAGTTAATATCAGGGAATGCCCCCCACCTTGACTGCTTCCATATATAACAAATTGTTTCTTATTAAATTCAGGAAGTGCTGCCACATAATCAATAGCCCTATTAATACCAATAATTGAATTCTTGAAAAAATACTTATCACGATCAGGAGCCCCTTGTAGATAATACACTGTAGGCTTATTAGACTCCTTATACTTTTCTTTCAACATGTCTACAGATACATACGGATCATAGCTATGCACATTCATAAGTAGCCCTATAACTCCTGCGTTTCCCCAACCTGTGACCCAACCTGGATGATTACGCCCCGGGCCTGCACCAGGAACAGTAACAATCGCAGGGAAAGGCCCCTTTCCTGTTGGGACACTTAGAAAACCATAAATTCGAGTGGAATTAATATTAGCAAAACTAATATTGTACGTACTCTGCTTATCATTGCTGTATTTCTCTATGATCTCCATTTTCACATCTAGCGGCTGGCTTGATATCTGTTCAATGGCATTTTTCCAAAACTTATCGAAATCCTCGGGCTCACTTGTTGCGGGCTTAATCTTCAACGGCTCATAACCAGAAGCCCCACGCTTAGTATATTTTTTGTCGTCAATCTCTATTGAACAGGTTAAACGCAGAAATCCAGGCTTACTAAGTGACTCTGATATTTTAAAAGGATTATTTTCTGACAAGCTAAATATTTTGTCTTCAATTACTTTTCCACCATCGAGAGTCAATATTGCTTCCATCGTTCCATTTGTTATCAACTCTTCATTTTCGTTCTTTACCGTTACAGTAAAAATTGTATCTTCACCGCATTCATATATGGCATCAGGACGAGCTGTTATAATTGTAATAACCGGTGGTGATTCTTGATTCGCTTCGACAGAACTCACCCCTCCGTAAGTGACCAACAACAGAATAAAAAGTGAATTCACAAGTTTTATTTTAGCAAACATATTTTTTCCTTTTTTATAATCAGGTTTTGTGTAATAGTGTTAGTTTTTAGTTGTTAATGGTTAGTTAAGACACGTTGTTCGTTGTTCGTTAATCGTCAAGACACTGCCGTGGGCAGGAAAAAACCTTCTTTTTATTATGTTTCCTAGGGCGTTACCCTAGGCTAGTATGTTACGGGCTGTCAGCCCTTCGATCATGGATCCACGGGGACAAGCCCCAAGGTGACCTTTGCTTTGTCCGAGCCGAAGCGACTCGGCTACAGTATGAAACTGTAATCGGAATGTTAATCTGCAAGACTCACGCTGTAGCCGCGTCGCTCCGGCGCGGAATCCTCTTTATAATAATCTTCTACCGACTTGAGATTAAAGAAATGACAACCTTATTGCAGAATTTTCATGCAGGAGTTTGCTAGCGCAGCAAAAACAACAGCATTAAAATAATGCAATAAAAAAAGATTCGTTAGATTCGTGGCTAAACTCTTTTTATAATCATTCTGCAAACAATCTTTTTGTTTTTTTTGTTCTAAAACTTTTTTTTAATGATTCTGTCGATAAAATTTTCTTAAAAATCATTCTGCAAACAATCTTATTAATCTGTGAAATCTGCGGATAAAACTCTTCTCTTTTTTAAATCTTTCCTAATATCTCAGACCTGAAATAGATTGTTTCGCAAACCAAAGCCATCTGTCAACATGCATTTATCACCATCCTTAACTGGCAGATTACGATATTGATGAGTTTTAGAACTCCGCATAAATGCATGTGTCATACGTTCATACAATTCGAACTTTTTATCGTTGTATTCATCGTTATAAAAAAGATTTACCTGCTCATCAGGATCTTCATTAAGATTAAACATCTCTCCTGTATTAGGTAGATCAAAAATAGTAAAACGCCAGTTGTCATCTGTGATAATTCCTCTAACAGCAGATCCTTCTTCGCTGTAAGTGGATTCTACCGTAACTTCTTTCCAAGAATCATTTTCCTCTTGTCCATAACATAAAGGAACAAATGATTTTCCTTCAAGCGGAGGACGACCAACATTATCGATCTTAGCCCAATCGCAGAATGACGGGAAAAAATCCAGCGAACAGGTTAACCTATCAATCATAGACGGTTCAATACCTTTTCCATATACAATTAATGGACATCTAATTCCTTTATCATAAAACTTTACACCCTTGGTAATCAACTCATGGTCACCGATCATATCCCCATGATCAGTAGTAAAAACAATAATTGTATTATCTGCCAGCCCTTGCTTATTAATAAATTCTACAATGCGGTTTACTTGATCATCAACAAACTTGATTGATCCGTGATACAAAGCACGCAACTTTTTGATAGTATCTTTATTCTGTGCAACTGTATCGAACTCACAAAATTTCTGTGAATTTTTCAGAATAGAATTACCACGTTCCACCCAGGATTCATCTATAGGATCAGGCATATCATCCGGCTCAAACATTGTATCATAGGGTGCAGGCGGATCATACGGATCGTGCGGATCAACGTATGAAACAAAACAAAAGAATGGCTGATCTGATTGCTCCTTAATGCTTTCAGACATAAAACCCAAAGCCTTGTCAGTAATAAATGTGGTTTGATGAAGCTCTTTTGGCAACGGAGAACTGTACATTAACGACCAATCAGATTCTTGTCTTCTCTCATTTAAACATTCAGCAACGGCCTGCCTATTCTGTGCCTTTAATTCTTTCTCAACAAACGGAAGCCCCCAGCACATAGAAAGCGCTGTCTTGTAATAATCAGGATGTTCACGCTCTATCCAGTTGATATAATCACCCCATTTGGGATCCTCGCTGATCACTGTTTCATCAAAACCGAATGATTTGAAATCTTTAGGCAGAGGCAACCCCATACAGGTATGATGAAATTTTCCAAAGCCTCCTGTGTGATATCCCTGTGACTGCAGAACCTGTGCATAGGTTGGATTATCGTCCGTTAAATCCAGATTGTTTGTCACTATACCGTGAATTACCGGTGACCTTCCTGTCAGAATAGTTGCGCGATTTGGCGCGCATACTGTTGCCGACACATAGCATCGTTCAAAACGTGCCCCCGCCTTAGCCAACCCGTCAATCGTCGGTGTTGAATTCACATGGCTTCCGTAACAGCCAATAGAGCCTGCTGCCAATTGATCAGCCATTATAAATATAATATTAGGTTGTGTCATATCAAATAAGCCTCCGTTCGCCTTGATATAAATGAGTTCGTCTATTTCATAGAAGGAATAATAATACCACGAAGTATAATCTTCTGTGTTGATAGAAATATGACAAATGTCGGTACTGAAGCTATCATAAAACCTGCACTGATAATCCACGGCGAATTTGTCCACCACTGACTGGCCTGATATAACCAGACTGCAATTGTCCACATCTTCTTATCCTGACAGATTATCAACGCCCACTGCCAGCCATTATAAGCAATTACAAATGCAGTCAAACAGTTGATGGCCAGAATTGGTTTAACCAAAGGCATAGCTACCATCATGAATATCTGCATTTCACCTGCCCCGTCAATTGTAGCAGCTTCAAATAACTCCATCGGTAAACTGTCAAAAAATCCCTTGAGAATAAAAATACTCATACCATTGGCGGCGCCCGGGACTACTAAAGCCCAAAATGTATTCAGCAAACCAATATCTCGCATCAGCAAATAAGCCGGAATCGCACTAACCATAGCCGGAAAAGCCATTGTTGCCAATAGGAACAACAATATCTTATCCTGTCCACGTATATTAAATCGGGAAAGTGCATATGCGGCAAGCGGATTAACAGTAAGCGTAAACGCTAATGTCATCAGAATAAGTATTAAAGTAACACCTACTGCATTCCCATTAAATACTAAAAAATCTAAAACTGTGCGGTAATTATCAAGCATCGGCAGAAAAGACATAGATGATTCATTGTTTGCAAATGTTACAGTGTAGGCACTCATAAATGGCGGAAATGCTTCTTCGATATATCTAAGATTCCTGCCATATGTTCTATTGACAACATCAAGCGAACCATATTTTTTCAACAGAAATGTCTGAAAGGAACTTTCAGCAGAGTGGAAAGCCTTTTGTTCCACAGGCAAAGTCTTAACAAAGTTTTTCCATATATCCAGACGATTACGTGCATATTCATCACCACCAAGTTCCGGTGCTGCTGTAATAGTGAATTCGTCCCAAGTTGAATAATCGGTACCTAGCAACTCATTGGCAATTCGTAAATGCTTAATAGTCTTTTTTAGAAAAGTTCGGAACTGTTCGTTTATAGACGCATCAGGATGAATATTTATCAACCGAAGAGGATAGCGCTCCTGCTGAAAGGTAACCCAAATCTTATTAATACCATCAGCTAGACCTGATGAAATAGGGAAGGGGGTTTCCCTTAAAGATTCATATGACGTACCGGCCAATTTATTGTAATTATCCACATTAAAAGTTTCGCTACTGGGCAACCCAAGATACGCTCCCACTTCTTCACTCTGTAAATACTCGTACCAAACGGTACGTAGTGCAAATGGCCTTGCTGTAGTAGCAGGAGCAATACTGCGCCGGAACTCAAACCATAATTTTTTTAATGATTCAGAAGAAGACGGTAAAACAGGAAATACAGAAATCTCATTCTTATAATCAACGCCTTCTCTCCGTAGAAAAGATAACCATTTGTTTTCTATCCCAGGTGTAAATAAATGATATTCAGAAGCTTGCTTAAATTCATTGAACATATCATATTTCAAACTATCCACAGGAGGAAACCAGCCCTGGAAATCCATTGGATATGACATCTCGGCGTTAAAATCAATATTGTAGAAACTCTCAAAAGGAAGTCCCCATTCTTTACCTAAAAGATCAAGCGCCGCAATACGTAATTCTTTCTTAGATAGCTTCTTTGCCTTATCTGGATTTTGTTCACAGTAAGCTCTCTCATAATGATGCATAACAAAGTTAATAGTCTGAGATTGTGATGCATAAACAATTTTATCTGACAATGGATATGAAAGGGCGAATTCTGCATAATCGGCCGCCATTAGCTCTGTTTTTTCCGGGTTCTTATGATATTCATCTTGAAAATACTCGGCAACCTCATCAACACCGGCTCTATCTCGACCAATCAGCGACCATGTGCTCCAACCGGCAGGCACGTGAACAAGCTCACTTTCCATCTGTTCGGACCAGTTGCGATACCCGTTAAAATATGGAACCATGCATTTAACAAAACGATCACGTGTAGACCAAAAATAACGTGGTGCTATTGAAAACCGCTCATAATCAAAATCATTTGCCGTACTACCAGTAATTGTAATCAGAAAAGGTACAACCATACTTGAACCAAGTAAAATCAATGCTGTATAGAGCATAATAAAAAATACTCGTGCCTTGGGTTTCTTTCGTCCTACATTTGCAATTAAAGCCATATCACTACCCTTTTATCTTTTAATATTCAAAATTGTTCGTTGTTCGTTGTTCGTTAAGACACTGCCGTGGGCAGGTACGAGCTTTGCTCGTGTTATTCTCCCACGGGTTTACACCCATGGCTACATTCTGTCGCTCCTACGGAGCTAAAACTACCCAAATGCATTGTTCAATTCTTTTTTTAATCCTTTGCCCTTTTAAACTCAACTTTACCGAGAAATTGTATCTGCATATAGGTAAGCCCAATTAGAAGTGAACCAAGAATCCACGCCATACTGGTAGCCATACTGAACCTTAGGTTATTGTAAGCCTCAATCCATATTTTTAGGCCGACCACCATCGTTGCATCTCCCGGCCCACCAAATGTCAGCAAAAAGATATTACCCATATTCTGAAATGTTGCAATAAAGGTGCCCACAAAATTGATAATAATCAATGGTAGCAAACTGGGAAGAGTAATATTCCTCAACTTAGCACGAATGCCGCCGCCATCAATATCGGCAGCCTCATATAAATCGGTTGGAATGGAATGTAGTGCGGCCAAATAAATCAGACTAGCCATCCCCATACTCGCCCAGACTGTCGGCAACACACAGCATATCATCGCCAATTGGGGATCTTCCAGCCAAGTTTGTGACGAAATATTAACAAGAGGTAAGCGATTAAGTATCACTAAAAGCTGATTAAGAAATCCTGCCGGAGTAGGATTATACATAAGCTTCCACATCAAGGCTATCACAATACCGCTGGTCATCTGTGGTAAAAAGAACAAAGTTCTAAAGAAAATCTTGAAGCGTGGTGCTTCACTAAGAAGTAATGCCAGGAATATTGGTGCGGTAAATGCAAAAATCATATTTAAAAATACGAACTGCCCAGTACGCAGAAAACTCACCCAAAAACTCTTATCACGAGCTAAGATAATAAAATTATTCAATCCGACAAAGTCTGAACTGCCTGTAATCTTATAATCTTGAAAAGCCATTATCATACCACGCAGCAAGGGGTAGTAACGCCAGAAAAGAATAATCAAAATAGCCGGCAAGACCATTAAAACCGGTAACCATCCTTTATGAACTCCACCACCTAAACCTTTTGCGCTAGATTTAACTATTCTTATGCCTAGAAAAATAAGAGTAACAATAAACACCACTAGAATAACACGAGCCAATGGACGCCATTTATCTAACACTTCCTTGGGGTCTCAAACATAAGCCCAGAATTAGCTTTATCCTCAACATCCTGCATTGCTGACTCATAATCAAAATCCTCACCGTTGGCTCCCAGCATAATACTGATACATTCACGGCTGATTGCCGAATCTACAATAAGCCAGAACCCGCTCCATGGTTCAGTACGAGACTTAATCTCATGTTTTTCTATCTCCTCAAAATTACGCAATAATGCGGTAGGAATATCCCTGATATACTCTTCATATCCCATACGCCTTAATTCATCAGGCGCAACAAAGCGACTTAATCCCTGCAAAACTTTAGATGTGATTTCATTATCAACAACACTCTTACTGCAGATAGCCTTCAAGGTTTTCCAGACGGCATCACGGTCCGGTTTGGGGCGCTCGCCCACACCAGTGTACATCGATGCATAATGATTATACGTCTGCACAACACGCTGTCCATTAGGCACAGGAGCCGCAGGTACAGGAAACCAGCTTAAAAGCGAAGGGTCTAGATTGGATTGCGATCCAACACTACTAAGATCAGAAATAGTAGCAAATGCCATTGCTACTTCACCACGACCCAATAAATCAAAACTACCCAGACCGCGCTGATTTCCCTGCGTACGGGCAACACCTTTGATGATATCATCATCCGAAAAATCTATACGCCGATCACCACTCTGAACATAACCATTAGAAACATCCTGATCACTCACAGAAATACCACCCAGTTCGGCATCAGCAATCCATTTCCCCCAACGTAATTTATGATAAAAACCAAGGGCTATTATGCCTGCAGGAGATGCAAATGTCGCGCGCCAGGTAGATTTCTCTATCGATAAATCCTCACCATCCGGCGTCTTAAAATCAGTCTCATAAAGAGGAAAATCATAATCTTTTCCTGTAGTTGGAGATTGGCGGGTCTGAAGAATTGACTGCCCACCAGCTGAATTAAGCCAGGGAAGAAATTGCCATGCAGCCGTAGGCAAGCAAATTGCTTGTTGCCCATTCTGGATAATTGCACCTGGAACCACTCTCTTAGGATCCGATAATCTCAAACACCATGCATACATCTCATCCCAAGTCTTCGGTGGATTGTTAGGATCCAACCCCGCCGCCTTAACCATATCAACTCTAAACACAATACCAGACATGGCCGTAATCGGCAGAGGAATCCCGTAGACCTTACCATCAATAGTGCTTACACGGCGTAAAAGCAACGGTATTTCCTTCCATGGCGGCCACAAAGTTTCATCGTCATCAATCTGACCATTTCCATTAATATCTTCGCCAATCCATTCGTTAAGCGGATATAAGAATTGCTGAGAAGCCTCACTGCGAATCAAATGAAACCAGCTTAATCCAATATCAGGAGCCGTCTTGCCGGCAATAGCCATCATCAAAGACGCTCTTTGTCCACCAGGCATTGATATCCCCCCCCATTTCTGCACTTCAATATCTGGGTTTTTAGCTGTAAAAGCAATAATCTGTCGAGTATAAGAATACTCAGGATCATTTGGCTTAAAGAATGATGACGTAGTCTTAACCACAATTTTGCGAGAAACAGTATTATCAGCACTATATACCGTTGTCATAAAAGGTAATAGTAAAGTAAGTGCTATATTTATGCGTACTGCTAAAGTATATCTCATTAGTTATCTAGCCTTCTGATTATTTGTTAATTCTGTTTTTGATCTATTCTTCATAAAGAAGGCTCTGTCACGGTTTCCGTGGGTGAGACTTGCAATAAATAAAAATGTTAAAAGAGACTCCTCAATAATAATACAACAAACTACAAGGTACCCCTAAATATAAAACAATACTCTAGAGCCTCTTTCATAAGTCAAAGCAACTTGTGCTTTTTTCTGACAAAAAGCTCATAAAATAGTTAAAAAAAATGGGTATTCATGGTATAATCATACCTTATACAACCAAATA
>Ga0307987_1001540_pt1 | contig 12619 bp, 12 predicted proteins | sample EllFjometagen181_FD_203157 | JGI IMG/M metagenome (GOLD analysis project Ga0307987, IMG submission 203157) | Marine microbial communities from Ellis Fjord, Antarctic Ocean - #181 | ecosystem: Environmental > Aquatic > Marine > Unclassified | place: Southern Ocean | collected 2014-10-08 | reverse complement strand
AAAGCTTCCAAAAAAAGAGGTGATCGGTGCACCGGGAATCAGCACCATGGTGGTGATGCTCCAGCTGAGGAATGCGGCAATACAAATAACAAAAGTAACTGCACAGCCCATACCAAAGGCCATGTCTACCTTTTTTGAGACGCCGATAAAGGGACATATCCCCACAAAATAATATAGCACAAAGTTGTTTATAACAGCGGCACTCAGTGCTATGAGCAGAATATCGATAAGATAATTCATAACAACCTTTTCAGTTAAAAATCCATCTGTTGATCCGGTTTAAAGGTATGGAGGCAATACTTCATCTGTTTTCCGTACCCCCGTGACATCCACAAGGCATATTCCATGGGGTAAAGATATTTGATATACAGAAAAAATAGCAACTCCAGACACTTCATTGCCGGCGTTTTAGCTCCTGCGCATTTCCAGCCAGTTCACGCAGCCCAGAAGAAGCCCAAGGGTGATAAATGCACCAGGAGGAAGCACCATGATAACCCAGTCGGGCCATGCAGCAGGCAGGATGGCAATGCCAAACAGGCCGCCTGTCCCCAGAAGTTCACGCACCACGGCAATGCTGGCCAGGGCCAGGGCAAAGCCGATGGACTGTCCCACGGCATCGGAAGCCGCTGTAAATACACTCTGTTTTGAGGCACACACCTCACATCGGCAGATGATAAGGCAGTTAACAATAATCAACGGAATGTAGGGCCCAAGAGTTTTGCTCATCTGGTAGAGATAGGCAGCAAGGACACGATCCGCAATTGTTACAAAGGTAGCGATGGTTAGCGTAAAGACAACGATGCGAAGATGGGGCTTCAACAGTCCCCGGATGAGGCTTGTGACAACATTGGCACACAGCATCACAAAGGCCACTGAACAGGCCATGGTCATCGCCGGTTTCATGCCGTTAGTCACCGCCAGGGTGGGACACATCCCCAGCAACTGGCGATAGACGGGATTTTCAGGCAGTATACCCTGGACAAATCTCTCCAGAGCGGTTGGTTGATCAGCCATTGGTCATTTCCCTTTATCTGTTATTCTTTTTTGGTTGAAGTCAGTTGGGGTCCAATATCGGAAACGGTTTGATTGATGATACCACACACGGACACCGAAGAGATGGTGGCCCCGGAAATGGCATCAATGTTGCTCGCTCCCTTGGATTTGTCCTTTACCACCACCAGAGGACTTGTTGCGGGTTTATCAATGAACTGATTCCGCCACGCCGTATCTGAAATTTTATTCCCAAGACCCGGGGTTTCTTTCTGGTCCAGAATAAAAAGCCCGGTGATATTCTCTGCCAAGGCATCAATGCCTACAAGCAGTTCTATCTTGTCGGCATAGCCCTGTCCACCGGCCTTTGCCACCCATCCGGCAAGGGCATTATCCTGGAATCTTGCCTCGTACACCGTATAGAATTTTTTTTTATTTTTTTTATCCACTTCAATGATTCGGGACTGAATATTCAGGCTTTCACCGGATGCAGCCAATTTTTGGGCCGATTCAAGTCCCAGTACCACTTCGGGCACCCTTTCCATGGTCTCTTTTATCTTGTTGGCTTCAATCTTAGGTCCCAGGGCGGCCTGAACCCCTGCCAACGCTATACCAAAAATCAAGGCAAGGGTTATTACCAGCCATGCCTGGAGCAGATTGTTATTCTGGAATCGCTCCCTTTTTTCTGATGTTGTATCATCCATAAGTCTTAATTACCTTACATGCCCAAAGGGCAATTGAAAGAATTTGAAATTTCTGATCACCGCCGTTGCAAATGGTTGCCGTTGCAAATTGTTGCCGTTGCAAGTTATTGCCGTTGCAAGTTATTGCCGTTGCAAGTTTTTGCCATTGCAAGTTATTGCCGTTGCAAGTTTTTGCCATTGCAAGTTTTTGCCATTGCAACTTGTTTCGCAAAATTTTTGTTTGCCATAAGCATTAGCCTGCAAAAAGCGGTCGTGTCGTGTAAAGAAATCTCAGCATTTCCAGGAGATCATGCCACCCCGGTGGGTTTTGGAATGGTCCATCTGTTGATCAACGGGGTCATGGCATTCATAAGCAGAACGGCAAACATCACGCCTTCGGGATACCCGCTGAAAAGACGAATCACCATGATCAAAGAGCCGGTTCCCATGCCAAAAATCCATTTACCCTTTGGGGTAACAGGGCTTGAAACCGGATCTGTGGCAATGAAAAAGGTGCCAAATAAAAGTGCACCGCCAAAAAGCTGATGCAGGACAAAACGCCCTCCAAAACCACCGGACATATCTGCCAGGAAAGAGATGACAACAACAGCAGAAAGAATACCGGCAGGGATTTCCCAGGCGGCCGTTTTTCGATAGAGCAGATAGCCACCACCCAAAAGGCAGGCAAAGGCGCTGGTCTCTCCCAGTGAACCGTTGGTTACCCCCACAAAAAGATCCAGAATGGCGGTGGTCATCCCCCCTTGTTTAAAGGCGGTAAGCGGCGTTGCCATGGACATGGCATCAATGGTGCCGTCGGCATTAATGTAGGCCGACGCTCCCATGGCACTGGCAAAGGCAATCATGACAAAGGCCCGGCCCACCATGGCGGGGTTGAAAATATTCATCCCCAGACCACCAAAAATAATTTTACCGATGCCAATGGCCACCACCGATGCAAGAACCCCCACATACCATGGGGCAGTTCCCGGCAGGGAAAGGGCAATGATCACACCGGTGACCACCGCAGAAAAGTCATTCAAGGTCACCGGTTTACTTCTCATTTTCACAAAGACAAATTCAGCCGCCATGCAGGCCACTACGCAGATTGCCAACTGTGTGACGGCAAACATGCGAAACACATAAACAGACATGACCATGAGCGGCAAAAGGGCAATGAGCACATCGGTCATCATCCGCCGGGTCGTAAACGTTTGATCCGACAGATGCGGTGAGGGGGCAACATGGATAGCGATGGTTTCGCTGGCCATGCTCTGCCCTGAAATTTCATTTTTTTCAGACACGTTAATCACTCCTTAATTATAAAACCAACGATGAATAAAATTTATTTATTCATCGCCGCAACCTGCTGTTTTCCGGTACGAATCAGCTGGACAAGTTTAATATTGGCCGGGCAGACATAGGTACAGGAACCACATTCAAAACAGGCATTGATATTGTATTTAAGCGCCAGAGCAGGATCTTTGTACCGGGAGGCCATGGCAAGTTTGGTGGGAACCAGATTCATGGGGCAGGCATCCACACATCGGCCGCACCGCACACAGGAGGTTTCATTTTCCCTTTCCACATCCTCATGGGTCAACACGGTGATGCCGCTGGTACCCTTGGTCACTGGGGTATCCATGTCGGAAAATGAAAATCCCATCATGGGTCCGCCAGATACCACCCGGGCTGCATCCGTTGTCAATCCGCCACAATACTCAATGAGTTCTCCAATGCTGACACCCATGGGAACAAACAGATTTTTGGGATTGGCAATGCCCCCGCCGGAAACGGAGATGACCCGGTGGGTCAAGGGTTCCTCTTTAATAACAGCCATGCCAATGGCGGCAATGGTACCCACATTACTCATGGCTACGCCCACATCAGACGGAAGGCCACCCAATGGAACATCCAGATCCAACACGGATTTTACCAATTGTTTTTCACTTCCCTGGGGATATTTGGTCTGCACCACTGCCACCCGGATCACGGTCTGGGCCGTTATCTGACGAAGTCTTTCAATGGCAAGGGGTTTGTTATCCTCCACACAGATGATGATCTCCTTGGCAGAGATGGCCCGACCCGCCAGCAGCGCACCGGTAACGATGGCCCCGGGAGCTTCCATCATGAGTCGATAATCCGGCGTCAAAAATGGCTCACATTCACACCCATTGATCATCAAGGTGTCGATCATCTTATTTTCATCGGGCATCACCTTGACATGGGTGGGAAATGCTGCGCCGCCCAACCCCACAATACCAGCATCGTGGATCACCTTGGAGATGGTGGCGGGATCATAAATGGAAATGCAATCCGTAGGCCAGTCTTTGGCGCTGAGCTTATTCCAGAGCACCTGTCCCGGATTTTGATCTTCATCCGCCGCTATATGGATGGCTTTCATGTGCCGCCCATTGGGCAAAGTCACCATGACAGGCTTTTTAACTGTACCTGCCACAGGGGAATGAAGGGCCGCTGAGACAAAGGATTTACCCTTGCCCACAAGTTCTCCCACGGAAACCTGTTGTTTTGATTTTACAACAGGTTCACAGGGTGCACCGATATTTTGCAGCAACGGCAAGATCACCTTTGCTGGCGTTGGTAGCACCTCAATTGCTTTATCGGCGGAAAAGAACTTGTTATCAGGTGGATGAATACCATGGGGGAACGTCCCCTTGCCGGGGAAACCTTTAAACCTGAATAAACCCATTTTGTTTTTTTACTCCAAAACCTTAATTTAATTATTTATCATGAAAAACATACAAAATCAGGCATCCTTCATTCACTGATTATAGTACTGGTCAATTGAAAAGATATCATTTTTAAGTCATAATATTCTGATTTTAATAGACTTAAAGTCCAATATTAGTATCAAGTCATGTGACCGAAGCTATAACAGTTGCTCAAAACATTCCCTTATTTTCAGGGAATCTCCTCAAAAAAGCATCAACTACTTTTGAGGGGATGTGAAGGAGACCCAAAATCAACTCGTAACACTTATGATGCCAAAAGCATGCAGTTCCCAAAAAGGAATTCCTATATAACGGCCAACGAACAGTGGAAAGTCCTCTTGGTTTGCCCACAACACAGGGCAGAAATAGATTCGGCCCCCTGCGTGCACCTTGGTTTGCCGGGATTCTCTTATAAATGCCCAAACAAAATAAAAGGCTCAAACCAAGAATAAACGATATTGGTTTGAGCCATGAATGCTCTTGTTCTTTCTGATTTAATATATCAGATATCAAACGAAAACCAGATAAATGATATTGGTACCATATCCCTTTTTATCAAGTCAAGGGATAATCTTGACTGAAAGTAATTCTAATTATGGATATAATTCAATTTTTAAGCAAAAAATACCCTTCCGAATCACTCATGGATAGATATTTTACCTGACCACCCAGACGGTGAGATTTTGGGCCAACTTAAATATTTTTTCACCAACCCTTCCCCCAAACAGTTCCTTTAGCGCACTGAGCCCCCTTCTACCCACTACAACGGTTCCAAACTGGCCCTGCGCCACCTTTTCAATGATGGCATCTGTAAGGCTTTTCTTGCCTTCAAGAATTTCACATGCCACCCTGTCAACGGCAAATCCGGAAGCCATGAGTTCCTGTCTGGAATGATTCAGTTTTGCTTCGATATCATCCGTTTCTGTGAGGTCGCTCGTATTTTTCTGAAACTTTGAAACATGGCATAGGAGCACCTTGCATGCAGTGGCATCCACCATTCTTTTGATGTGAGTCACGGCTTTCATAATGGTGTTGGAGCCATCAAAGGCAACCAAAAAATTTCTACTGTCCGGCAGCCCCCCCACAACAATCAGGGGAATGGTATTAATTTTATCCAAAAGTTGATTGGGAACATTACCGGCAAGAATATCTTTCAAACGGCTGTGTCCCCGGCGCCCCACCACAACGGCGCTGTATCCCTGCATGGATTCTTCCACAAGATCACGCACCACGCCATGGACTGTATTTTTGACTTTTCTTTCAATGGCGGTGGCAGGAAACCCGGCCTCGGTGAGAATGGTCTGGGCCTTATCCAGACAGGCGTTAAAGGCCGTGACCTGGGTGGCCATGGATGCCCTGACATCAGGCGTTTTCAGGCTCAAATTCAATTCTTTTTCCATGGTCCAGAACGATTTAGGAATGTTTTTTCCCACATAAAATAGTACGACATCTGTTGTTTCCGGTGGAAACACCTTTCCCACATAGCGTACTGCATCAAGGGCCAGATCAGATCCATCATAGGCAATTAATACGCGCAGTCTTTTTTCGTCCATGCACATCCCTCCTCGCATTGTGTTCTATTAATTTAACAGAATTTAATTTTTGGACATTACCTCATAATAATATTTTATTTATACCTATTATATAATTTTCAGGCAAGTTTAATTTATTGCAGGAACCAGTCTAACAGCGATATTTATCCTTTTTCAGGGCTGTTTAAAACAATAAAACCAGTGGAAAAGCGTTAACAAAAAAGCGCTAAAAGGGGTCACGGGAGTATTACATTGTGCCTCGCCGAATGATGATAATCACCACCATGATGATTATTATTACCACCCTTCCCCCTTCCTTCCTGCTTTATGGGCTTGATTATAACGTCGGCCACCTTATGGTTATATTTTAGCATTAAAAAATAAACATAGTTATTACAAGTGTTTGTAGTGAATAAAATTTTAATTTCCGTATAGATGGCCCCTCTTATGATCAACCCCTGCTTTATCTTGAATTTTGAAAGGCTTGCCTCCTTCGACAATCAAATTTTGTTTTATTATGTCTCATAAAGTCGCAAAACCAAAAACTCTATTTGTTTTATTATGTTTCAATATGTTTTTTATATTATCTTGCTTAAAATTCAATATTTTGATTTTATTGAATTATCATGCGTTGGCATGGGTTTTGCTATGAATATAAATAACAGAAAAAGAACAAATTGAGACGGAGTTTCTTATAAAAAATAATAAGGAGGATATCATGACGATTATCTCAATAACCGGTGCATTGTTTACCCATTCCGATCAGACCGTTCAAGAGCTTTCATCCGCACTGGGGTACAAGGTGCTCACAGATGAAAACATTATGGAAGAGATGGCCCAAAACCAGGGAATTAGTCTAGAAAATATTCAAAAGGTGCTGGATTCCAAGCAGATTCCCTTTAATGATTTTACCCATGAAAAAGAAAAAATCATTGCCGGTCTAAAGAAGACCATCTCTGGCCATATCATGCAGGGCGATATAATTTTCCATGGGGTTTTCGGGCATCTCATTCCCAGATGGGCCACCCATGTACTTCGGGTCCTGATTGTTACAGACAAAGAGGCCCGTATACTCAATGGCATCTCCCTTTTGAACCAATCGGAAAAAGAGGTGACCCAGGCCGTTAACTTGGCCGACAAACAAGCCATTCTCTGGGTCAATGGGATCACTGGGAAAAAAGCCTGGGATGACTCTTTATATGACATTGTTGCCCCTTCAGACAAACTCACCGTATCTGATACCGTTGCCTTGATCTCTGAGCACCATGCCACCCTGGCATCCATGTCGGATGACCTTGTAAAGAAAGAGGCCAGTAATTTTGTTCTAGCAGCTGAAGTGGAAGTGGCCCTGGCCACCACCGGCGGCGGACTCATTGTGTATGCCAATAATGGTGAAGTCGTTGTGACCATTGATAAAAATGTGCTGTTGCTTTCCAAATTCCAGCAAAAGATCATCAGCTTGACCCAAAAAGTGGATGGTGTCACATCTGTTGAAACAAAGATCGGTAAAAATTATTATAAATCCGGCAGCACCTATAACTATGAATTTGAAACCCCGCTCCATGTGCTGCTGGTGGACGATGAAAAAGAGTTTGTTCAGACCCTTTCCCAGCGACTCCAGATTCGTCAAATTAACAGCGATATTGTTTACAGCGGTGAAGAGGCCCTGGAAACTGTTAATCGCGATGGAGCTGAGGTGATGGTACTTGACCTTAAAATGCCCGGTATCGACGGATTCCAGGTGCTTCGGGAGATCAAAAGAACCAAACCCGAGATCGAGGTGATCATTCTCACCGGGCACGGCACAGAAAAGGATAAAGAGACCTGCATGGATCTTGGTGCCTTTGCCTATCTCCAGAAACCTGCTGACATTGATTTGCTGGCCGAGACCATGAAGCAGGCCTACAAAAAAATAAATCGTAGAAAACAGTTGGCCCGTATCGATGCCAATGAAGACAAGATCGGCAAATAATAACCATAAATTCGACATCCTTCATTTCCCAAATATTAATATACACCTTTGGAGGGATGAGTCCCGGAAAATGGGAGCCTCATCCCGGCAAGTGTAAGCTGGTACATGAAGACTGCCATAAATTCAATGGAGAAAAAAATGAAAATCAAAGTATTGATTGTGGATGATGAGGTTGATTTTGCCACCACCCTGGCCCAGCGACTGGAGCTGAGAGAGTTTTCTGTAACACCGGTTTTTTCCGGAAAAGCGGCCCTGGAAATTGTTGAAGAGATCGATTTTGATGTGGTGGTGCTGGATGTGCAGATGCCGGAGATTGACGGTCTTGAAATCCTTGAGAAGATTCGAAAATGCCTTCCCCTCACCGAGGTAATCATGCTCACCGGGCAGGCCACGGTGAACAACGCCATCAAGGGCATGAAACTGGGGGCCTTTGACTTTCTGTTGAAACCTGCGGACACCGATTTGTTGGAGGAAAAGATCAAAGAGGCCCATAGTATCAAAATGAGGCACGAGGACCGCATTCGAAAGGCAGAGATTGATAATATTATTAAAAAGCGGGGTTGGTGAAAATCATGACAACACAAACATTAGTCCACAATGACTCAAATATAGACTGGAAACGATGGTTCTTTCTGATCCTGGGACTGATCCTGTTCTTTGGCGTTAATTTCAGTCCAGCTTGGCCCGATGCCGTTGACCCCACGGGTAAGCATTTTCTCCTAAGTCCCCAGGCCAAGGGTGCCCTTGCGGTTTTCCTTCTGGCGGGTATCTGGTGGGTGTTTGAAGTGGTGCCCATTGGGGTCACAAGTCTCACCATCGGCGTTTTACAGGTGCTGTTCATGGTTCGTCCAGCAAATAAGGCGTTCAAGGATTTCATGGACCCATCGGTGCTTTTTATCTTGGCCTCTCTGGTCATTGGCATGGTGTTTACCAAGACCGGATTGACAAAACGGCTGGCCTATAAAATGCTTTCCATTGTGGGGGAGAAAACTTCCATGATTTATCTCGGGTGCTTTGTAGTGACTGCAGCCCTCACCCACATCATGGCCCACACCGCAGTGGCCGCCACCATGTACCCATTATTGCACACCATTTATTATATGTATGCCGATGACGATACCCCCACAAGGTTTGGTAAAGGTCTTTTCATTGGCATGGCCTATGTGGCGGGTGCCGGCTCTATTGTTACCCTGTTGGGGGCGGCCCGGGGGGCTGTGGCCCTTGGATTTTACAGAGATATCGTGGGACAGGAGATTTCTTTTTTTGAACTTAGTTATTATATGTTCCCCATTGGCTGGGCCATGGTGTTTGTCCTCTGGGGATTTTTCATGATTTTCTTTAAGCCGGAAAAGAAAACTATCCCCGGCCTTAAAGAAAAAGCCGTGCGCCTGAGCTCAGAGATGGGGCCGTTGACGAAAAATGAAATCCTGGCCGCAGTTATTATTTTTTCCTGCATTGCCGTCATGTCCCTTCGCTCCTTTATCCCCATGTTAAAACCCGTGGACAAAACAGCCATCATCCTGGTTTCAACCATTTTGTTTTTTGTTCTGGGTATCCTTGATCTTAAAGATCTTGAATCCATTCCCTGGAATATTATTCTTTTGTTCGGCGGAGCCATGAGCATTGGGTTCTGCCTCTGGGAAACCGGGGCTGCCGAGTGGTTGGCCATCAACTGGCTCACCATGTTCCAGCATTCTCACTGGTTTGTCTTTGTCATGAGTATTGCATTTTTCGTCATGATGATGACCAACTTTATCATGAACGTTGCCGCCATTGCCATCTCCCTTCCCGTGGCCCTGGTCATTGCCCCCTATCTCGGGGTTTCCCCCGAGGTTATTGTGTTCGCATCTCTGGTCGTGGCGGGCATGCCCTTCCTGCTTCTGGTGGGGGCCGCTCCCAATGCCATTGCCTATGATTCCAAACAGTTTACCACCGGTGAATTCTTTAAATACGGCATCCCAGCCAGTATTATCCTCATGCTTCTGGTGGGAGGTGCTGTGGCGGTTGTCTGGCCCCTCATGGGCATGCCCATTCTCATCCATTGATTCAATTAGGAGGGAGTATGACCAGAAAAAATGACCGGATAGATCTTTGTATAAATTGCTTGAGTATTGATCATTGTTTGGGTTGATGACCACGCCCACAGGACGTGGTTTTAAATTTTTAATAAAGCGCCTTGCCCTGACTCTCTAAGTATGAAAACATACGTTACAGACTATAGTAACTTTGTAAAAAATATTGGAGTAAAGCAATGAAATTTAAGAATAAAACGTGGCTGATAGTTTTCATGGTGGTCCTGCTGATACAGGGAATTTTTCCTATTCAAGGAAATGCTTCTTCAGACATCATTCTGCTAAAGGGACAGAGTGTTTATGTTCCGGTTTATTCACACATTTACCATGGAGACCGCGATAAGCCAAAGCCATTCGATTTGACTGTGACACTCAGTATTCGCAATACAGATCCGAAACTGGAGATAGTTATCCTTTCCGTTGATTATTTTGATTCTGAAGGAAACCTCCTAAAACACTATTTGGAAAAATCTAAAAATTTAAAAAATCTTGGTACAATTCGATATGTCATTAAAGAAAAGGATAAAACCGGAGGCTCTGGAGCAAAATTTATTGTGAGGTGGAAATCCAAAGAGCTTGTGAACGCTCCATTAATAGAGGCAATTATGATCAGCACACAAAGTTCTCAAGGAATTTCTTTTATTTCAAGAGGTCAAGCTATCCAGGAATAATCTTCACGGGTTTTGCAGCTTCATATAACATACATGGCAGTAACCACCTGCCACAACGAAAATTGAAACTCTTGTTATTGCAGTACTTTAGATGGAGTCTCATATAAATTGAAAAAGGGATAGGACCTTTTACAACAAATTGAGAAAAAAATGATTATAAAAACCATCCTTAAAAAAATAAAAAGTGCTTTTACAGATCTGCTGCCCATTATTCTTGTGATCGCTTTTTTTCAGATTATTGTCCTGAAACAGGCATTACCGCAAATGGGAGAAGTCCTTTTTGGAGGGCTTCTTGTTGTGACCGGCCTTGCCTTATTTGTTCAGGGGCTTGAAATGGGGCTGTTCCCGATCGGAGAATCAATGGCTCATGCACTGGCTAAAAAGGGTAGTATTTTCTGGCTGCTTTGTTTTGCTTTTGCTCTTGGATTTTCCACAACGGTAGCAGAACCTGCTCTTATAGCAGTGGCTTGGGAAGCAGCAGAAATAGCCAGCCAGGGCGGTCTAATAGATGCAAATTCGGAATCCTTAAAAAAATATGCTTTTGGACTCCGCATGTCGGTTGCATTTTCTGTGGGGCTTGCCATCCTTATTGGTGTTTTGCGTATCCTCCGTGGTTGGCCTATTCATTATTTGATTATCAGCGGCTATGTTGTTGTCATGCTGATGACCTTCATTGCTCCAAAAGAAATTATCGGAATCGCCTATGATGCAGGCGGTGTCACGACCTCCACTATCACAGTACCCTTGGTTGCAGCTCTTGGAGTGGGTCTGGCCTCATCCATCAGAGGACGAAGCCCTCTTGTGGATGGGTTTGGCCTGATCGCTTTTGCATCTCTTCTTCCCATGATTTTTGTCATGGGGTATGGACTTATTATTTTTTAATGATAAAGGGGTTATTTAGTGGAATTTATATATGAGCTAAGTAAAATATTGATAGCCACCTGTAGAGATGTACTGCCGATCATTATTCTTATCGTCGGCTTTCAGCTTCTGGTTCTGCGTCAGCCAATTCCCCATCTGCGTCGTCTCATAGTCGGCGGCGTTTATGTTGTCATCGGCCTTGCCCTGTTCCTGGCCGGGCTTGAAAAGGCCCTTTTTCCTTTGGGAAATATCATGGCGAGTCAATTGTCTGATCCTGTTTTTATATATGGTGCAGAAGAAGTTGTTACCCAGGCAGACTGGAAAGCATATGGTTGGGTATATCTTTTTGCCGCAATGATCGGGTTTGCCACCACTATTGCCGAACCATCTCTCATTGCTGTTGCATTTAAAGCCAATGAGGTCTCAGCCGGGACAATCAAACAATGGGGGTTAAGAATTACTGTTGCCATAGGCGTTGCTTTTGGAATCAGCCTTGGAACGTTTCGAATTGTAACGGGCACTCCACTTTATCTATACATTCTTGTGGGCTATATGATTGTTATTGTGCAGACTATATTTGCCCCTAAAAATATTATAGCCCTTGCATATGATTCTGGTGGGGTGACGACATCAACAGTTACTGTACCGTTGGTGGCAGCGCTTGGCCTTGGACTGTCCTCCAGCGTACCCGGGCGAAATCCTGCTTTGGACGGATTTGGCCTGATCGCTTTTGCCAGTCTATTCCCAATCATTACCGTTATGGGATATGCTCAGTTAATGCAATGGTATAATCAGCGAAAAAAAAATCATGGAGAAAAAAATGCGATTTAAACTCATCTTGGCTTCCGTAAAAACGGATATCACTGACCGTATTGTTGATGCGGCAAAAGAATCAGGGGCAACCGGGGCCACAATCATACCAGCCAGAGGAACAGGTATCCATGAGGCAAAAACCTTTTTTGGCCTCACACTGGAGGCTCAGACCGATATTATCATGCTTATTGTTGAAGAGCACCTTGTTTCAAAAATATTGGAATCTATAAAAAAATCAGGAGAATTTCACAAACCGGGCACAGGTATTGCTTTTGTGGTGCCGATTGAACATGTAG
>Ga0307987_1001538_pt1 | contig 12624 bp, 8 predicted proteins | sample EllFjometagen181_FD_203157 | JGI IMG/M metagenome (GOLD analysis project Ga0307987, IMG submission 203157) | Marine microbial communities from Ellis Fjord, Antarctic Ocean - #181 | ecosystem: Environmental > Aquatic > Marine > Unclassified | place: Southern Ocean | collected 2014-10-08 | reverse complement strand
TTTCTCAAATACAAAATCATTACTATAACAATCACAGCGAAAACTATATTCCATAATCCTATATAAAAAGTAGTATACATTTGACACTTAGTAAAAATATATAGTAGCACTCCGTCACCAATCATCTGCATGCAACCTGAAAAAGAAGCCCCTGCACCAAGGGCCTTTGAACATTCCTGGAGCATTCCGGCAGTGCTGTTTGTAAATACAAATCCAATTCCTATAGAGAGTATCGACACAAAAACAACCAGTGACCAAGCTGTTTTAAGAGATAATAGACATATTAATATTAAACATATCGAACCTATCAACATAATAATACACCCTATAATCATATTTTGATTAATACCTGTTTTATGTTTTGTAAGCTTAGGAAGCCAAAGAGAGGAACTAGTCCCAATACCTAAAGCAATAGCAGGTATTAACATTATTAAACCATACTGCCCAGGTGTATAAGAAAATATATCCTCCAATATATATGCTGTAAATGTCATATACATTATCATTCCAGTAAAACTCAACATTACACTAAACACATATATCATATACTTTTTATTTTTAGCCAATTCTAAATAATTAGCAAGTATCACTTTTGCATTAAAGCTTGTTCTTTGAGATTTACAATGTGTTTCAGGAACTAAAAATATTACTACAAAGAACACAAATATCACATAACAAAATAGGAACAGGAACATTGTTCTCCATGGAAAATATGTTACGCAAGCTCCTCCTATCAATGGTGCAATGGCAGGTGTAATAGCTAAAACCAACATGAAAACTGTAAGAGCTTTAATAAATTTTGTACCTTCATAGGAATCTTTCATTATTGCTCTTGGGATAATAGCTATAGCCCCTGCGCCTAACCCCTGAATAAGTCTGGATACTAAAATCATGTTATATGTATAGGACGAATATGTTAAGAATACTCCACAAGCCAATATAACTACTCCAATTAACAATATTGGTTTTCTTCCAAAGCTGTCTGATAAATTTCCATATATTAACTGTGAAAGACCAAAACCATATAAAAAAGTAATAATAGTAACTTCAATCTGACTACCATGCAAATGCATATCATGCCCTATTAACGGTAATGCCGGTAGATAAAACAATAGTGCAAATTGTCCTGAAGTGACAGATATAATGACTGCAATAAGAAATACTGTTCCTCGTGATTTTTCATGATTAATTTCATGATTAAGATTCATATTTCTTCCTTTTGTAATTGATAGTTCTGGATTATGTAGAACTGATTAAAAATTGCTTTTTCACTATTTAGAAATTGATAAGATTTATTTTTCTACTGCTACGTCTAATTGTACTTCAGCAGATTTAACTCTCCTCAAATATACAATCATGGCTAATAAAATTATCCCAAAAACGCAACTCCAAACTCCTATATAAAATGAGTTAAACATTTTAAATTTTGATAAGAAATAGAGAATTACACCATTCCCAATCATTTGTGCAAATCCAGAAAATGAAGCCCCAGCTCCGATTGCATGTGTACAGGACTGCAGCATTCCAGCTGTAGCAGTTGTAAATATAAATCCTACGCCTATTGCAATGACTGATACAAAACCGACAACGGTCCAATCAGTCTTTAAGTTAAACATACATACTAAAGCTAAACAAACAGCACCAATTATCATAATGATGGAGCCAATAACTATACTCTTATCAATATTGGGCGCCTTACCCGTAAACTTTGGAACCCATAGTGATGAACTGCACCCAATAGCTAAGAAAATAGCGGGAATAATCATTATCAAACCATACTTCCCAGGAGTAAAAGAAAAAACATCTTCAAAAATAAAGGCTGTAAATGTCATATACATTATCATTCCTGTATAACTCAGCATTACGCAGAACATATAAATTACATATTTTTTGTCTTTAAACAAAATTGAATAGTTTTTACATATCATTTTCACATTAAACCTTGTTCTTTTAGACTTCTCTAAAGTTTCAGGAATTAAAAATATTACTACAAATAGGACAAAAATAACATAAACAAATAGGACCATAAAAAGTACTCTCCAGGAGAAATAAGTAACAATACCCCCTCCTATCGTTGGTGCGATAGCCGGCATAAGGGATAATACGAGCATTACAACTGTAACAGCTTTTAAAAACTTTGTTCCATCATACGAATCCTTTAATATTGTTCTGGGTATAATAGCAATAGCTCCCCCACCCAGTCCCTGAATCAAACGAGACAACAAAAGAGTATTTGCTGAATTACATAAATATGTCATAAATACTCCAATTGCCAAAATTATTATTCCAATTATAAGTATTTTTTTCCTTCCATAGCTGTCTGATAAATTTCCATATATTAACTGGGCTATTCCAAAACCGTATAAAAAAAATGCAACTGAATTTTCTACTACGCCACCATGAACGTGTAGATCTTTCCCTATTATTGGTAAAGCCGGCAGATAAAATAAAAGGGCAAACTGACCTGAAGTAATTGATATGATGACAGAAGCTAAAAAAAGAGCCCCTCTTTTATTCTGTTTTTGACCTATATCTGCAGTTAATTCAACCATACTTAGTTCCTCTTTATAAAGTTAAAACTTATAAATACAATATTATTATTTTTATTTAGAAATTGATACAGATTAATCTTTTACCTTGGAAGAGTTAAAATCTTTAAGTACAATATTATCATACATAAAGCAAGTTATAGTATATAAATAGAAATATTACAATATCTACTTAGAAGTTACACGAAAAGAACTTTTCGACAACTTAGTGTTAATTATTTAAATCCGAAGTCTTGATCTCGCAATTGCGGGATCAAGAATTTGAAATATTGAACTCAAAAAAAAATCTGTCAAGTCCTGATTTAAATTTGACACTTTTTTGTTAATATTTTTTCTTTTTTCTAAAAAATAGATGTCATGATTTTTGTCATAGTCGCAATCAATAGACCATTCTTTTTAAGCCTTTTTACCTATTCATGACAGCAGTACTGAGTTCCACGATCTGAATGATGTATTCGTCTCTTTCCAGCCGGTAAAACTGATAGAGCTTTATCCAGCGCAGCAATACATCCATAAGTCTCCAGACTGTCCCCCTATATGTGCTCCAACTATTTTTCATTAATAACATGTCTGTTATTAATGAGGCATACATAAAACCTTCTCCAGTTCTAATATATGTTATATCACTACACCATGCCTGATTGGGAGCAATAATTTCAATATCTTTAATCAGATTATGAAAACAGGAATCATACTTACCTTCTTCAAGCTCTCTTACAACCTGAAGTTTAAAAGCTTCACTATAGCGTATTATTTTCTTCATTGCCACTTGTCCTTCGTTTTACAAGTGTCCATATATTTCAGGATAAGACATAAATTCTTTCTTCAGTGTTTCACAAATGTTAATTGTCAGTTCAAGTTACTGGAATTTTGGACTTGTCCGGTCAGAAGGCGAAGTTAAATCCGATGCTGAAGGTATGCAATCGATGAGAAATCTTGGCAGAAATATGGCATGGACTATGAAATCAATTGAAAAAGCTAATTTGCCAGTACCTAATACAAAATGGAATGTTATCTCTCAGGCAAATTAAGAACCTGTTTTACTTGATACTATAGACGGTTGATTGAGTTTATTTAAAAGTAATCAGTTATCAGTCAACCATGTGTCTTGTCTGCCATGGCTAGTGAGTGAATAAGGAATATTCAGAAAGTAAAGGAGAGGATTTTGCAGCGAATGACGCATGAGTAATCAGTTAGTTCGTAAGAATACAGATTTCAATGATATCTACTGAAAAGTTAATTATTTTTACGAGAAGCTGATTACTGATTACTGATTACTGATTACTGATTACTGATTACTGATTACTGATTACTGATTACTGATTACTGATTACTGATTTTGATTCAATTTCTTTAAGCCCATTCAAAGTGATAAGCGGCCATTGTTTATTAAATAGCTGATAGAACGAATATCTTATCCTGACAGACATTGGATTCAGTTTAACCGCGGATTTAATTAACTCTTTTGCCTGATTTATTTTATTCTTCTTCAATGCTTTAACAGCTAGTTTATATAAACTAGCTGCCTTTTTTTTATCTTCTTTAGAAATAACTTTAAATATCAAATATCTTTTGTCAACAGAACTATAAGGGGATTTTTCATCAATTCTATAAAAATTAGACATCCTATCAGGGTTATAAAAGCATTCATATACAGGAGATTTAGGTTTTAACACTTTGGCTGCAGCAATATACCTAGAACTCCAGGGGTGCAGTTGTGTACCATTTTTCCCACCTGCGGCCAATCCTTTGTCATAAATAAAATAATCAACTTGATATTTTTCACAAAATTCCAAAAATTCCTGTTCATTACCAAAATAAAGAATATTCATATATTCTTCAACCATATCTCTCGTTTTACCAAGTTCAAATTTTGGTTGAAGTACTATTCGTGATGAACAATATGCTTTTAACATTGGAGAAAGAGTAAAATTGGCAAGCACTACCTTGTTTTGCATATTGGGATTCGAATTCACCCATTTAATGAGCTCACTGTTTACAGAAATATTTCCATTATACTGTCGAGATAATTTTAAAAACCATTCAGATTCAGATAAAATTAATAAACCAAATATAATAACAATAATAATTTTAAACACAGAATTTGATATTCTATATATAACATCAAATATCAGAGCCAATGCAATACATAAAAAAGGAATACATAAAGCATGAAATCTAACCATTAAAATAAACATCAAAAAGTAAAACAGAGTGAAAAACAGAGGTAATCCTATATCATTAAATCTATTTGCAAAACACTTTCTAGATTTTGGAAAAAGCAAAGTCAAAAAAAGTAAAATTGCAAATACTGGAAAAGTCAAATGAAATAGCATCCACAATATTTTCTTGGTTGCAGAATGAAGTGCCGGTGTCCATAACATTCTTGCATCAAAGTTTAATAGTTCTGGGTTTAATGGTTTAACATTCCCAAAATTAATTTTTGCTTTAATTAAATTAGCAAAATGAGAATAATTATCTGAATAACCAAAATGTTTTAATAAAAAATACCACAATAAAAATAGACACATAATCACTATAACAACCAAAATAATTCTCCCTAGTCTTTTCTTTCCACAAAAAGTTAATACTAGAACAGTAGGAAAAATGATAGAAATCATTGGAGAAACTATTAAATTATGTGAGTTCAAATAAGGGATAAAAATAGCAGCAGCAATTGAAACTATAAAAATAACAATCCATGGAACTCTACGTGTTAATGGCTTTTCTTTACAAATCAAAATATTAATTATTTCATAACAACCCCAAAGACTAAAACACAGTTGAACCATATCCCAGGATGCTAATGCAGTAAAACAGCACAAAGCTAATAATATTAGAATAAATACCCTATCTAAACCAATTGAAGAAGTTTGATTAGTAAATCCAAGCTTACATTTTTTATTATTGCTTTCTACAGTGAATTGTTCATTATATTTTATGATCTTATTTATATACCACAAATATACAATCAAAGTCAACAGAATTAGTGGAATTGCAAAGTTTTCACGTATCAAATCCTGACCTGTAGCTCTGGCAATTGCCGCTGGAGAAACAGCGAACAAAAGTCCCCCAAAAAACGACATAACCATAGAACATTTACTTAGGATTAACCATATAAATATTAAACCTGCACTAACACTAATCCATAGTCTTATTTGAAATCTTGCCCAGATGGAAAATGACGGATTATCCCCATAAATATTTCGTTTTACAGTGATAGATGAAGCGTTAGGTTTGTCAGTGATATGATTGGATTTTGAGTAAAATATACGTTTTATAAATTCTTTTATTCGATAACCATAGCCTAAAAAGTATTCCATAGAAATTGACATTTGCTTATTTGTCTGAACATCATCCATACCTACCAAAGCTCTATCATTAACAGGTAAAGAACCATTTTCAGCAATATCACGAGAATATGAATACATCATTGCACTCTCAAGAGTGAAAGGTACAAATTCACCACCTAAAGAGACTGATTCTCGATTATAATCATAAGTTCTGACCGTGTAGGCGAAGAGAGTAAGAAGGATAAAACATAATATTATTAATATTATGTTTTTTTCTGAATTGTTATTAAAAATCGAAGTCATATGAATTTATTATAACTTAACTATGTTGCCATTTTATGAAAGCCCTAGCTTTCCATCGGAGTGCTGGGATTAGTTTCCCAGCTTTCCATTCAGGCGATTCGTTTCGCCGATTTTTTTAACTTTTTTGAAAGCTTAAGCTTTCTTTGGAGTGCTGGGATTAGTTTCCCAGCTTTCCATTTAGGCGATTCGTTTCGCCGATTTTTTTAACTTTTTTGAAAGCTTAAGCTTTCTTTGGAGTGCTGGGATTAGTTTCCCAGCTTTCCATTCAGGCGATTCGTTTCGCCAATTTTTCAAACTCGCGCTCTTATACATCTTACACCTTGGCGAATCTAATCGCCAAAACTTAAAGCTAAGAATCGAATCTTAGCACTCCAAAAACTAACTAAAATTCATCAAAAACATTTAAATTATCATAATGAAATGATTTTACAGTTTTGGCGTAAGCAGGATCAAGGTTATACTTATAATAAGCCTCTGAACACCATTTATACTCTTCTGCTTTTTCTACAATTCCATGGTGAACCGGATTGTTATTAACATAATTCAATCTTGCATAATATGATTTCTGATATGTAATCTGTGTATCCCAGAAATTATACCATACTTTTCTACCTTTTGTATTGTCTATTTTATTGAGTAAAATACTGGAATTACGATGAAAACTGCTAATAGACTTCTTTAAACTGTCAGTATTATCAACTGACACAATTATGTGATAATGATTCGCCATCAAAGCCCATGCATTAAAATTGATATTGTACCATTTTCCAATAGACAACATTTCATCATAAAGCATATTAAGACTATCAGTGGTTTTGAAAAAGAATTGTTTATTATGTGTACCGGCAGTTACTATATATGTACCTTTTTCTAATATTCTATGAGGAGGTGCATGAGGCCAATCTGTCATAATAAATTCTCTCTATAATAGTTTCTTGGAGTGCTGGGATTAGTTTCCCCGCTTTCCATTTAGGCGATTCGTTTCGCCGATTTTTTTAAACTCGCACACGGTATATATCTTATACCTTTGGCGAATCTAATCGCCAGTAATCCAAAGCTAAGAATCGAATCTTAGCATTCCAAATTGGCGAATCTAATCGCCAGTAAACTAAAGCGATGAATCGAATCATCGCACTCCGATATTCAGCTACTTATACTGGCGCCTTAATCTTGAAGATGGTATACCTACTTCTTCTCTATATTTAGCAACAGTTCTTCTAGCAACAGGAATACCTTGATCTTTCAAATTCTCAGCAATAGCATCATCAGAATAGGGCTTAAGATTGTCCTCTTCATCAATTATTTCTTTAATCTTTTCAATGACACTTCGACTTGAAAGTAAATCTCCTGAATCAGATTGATAACCACCTGTAAAGAAAAATCTTAATTCTAAAAGTCCTTGGGGGGTCTGAACATATTTCTGAGAAACCGCACGGCTAACTGTCGTTTCATGCATATCTATTTTATCTGCTACTTGTTTCATCGTTGATGGCTTAAGAAATTCAATACCATTTTCAAGAAAATCGAACTGGGTATCGGCTATCACTTCTGCAATCTTCAAAATTGTATCCTGTCTCTGCTCAAGACTTCTAATGATATTATTTCCCTGCAACACTTTTTGTTTTATATACTCTTTAGCTTCAGATGCTGTATTTTTATTTTCCAAAAGACGCATATAATATTCTGAGATCCTCAATTTGGGTTGATGAGTAGTAATCATATTTACGATATAAACACCATCTTTTTTTACAATTTCCAACTCTGCAAGAACGTAAAGGGTTCTGCTTTTAAAACTGTTGAGCCCAAAACATGGAAAAGGTTTTAGCTTTCTTACTTCATCAATAATAACCTGAAGTTCTGAAATAGTTAATTTCATACTCTCTGCAATTTGAGGAATATGATTAACGGCTAATTCATCAAGATATTTTCTAACAAGCACTGCCGCCTTTGACTTACTTTTACCTTGTTTATCAAGCTGAATTAAAAGTGATTCCTGCAAATTACGTGCTCCAATAGCCACAGGTTCAAAACACTGTACTACCTTAAGTGCTTTGCTCATGCCTTCTAAATCAGTGCCTGCAATAACGGCAAGGTCTTCAAGAGGAGTCGTAAAATACCCTTGATGATCAATGCTGCCTATTATCAATTCAACATTGTCTTTTTCTTCTTTGCTCAAATCTAAAAATGTTAATTGGTCTAAAAGAGCATTTTGAATAGAGGGAACATCAACGATTGAATCAAGAAAATATTGGTATTTTTCTTCATCAGCTTTGTATCTTGTACTATTTCCGACTGGAAGAGAATTATGCCATTCCTCGGTTAAATGAACCAAACTGGCAAATTCTTCATCTTTCAGATTTTCAGCTTCAGCTGTACCTGTTACCTCTTCTGACTGAATTGGTTTTTCCCCTGCATCAGGTGATTCATTGATACTATCATTACCCTCCAATTCTAGAACAGGATTAATTGAAAGTTCTGTATCCAAGCGGGCTTGAAGTTCCATCATTGGAGCCATTAGCAGTTCCAATGATTGAATTTGTGTCGGCGCCAATATCTGTTCCTGACGCAAACTCTGATTTTGTGATAAATTAAATTCCTGCATAGTCTCTATTTTTTTTATTTATAGTCCACTAATTATTTTATTATTAGTCAATTATAATTTAAAATATTTTTGTTATTTTTTTAAAGCTCTATGGGCAATGTCTTTTCTAAAAAAAGCACCATCCCAGTTGATCTTGTCTACACTACTATACACCTTTTTAAGTGCTTCTTCAATATTGATTCCTCTTGATGTAACACCTAAAACTCTACCACCTGAAGTAACTATATTATTATTTTTAATAGAAGTTCCTGCATGAAATACTACTGTATCAGAAGTATTGTCAAAATAGTCCAATCCAATTATAGAAAATCCTTTTTCATATTTTTCGGGATATCCTTTAGATGCCATGACCACACATACAGCTGATCCGGGATGCCACTGAATATCACATTCTGCTAAATTACCATTAACGGTATCTAAAAGAACACTTACAAAGTCACTCTTCAATAAGCTCATAACTGCCTGGACTTCAGGATCTCCAAACCTTACGTTAAATTCTAATACCATCGGTCCCTTTTTGGTTACCATTATCCCAGCATATATTATACCCCTATAATACATCTTATCTTTTTGGATTCCGTTTAAAAAACGGTTAAGCACTTTTTCTTGAATTTCAATGGCAAGCTTTTCATCAACAATTGGAGCTGGACAATATGCACCCATCCCCCCTGTATTTAAACCTGTATCTCCTTCTCCCACTCTTTTGTGATCCTGGGAAGGTAAAAGTGATACTATTGATTCACCATCAATTAAAGCTAATATTGAAGTTTCTTCTCCTTCTAAAAACTCTTCAACCAAAACTTTACTGCCGGCATTACCAAAAGCACCATCAAAACATAAATTTATTGCTTTTTCGGCTTCATTAATGTTTTCAGCAATAATTACACCTTTTCCTGCAGCAAGTCCATCAGCCTTTATCACAATTTTAGAGTTACAGAATACGGGATTATTTAAAAATTTAAGTGCGTTATCTTTATCTGTAAATTCTTCGGAATAGGCTGTAGGAATACTGTGACGTCGCATAAACTCTTTAGCAAAACACTTACTACCTTCAAGCTGGGCTGAAAATTTATTTGGACCAAATATGGGCAATTTATGCTTTTTAAATAGATCAACAATACCTAAACAGAGTGGAACTTCAGGTCCAACAACAGTTAAATCAATTTTCTTATCTATCGCAAATTGAACTAATCCTTCTAAATCCTGAACGTCAATATTTATGTTTTCAGCAACACTTTGCGTGCCGGAATTTCCAGGTGCACAGTATAATTTATTAACACTTGAACTCTGTGCAATTTTCCAACAGAGAGCATGCTCTCTTCCGCCATTTCCAACTACAAGAATATTCATGGTGATCTCACTATATTTAAAATATATTATGTTTATGATATAAAATTCTCAAATTTAAAAAGTGTATTATATTGATAAATGCAGAGTTTTCGATTTATTTTTTGATACTAAATCTATTAATAATTAGTGAAAAAACTCTGTTTTGTACTTATTTCTTCAACGATTATATTTTCAAATTCATATTTTTTTATTTAGTCTTGAATTTTTTATACTTTGTAGCCTATTATTCTATCAATTTAATTTAAAGAAACATTAATACAACATAAGAATAATAGTTAAGATAGATAAACATTATGAAACACATCAAAATAGATATACCAACTACTTATAAAATTACCGACTGTTCCGACTTTATGGACGTACCATATACAATTCCCTCTGAAGCCCAGATCGAAATTGAACCTTTGTATTATAAATGCAGAGACAGGAAAACTGCAAAAAAAACAATTCTTTTAGTAAAAAAATGCATTCTTAAATACCCTGAAATTCCTACATTTTATAATTACCTTTCTGTTGCATATATGACAATCAAAGATCACAAAAGCTCATATAAAATATCAGTCCAGGCTTTAAAAAAATTCCCGAATTATCCATTTGCGGCAGCAAACGTATGTTCGGAATATTTAACAGAAAAGAAAATTAATCAAATTCCGAAGACACTTAAGGGGAACCTTAAAATTGAACAGTTCGCTCCATCAAGAAAGGTATTTCATGTAGCAGAAGTTGTTGCCTTTTATCGTCCAATTCTTATTTATCACATTGTAAAAGAAAACCTCCATGAAGCAGAAAAAATTATTTCATTAATTAAAAGTATAGCCCCAGATACGGATTATCTCAAAGACACACAAATGATGTTATTAACTCTTCGCGGATTAAAGAATATACAAAAGAACAAAATAGAAATAGAATCTAAACCAAAAGTTGTCTACTTGTCATATGATAAAACTATCCAAACAGATAATCCTCCTATTTTTAACCATCCTGAACAGATTCAAAACCTTCATGTTTACAATTTCAAATTACCGAATAATATTTTAAATGATATTTTAAAGTTGCCAAGAGTCACTTTAGTTCCTGATCTTGAAACAATCGTTCTTGATGCTATTAGAAGACATGAATTTTACTTATCTATTGAAAAGTCTCAAGATTCTGACTGTTTAATACATGCGTTATTCATCTTAGCTGAACTTAACTGTGAAAAGAGCCTTGATCTCTTTCTAGAACTTTTAAGACAAGGACAAGAACTCCTGGATTTCTGGTTCGCTGATATTACATTAGAAGATTTATGGGAGATAGGCAGTAAACTTGGAATAAATCAGCTTGACAAACTTAGTAGTTTTATATGTGAACCGGGAATATGGGAGTACTCTAAAGTCTGTATCTTAAAATCTGTTGAACAGCTATATTTTAATAATAAAATTGATAAAATAAAAACTGTATCATGGTTTAAGTCGATTATCAATTATCATTTAAACAACCCTCACATCGATAACCTAATAGATTCAAACGTTATTTCAGATATAATATGTGCTCTAATGGATTTAAGGTTTGTAGACGAGTTTATTCCAGAAATTGAGAAATTATTTAATAATGGTTGGGTACTTACTCAAGTATGCGGAACACTGAATATCGTTATGGAAGATGGAACTAGATCTTCAAATGAAAAAATGTATAAACATGAAATCTGTAATATTTACAATAGGTATAAACTGTTAGCTAGAAAATATAACAAAACTGATGAAGAAGATGCTGAGGATGAAAAAAGACAAACTCTAGCATTTAATAAGTTCATGTCAGAGCAAAATGAAGAACAGGAACTTCCGTTAGATGACTTTATGCGTTCTGAAACTAAAGTAGGAAGAAATGATCCATGCCCATGTGGAAGTGGAAAAAAATATAAAAAATGCTGCTTAAAGTAATAAATAAATGTGAAACATCCAGCTTGAAAGCCTACAAGCTGGAAGCTTGTGCTACATTAAAAATATTACTTATTCTTCAATTCTTCAACAACTTCATTTATATGATCCAAAGTCATATTCATTATCGGAACTGCCTGATCAATCATTGTTTCCATAAGTTTAATATCTTTTGCTTTTAGCTTATTTGGTTTATTCAAATCAATCAATAAAAACATTAACTGAGGAGTCATTTCTAAAATTACATCAAACAATTTTTTTGGTATATCATCCAAGGTAACTTTACCATCACTGCCATCTATATTGCGCTGCCATTTATTATTCTTATCATTAAGTTCAAGAAGCCGATGTCTCAATTCAGCAACACGTTTATCTGCAAAAACATTGTAACTTTTTTTAACCTTTTTCCATAATTTATCGGTTAAAATATGAAGTTTTTCAGATGCTTCAGGATAGAATTCATCCCTATCATCATAACAGCGGTTCTTAACAGTTTCCAGTTTATCGCTTCCGGAATACAGTTCATCTCTCATATATGCAATGAGCTCCTCTTCTCCAAGATTATACCCCATATATTCAAGAATATCATCTAGTTTTTTAAGCTTATTTTT
>Ga0307987_1001537_pt1 | contig 12625 bp, 12 predicted proteins | sample EllFjometagen181_FD_203157 | JGI IMG/M metagenome (GOLD analysis project Ga0307987, IMG submission 203157) | Marine microbial communities from Ellis Fjord, Antarctic Ocean - #181 | ecosystem: Environmental > Aquatic > Marine > Unclassified | place: Southern Ocean | collected 2014-10-08 | reverse complement strand
GGACGGGATGGATCGTGAGCGTAAGGTCAAAGAGGAGCTGGAGTCGACGCGGGATCGTCTGGACGCTGAGTTGTCCGGGGTTCGGGAGGAACTGAAAACCGCCCTGGACGGGATGGATCGTGAGCGTGGGGTCAAAGAGGAGCTGGAGTCGACGCGGGATCGTCTGGGTGTGGAATTGTCCGAGGTCTGGGGGGAGTTGGAGTCGGCCCTTGACGAGATGGATCGTGAGCGTGGGTTGAAAAAGGAGGTTGAAGCGACTCGGGATCGTTTGGGTGTGGGATTGTCCGAGGTCTGGGGGGAGTTGGAGTCGGCCCTTGAGGGGATGGATCGTGAGCGTGGGGTCAACGAGGAGCTGGAGTCGACGAGGGACCGTCTGGGCGCTGAATTATCCGGGGTTCGCAGTGATTTGGAGTCGGCCGTTGCGGGGATGGATCGTGAGCATAAGGTCAAAGAGGAGCTGGAATCGACGAGGGATCGTCTGGGATCTGAGTTGTCCGGGGTTCGGGAGGAGCTGAAAACCGCCCTGGACCGGGCTAATCGTGAGCATGGGTTGAAAAAGGAGGTTGAAGCGACGCGGGATCGTTTAGGCAGGGAATTGTCCGAAGCCCGAGAGGAGTTGGGGATTTCCCGTTCGCAGGTAAAAAAACAGATGAAGCGTGTGGATCGTTTGAATATGGAAAATTCCGGGCTTTCTGACGCCAACGATTTTTATATCATACAAAACAAACGGTTTGAGCGATGGATGAATCAACTTCAAAAAGATTTCAACGCGCTCATGGAGTCCGGGAGATGGCGCGTGGGGAATTTCATCATCCGATTCATTGAAATAATTCTTTTAAAGGGAAAAAAAACCGGCGCCGCGCATCATATGGAAGAGGTTTTTGGATCTTTTAAATCCATGCGTGAAAATGGGTCCGCTGAATTATCCCCGAAGCGCTGTGAAAAATTTGATCAAAACCGTTTTTATGAACGTTTGATGAGGCAATTGGATAAAGATGTGTCCGCCCTGTTTACGTCCGTCAGATGGAAAATTGGAAATGCCGCCGTCCGGATGATTGAAATCATGCTTTTTCGGGGCAAGCCCCGTCTTGCCATGCATCATATGCAGGACATCTGCCAAGAATATCAGACAAACAAAAATCAAGGAAAACACATTTCACAGTGGCTAATGCAGGGATGGATCCATCAGCTTGAATCAGACTTTCATGAAACCATGGCGTCAAAACGCTGGTGGACGGGCAACAAGTTGGCAAGGGGCATGGAGCTTTTTTTGTTGCGGAAAAAGAAGCCCATGGCCGTTGATCATATGCGGACGTTATTCGATGAATACAATCAAGGGAAACATGCCCATTCTGATAATGATTCCTGTGGTCAGAATGATCTTTTGCCCCCTTCCGGGTCTGATGATGATGGGAATGCCTCTTCCGGTCAGGGTGAAAATGGACCCGAGACGACTCATGCCGGGAAATCCGATCCGTTTGAACCTGAGGATTTTCCCGATCTTCATCGCCACCCCGCCACCCCCCAGTCCCGAAAAACAAATGCCGCCCCCGGCCTTAACGTCCTGTTTGTGTCGCACTCCAGGATGTCCTCCAACAGCGGTTATCATGTGGGGTTTTATGCGGAAGGAATTTCCCGTCAGGGCGCCTCGTGCGTAGTGGCGGTTCCTAAAAAAGATGGAGATGACCAGGGCGCAACCCATGCCTTTGATGTCCGCACATACAAGGAAATTGAACAAAACGGCCTGGCCTTCCCCGATGGAAGAGGGCCGGATATCGTCCATGCCTGGACTCCCAGGGAGCATGTGCGCAAATTTTGTCATGGGCTTAATAAAAAATATTCCTTCAAAACAGTGATTCATATGGAGGACAACGAAGAATATCTGACGGAAAATGCGTTGGGCATCCCATATGCTGAAGTGAAGGCTCTTTCCTTAAAAGAACTGGATTCTCTGTTGCCGGACAATCGCTTTCACCCCGTTTATGGCTGGGAGTGGCTTAAGAACGCCCATGGCCTGACATTGATCATAGACACGTTGCGCCGCTTCAACCCCCATGGATTGCCATGGTTTATTCTTCCCGCGCCGGTGGATGAGCGGTTATTTTATCCCCGGCCTGTTAATCATGAATTGCGCAGGCGTTTGAATATTCCCGATGGCCATGTGGTTCTGGCTTACACGGGAAATATTTCCGCTTTGAAAAAGCCACAGGCTATGGAGTTATATAAGGCGGTGGCTTTGCTCAATCAGCGGGGCTGCCCCGCCACGCTGATTCGCACCGGCGAAAATCTTGTTTCCCTGGGCGAAGAGGAATCCCGGCTTCGGGAGTTTGAAAAATCTCTGGGCTGGGTCAGCCGCCGCGAGGTCCCCGATGTGATGGCGGCGGCCGATATTCTGGTCCAGCCGGGCCGCCCGGGTCCTTTTGATGACCAGCGCATTCCGGCCAAATTGCCGGAATATTTTGCCATGGGCAGACCGGTTGTTTTGCCTCGAACCCATTTGGGTTTGCGTGTTGAGCATCGGCGGGAAGGGTATGTTCTGGATACGGCGGATGGCGAAGGGATTGCCAAGGCTGTGATGGAGATTCATCAGGATACGGAGATGGCGGGGAGTCTGGCTTCGGGCGCTTTGGCTTTTGGACGAACTCGACTTGAAAAAGCCTCGCCCCAAAAGCTGTTTCGTTTTTATGATCAATTTGAGGAAAAGACTCAATTCACCGACTCAATCCACAATTCGACATGACTATGAAAACATATTTAGATTCAACGCCCGCCCATATCATTGCTCTTTTGCCAATGAAGAGGAACTCGGAACGCGTGACTGACAAAAACATTCGCCCATTCGCCGGGAAGCCTCTGTTTCATCATGTGGCGCAATTGTTGCAAGATTGCGATTTGGTGGAGTCCATCGTTATTGATACAGACAGCGAATTCATCGCCCGAAACGCTTTGGAACATTTTTCCAAGGTCCGTACCATTGACCGACCTGAAGGCATCAGGGGAGGCATGGTGGAGATGAACACCATCATCGCCCATGATCTTTCTGTGACCAAAGGGGCTCATTTCCTGCAGACCCACACCACCAATCCCCTGCTGACCGGCGCCACTCTGACTCGCGCCATCGAAGAATATTTTTCCATTGGCAAAACGTATGACTCTCTTTTTTCAGTGACAAAAATGCAGACAAGATTGTACCGGGAATCCGGGAAACCTTTAAACCATAACCCGAAAGAGCTCCTGCGCACCCAGGATCTGCCGCCCCTTTTTGAGGAGAATTCCAACATGTATCTGTTTTCCAGAACCTCATTTTCCGCCGCAGGGAAAAGGCGGATCGGGGAAAAACCCAAAATGTTCGTTATGGATTCCCTGGAAGCCATAGACATAGATGACATGCAAACCTTTCGGCTGGCGGAAGCTGTTTATGCTTTTCGGGCTGATAAAAACTAAGGCCTCTTAAAATGAATCAGAATACTTTAGAATTAAAGATCAAACTAAACGAAAGTCAAACCACAATCGGTTCTTGGATTACCATCGGCTCCACTGTCGTGGCTGAAATAATGGCGCGGTCAGGATTCGACTGGCTGACGGTGGACATGGAACACAGCGCCATCACTCTGGATATGGCCCAGGATCTGATTCGGGTTATTGATTTGTGTGGTGTTCCTCCGTTGGTTCGCGTAGGACACAACCAGCCCAACCTGATCAAGCGGGTGATGGATGCCGGCGCCCATGGCGTTATTGTTCCGATGGTCAATTCAAAGAAGGACGCGAAACAGGCTGTGGAGTCGGTCAAGTATCCGCCCATTGGTTTCAGGGGGGTTGGTTTGGCAAGAGCCCAGCAATATGGCGCGGATTTTCAAGGTTATAAAAAATGGAATCAGGAAAAGAGCGTGGTCATTGTCCAGGTTGAGCATATCAAAGCCGTGGAAAATCTGGAGGACATATTGGATGTTCCTGGTGTGGATGGTTTTATTGTCGGTCCATATGATCTTTCCGGCTCACTTGGCGCGCCGGGAGAATTTGATCATCCGGATGTGATTGAAGCGCTTGAGCGGGTTAAGGCGGTGGCAAAGCAAAAAAATGCGTTGGCTGGTTTTCATGTCGTTGAGCCTGATGCCGACATGGTTTTAGAAAAAAAAGCGGAGGGATATAAATTTATCGCCTTGGGTCTCGATATTCTTTATCTTGGAAATTCCTGCGGGAACACCCTTTCGGCTGTGGAGAAAATGGAGAAATAAATGCATAAGGTTCTTGTCACGACATCATCTTTTGGGAAAATGGATCATTCCCCCTTAAACAAGCTTAAAGAAAATGATTTTGAAGTCATTTTGAATCCATTTGGCCGGAAACTCGGGGAACAGGAAGTTTTGGATCTGGTTTCAGAGCATCAACCGACGGGTCTGATAGCGGGCGTGGAGCCGTTGACCGAAGCGGTCATGAAAAGCGCCCCTTCACTCAGGGTCATCTCCCGTTGTGGCATAGGCATGGACTCCGTTGACCTGGATGCCGCAAAAAAAATAGGAATAACAGTCGCCAACACACCCGATGGACCCACTATTCCCGTCGTTGAACTGACCATAGGCATGATTCTTGGATTGTTGAGGCAAATTCATGTCAGCGACGCCAGTATTCGCGAGAGCGCTTGGGAACGTCCCATGGGAGGGCTTTTGTGCGGAAAAACTGTTGGAATTATCGGGTGCGGAAGGATCGGGACGCGCTTGGCCCAAACTCTGCAAAGTTTTGATTGCGCTGTTTTAGGGTCTGACCCGGCCATGCCCAAAAGCCCCTATGTTCAAATGGTGAATCTCGAGCGACTGCTATCCGCTTCTGACATTATCACCCTTCACCTGCCATATAGTTCTGGAACGCATCATTTCATGGAGGCCCATCGCATTTCAATGATGAAACAGGGAGCTTATCTCATTAACGCATCCAGGGGCGGTCTGGTTGATGAAGATGCCCTTGTTAAAGCCCTCAAAAATGGACGTTTGGCTGGCGCGGCCCTTGATTGCTTTGAGCATGAACCCTATCAAGGTCCGCTTAAAGAATTAAAAAACACGTTGCTTACCGCGCATATTGGCTCTTATGCGCGGGAAGGGCGCGTTATGATGGAAAACCAGGCCGTGGATAATCTGTTGTCTGTGTTGGTTCAGTGACAGTCACAGAAAAAAAAGATAAACTCGTAAAAAAGCTTAGGATGGCTAAGTAAGAAATTCGATATACAAGGCGTGGGGTTTTTTTGAGAGAGAGGCCATACATTATAGTATGCTGAAGGAACAAAAAAGCCCCGCAACGCAGTAGATCAGATTTTTTACGACGCCATCAAAAAAGGAGCGCTCATGAACATTTTGATATCCGGCGGTTCCGGCTTCCTGGGTAGCCATGTGGCGGATGCCCTAAGCGACGCCGGTCATAGCGTCACCATTTTTGATATCCAAAAATCTCCCTATTTAAGAGATGATCAGATCATGCTGATTGGCGATTTGATGGATATCAGCCGGATAGAAGCGCAATTACGGAATATGGACGTGGTTTATCACTTTGCGGGAATTGCGGATATTGAAGAATGCAGAGTGCGACCTGTGGATACTGCCCGAATCAATATTCTTGGAACTGTGCAGCTTTTGGAAGCATGCCGCAAGGCTGGTGTCGGACGCTTTGTGTTTGCCAGTTCCGCTTATGTTTACAGCAATGCGGGCTTTTTTTATCGCTCAAGCAAGCAGGCCTGTGAATCTTTTATAGAAAACTATGCCGAGCTGTATAATCTTAAATACACCTGTCTGCGATATGGGTCTTTGTATGGTCCAAGAGCGGATGAAAGAAATAGCATCTATAAGATGGTGCGGCAGGCTGTTACAGAGGGTAAGATAACCTACCAGGGCACAGGCAAAGAGCTTCGAGAATTTATTCATGTTCTAGATGCGGCGAAAAGTAGTGTCAGGATATTGGAGCCAGAGTATGAAAATACCTACATTACCCTGACCGGCAGAGAAAAAATGTGCTATGCGGATTTGCTGGAGATGATCAAAGAGATGCTGGGAAACAGGATCGCCATTGAAATAGAGCCTTCCACAAGAGAGGCTCATTACCGGATCACTCCATACAATTTCAGCCCCAAACTGGGATTGAAGCTTGCAAATAATCCACATGTGGACATGGGGCAGGGGTTGTTGCAATGCATTGCCGAAATATTTGAAAAGCTTAATTTTGAAAAAACGGTCGATTCGGATATTTTTGTGAGGGATCATCATCAAGTTGATGGGTAAATATAAAGGGATTATTTAGAATGACAGGAGAAGGTTATAGATCAACTAAACAGTCGTTGGCACAGGCTGTTTTTTTTGATTTTGACGGTGTTATTCTGGATTCCGTGGATGTGAAAACCGAGGCGTTTGCTGAAATGTTCCGGCATTATGGCGCTAAAGTGGAGCAGGCTGTGGTGGATTATCATCTTGCAAACGGAGGCGTGTCAAGATTTAAGAAATTCGAATATTATTATGAGCATATTTTAAAAAGACCCATTACATCAAAAAAGCTGGAGGCTTTGGGCGTGGAATTCAACCGGCTTGCTATGACAGGCGTGATGGAGGCTCCCTTCATTGACGGGGCGATGGAGACACTCAAACAGCTTAGGAAAGACGGCATTCCAGCTTTTGTGGTTTCAGGGACTCCGGATGTGGAGATTAGGGTGATTGTGGAAAAGAGAAACCTTTCCCTCTATTTTACGGAAGTCCATGGCTCTCCCAGGGAAAAGCATGATATTGTCCGGGATATCGCGCGACGATATGGATATACACTGGGAGAATGCCTGTTCATTGGGGATGCCATGACGGATTATGATGCGGCCCAAGGCTGTGGAACCCGGTTTTTGGGCATTGTTAAAGAGGGGGAGTTGTCGCCTTTTCCGGTGGGGACGGAACATCGGGGGAGCGTGTATTGTGGCGTTTATTGGCACAGTTGATCATATGTCTTATGTCAGATACTAAATAAAGAACATTATGGATTTTCAATGACTAAAAAAATAGCAATACTTCAGTCTAATTACATCCCATGGAAAGGGTATTTTGACCAAATAAATATGGTCGATGAGTTTATTCTTTATGAAGAAGTGCAGTACACAAAAAACGATTGGCGTAACCGAAATCAGGTTAAAGGAGCAAATGGTAAACAGTGGCTAACTATTCCAGTCAAACAAAATTCACTGGCTCAACGTATCTGTGATACAAAAACAGCACAGACCAATTGGGCAAAAAAACACTGGAAGACATTGAGCATCAATTATGCCAAATCAAAGTTTTTTAGTGATTATAAAGATAACTTTGAGCAACTATATTTGGTAAATGAGACTGAGTACCTAAGTGAGATCAATTATCGTTTTATTTTGGCGATTTGCAAGGTGCTTGGAATAAAGACTAAAATAAGTCAGTCAAGTGACTATGAATTAGGTGATGGAAAAACAGAAAGACTTATCAATCTATGCCAACAAGCTGGGGCAACTGAATATTTATCAGGACCTGCGGCGAAAAATTATATTGATGATGATCTATTTTTTAACGCGGGTATTAAATTAACCTGGATGGATTATTCTGGTTATACAGAGTATTACCAGCTTTACCCTCCCTTTGAGCATGGTGTCACTGTATTGGATCTTATTTTTAATGAAGGCCCAAATGCCGTAAAGTACATGAAAAGCTTTGAAGGTGATCAATGAAATTATCAATTGTGACAACGGTCTATTGCTCAGCACCTTATATTAAGGAGTTTTATGATAGAATCGTTAAATCTGCTAAAAAAATTACAAACGAGTTCGAAATTATTTTTGTCAATGATGGTTCCCCAGATCATTCGTTAGAAATTTTAATTAAACTACATGAAAATGATCCAAGAGTAAAAATAATTGATTTGTCAAGAAACTTTGGTCATCACAAGGCCATGATGGCAGGCCTAAGCTATATTTCCGGTCAATACGTTTTTATGATAGACACTGACCTCGAAGAACCTCCCGAACTCTTGATTGGCTATTGGAATAAAATGCAGGAAGTTGGTGATACGGACGTTGTTTATGGCCACCTTATAGAAAGAAAAGGTTCTTACTTCGAAAAGGTCAGTGGTAGCTTTTTCTATCGTATTTTGAATTTGTTGTCTGGAGAGAACATGCCTGTTGATATTTCATTTTCCCGCCTTATGACGAGGCGCTACACTGATTCTCTAAAACAATTCTCCGAGCGGGAAATGTATATTGGTGGTCTTTGGCATATTGCTGGTTTCAACCAGGTTGCAATCCCCATGATAAAAAAATCTCGCGGGGATAGTAGTTATACATTCAGGAAAAAGATTGAAATGATGGTCAATGCCGTGACATCTTTTAGCAACATGCCATTGCGCATGATTTTCTATTTTGGATTATTTGAAATCACCCTTGCCATAGTACTTATGATCTTTTATGCTGTCCGGAAGCTGGTATATGTACAAGTTCTCACTGGATGGACAACCTTGATTGTCTTTATGCTTTTCTTGTCAGGGAGTATAGTCTTTTCAATCGGCATCGTAGCAATTTATTTGTCGAAAATTTTTATTGAGGTTAAAAACCGTCCTTACGTTATCGTTAAACATAAATACATATCAGGAGAAAAAAATGATTGAGCTCAATCTTCAAGGAGTCCGGGATACTCTAGGAAAATATTCCTTTCCGGTTGATGTCATTGTTGAAGTTACTAGATATTGTAATTTGGCTTGTATTATGTGCCCTTATCCAAATCTCAAAAGATCAAAGGGACATATGTCCTTCGATATATTTCAGAAAATTGTCGATGAAGTGAGCAGGGAAAATCCCGAAACCAGAGTCTGGTTGGCCATTATGGGAGAACCCTTGATGCTCGGCAATGAATTGATTGAATACATTTCCTACGCCAAAGCCCAGGGAATTAAAGAGGTATGTTTGAACACCAATGGCAATCTTCTTAATGAGGAAATAGCCTTGAGACTGCTTAAAAGTGGAGTTGATAAAATACTTGTCAGTATTGATGCGTTTTCACAGGAGTCTTATGAAAAAATCAGAATTAATGGTAATTTTTCTCAGGTATACCGTAATGTCGAAAGGTTGTTGGAGATGAAGCGTGACTTGAAGGTAAAAAAGACGGAAATCATCACCCAGTTTATCGTCATGGAAGAAAATGAGAATGAAGTAGACTTTTTTAAAGAATTTTGGCTTGCACGTGGTGCTGTGGTGAAAGTCAGGCCGAAACTTGGGTGGGGCGATGCTGTTACTTCTTCCGTGCTTGATAAAGTTTATGAAAACACTGAGCGTTTTCCCTGTGCATGGCTAACTCGTACCGTTTCAATTCACTGGGATGGTTCTTTTTCACAGTGCGATGCTGATTATGAAGGGCTTTATTCGCCTGGGCACCTTGATAAAAGTACTATAAAGGATGTCTGGGAAAATGAGCTTAAAATTCGCAGGAAAAAACACTGGGAAGGAGATTTCGATTTTCAACCCTGCAAAAATTGTAAGGACTGGTTGGCTGGTCGCTCGGTTTTTTACCGTCCAGAAGATGTAGAAGGGAAAAAGTAATGGACGTTTTGAGAGAAGATGTCTTGCAAGCGAATATTGAGCTACATTCCCAACTGGCCGATGTTTATAAAGAAAGTGAGCCGCATTATCGGCCTGAAAATCGGGCGCGGGTTGAAAAAATTATTCAATCAATATGCCCTGGGCCGGATGCAAACCTGCTTGATGTTGGCTGTGGCATGGGGTTCATAATTGATATTGCTCGGAACTTTTTTGGGACAATCAGAGGTGTCGACATAACTAAAGCAATGCTGGATAAGGTTGACTGTAATAGTGATACCTGTAACATCCAAGTTCAGATTGCTGAGGTTGAAAATATGCCTTTTGAGGCTCGAAGTTTTGATGTGGTAACCGCTTACGCTGTTATGCATCATCTCCACAGCCTTAAGCCGGCTTTCGAGGAAATTTATCGGGTTCTGAAATTTGGAGGATGCTTTTATACTGACACTGATCCCAACTATTATTTCTGGAAAGCCTTTCGAGATCTCTCTGAAAATGGTAACTATTCGGCAAGCGTCAAGCGTGAAATTGATGCAGTGCAGACGAAGGACAAAGAATTGTTCGAGATGTTTGGAATTTTACCTGATGTCCTGAATACAGCTGAGATCCTTAAGCATGATGCCGGAGGATTCAATGCGGACGAGCTTGAAATTCTTCTACGTGAAGTTGGGTTTTCCAAAGCAAAAGTTTACTATGAATGGTATGTCGGTGAAGCACGTGTGATCCACTCTGATGATACCCGTGGATCTGCAGACGAGATTAGGATGATCATGAATGAACTGCTTCCTCTGACCAAACATCTATTTAAATACCTGCGGATAATGGCTATTAAATGATAGTAGACTTCTGTCCTTATAAAGATATTGAAGAGCTTTGTGCTCAATCAAAAGAAGGAACGATTGCTTTTATTCCGGTCGGTTGTACCGAACAGCACGGTCCTATCCTGCCATTGGGAACTGACAGTATTATTGCAACAAAGCTTACAGAGGATCTTTGTACTGAAACGGCAAAACGAATTCCAGGGATTATCTATCCGACTATTTCTTACAGTCCTTCCCGTTCTAATCTGAATTTTTCGGGTTCAACTAGTACCAGTGAAGACTCTTTCAGGGCCTATGTAGAGAGTATTTGTGAATCTGTGTTAGCGCATCAATTTCGATTAATTGTCTTTGTTTGTATGCACGGCCCGGCAGAACCATCTTTGACGGAAATTGCCTTCAAGCTTAACCACCATCAAGCATGTTCCAAATCAAAAATGACTCCATTTATTGTTTTAGGAGTAACAAAAATTTGGCATGTTTTTCAAGATATTTTGGGTGATGATTGCGGGAAACATGCAGATAGTAAGGAATTTCTTATGCTTTATAAAATTCTTGGTGAAAGCTATTTCACACCAGAAAAACTACAGAGACTTGCGGCTTTCGACGCTATCTATAAACATCAAAAATTGCAAAAGACAGTAATAATAGGCATACCCACAGAAAAGAGGTCAGTAGATGGTGTTATTGGTCGGCCTCTTCCTACTCAAGGTGTAGAAAATTTTCAACGGCTCGCTGATAGTCTGTGGAACGGAGTACTGAATTGTTTGGTTAAAGAGATTGATGAAATTCTTACTGAGGTTGTCTCAAGATGAAATATTTTATTTATGGATCGAAAGATTTTGCTCTGGTTTTGAGAGATTTTCTAGAGTCGCAAAAAAAAGAGTTCTGCGGTTTTATTGATGACTTTGCAACTGGAGAGGAATTTGTTGGATCCTTTGCCAAGGTGATTCAGGAATATGACCCGGAACAGTATGAAATTGTTTTGGGCATCGGCTACAAAAATCTTTCTGCAAGATGGAATATTTTTAAAAAGATCAAGGTAGCAGGTTTTAACGTCGCAACTCTAATTCATGAACGGGCATACGTTAGAGACCTTAAGAATGTCGGAGAAGGTAGCATCGTTATGGCTAATTCCTGTGTCGATTGTAATGCCGTTCTGGATAAGGCAGTCGTTCTTTGGCCAGGTACGGTTGTAAATCACGACAGCCGTATCGGGGAGAACTCCTTTCTGTCTCCAAATTCAACCATCTGTGGGTTTGTTTCAATCGGCAAAAATACTTTTGTCGGAGCAGGGGCCACTGTTGTTGATCATCAGATATTTGCAGCAAACTCCTTTGTGAAAGCAGGCTCTCTCGCAATGCACAATCCTGAAAAAATGGGAGGTTCTTCGATTTGGAAAAAGTAGCAGTTCTTTAGTCAAATTCAGTGGTGTCTGGTTAGGTTTTTGCATGCATAAAAAAAATAGTAAAAAAATATAACTACTCACCCCATAAAAAAAATGCAAAAAAATAAAAAAAAGATTGACAGGTTCATAGAGGGTACTTTTTCGATATTTCCGAATGCCTAAAAAAGCGGCGGATAGGGGGGGAGTAAATCGTCGCTGGCTTTATCAATATCGATGGTCAATCAAAAATGGTGGCAACGGTCCCGAAAGCGCCTTGAGGGCCAGCTACGTGGGTTGAAAAAAGCCGTGTTATAATGCTATACATGGCTACAGTAAACAAGACAAGTATCCGTGAAGAAGTGGAACGCCTGAAACAGGAATTTGAACAGCTCTGTTCAGCTGGCAAAGTGTCGGCGGAGATACGGGGGGGGTGTAATGAATAGCCTGCTTGTTGTTGTGGAATTGATATTATCTGTTTTTCTGGAGAAGAAAACTCGCAAAAACAGCAAAAATTCCAGTCTGTCTTCTTCTCAGACTGAAAAAGATGAGACTTCGAAATTGGACCCCAAGAGCAAGGGGCGCGGCAAGATCAGCAACACCCGTGTTAAAGACAGTCGCTATAGCCAAGGCGCAAACATGTGGCATCGCTCTGGACAATGTGCCCTGCCATTCGCATGAACGGGGGAGCAAAATTGATATCGTCTTTGAAAAAGTGGTGGAGCATATTGGTGCCTGAACGAAAATACCTATTTTTGGAGTTGGATGCCATAAAATTTGAGGAGCATCCAGCCCGATTTTAAAAGTTTTTCCATACGCCTTGATTTCTTGCGCATAAAACCTAAAAAATTGAAATTT
>Ga0307987_1001535_pt1 | contig 12632 bp, 5 predicted proteins | sample EllFjometagen181_FD_203157 | JGI IMG/M metagenome (GOLD analysis project Ga0307987, IMG submission 203157) | Marine microbial communities from Ellis Fjord, Antarctic Ocean - #181 | ecosystem: Environmental > Aquatic > Marine > Unclassified | place: Southern Ocean | collected 2014-10-08 | reverse complement strand
GAGACAGAGCAGTTCATCGTCCAGAGCAACGGGATGGCCCAGTGGCTCAAGCTTGCTTTGGCAGCGGACGACGGTTGCGGGATCAGTGCGGGGCTTGAGGTCCAACTGCCAGGGCGCTACATCTGGACCGCCTATCGTTCAGTTCTGGGGGATGACATCATCCCTGTGAATTCTCCCTATGACAAAGATAGGCTGGTGTGGCGGCTTTTCCGGCTTCTGCCGTTTCTTTCAGGGGACAGCGCCTTTCTGCCGCTCAACCGGTTTCTTGAACAGGATAAAGACCAGCGTAAACGCCATCAGCTCTCTTGTCACCTGGCAGACCTCTATGACCAGTACCAGGTCTATCGGGCCGACTGGCTCGAGGACTGGGCTGCTGGCAGGGACCAGCTCAGGAAGGGCGGTGGGGAACCGATTGAATTGCTCCAGGAACAAAAATGGCAGGCAGAACTGTGGAGACGGCTCAAGGCTGATGTCCCGGATGAATTTCGAAAGATCGGCCGTGCAGACCTGCACCAGCGTTTTCTTCAAAAGACCAAAGATCTCCAGGGAGAGAGGCCCGCTGCCTTGCCCCCAAGAGTAATCGTGTTTGGCATTTCATCCTTGCCCAAACAGGTGCTTGAGGCCTTGCAGGCTGTTTCAAGCCTTTGCCAGGTGCTGCTGTTCGTCAACAATCCCTGTCGTCACTTCTGGGCTGACATTATAGAAGACCGGGAACTTTTGCGGATCGAACATGCCCGTCATAACGCCAAAGCCTCCATGCCAAAAGACCTTGATCCCGAGCTTCTCCACCAGTACGCCAACCCACTTCTTGCGGCATGGGGTAAGCAGGGCAGGGACTACATTGGGTTGCTATACGGCTATGACGAGCCGGAAACCTATGAAAAGGATTTTGCCCAAATCGATCTGTTTGATGATTTTATAACATCAGGAACAGGAGGGACATTGCTCCAACAGGTTCAGCAGGCGATCCTCGACCTTGAACCCCTTCCCAATGACAAGGAAAAGAGACAATGGGTTGAGGGTAACGACCGGTCCATCAGTTTTCAGATTGCCCACAGCCGCCAACGGGAGGTGGAAATCCTCCAGGATCAGATTCTCCATAGCTTTGAAACGATTGAAGACCTGAATCCCAGGGATATCATCGTGATGACACCGGATATTGAGGCCTATGCCCCCCACATCGAGGCCGTGTTCGGTAATTTGTCGTCCATGGACCCAAGGTTTATTCCTTTTACCATTGCGGACAAGCCCAACAGAGAAAGCGTGCCCATGCTCAAGGCCCTTGAGAAGCTTTTACACCTGCCCGACTCCCGCATGGCTGTCAGCGATCTCATGGATCTTTTGGAAGTACCGGCGTTTAGAGAACGGTTCGGCTTGGGGGAGGCGGATCTGCCAAGGCTCCACCAGTGGATCGAGGGGGCTGGCATCTCCTGGGGACTAAACCCAGACCAACGCACAAGTTTTGGGCTGCCCCCAGGTCTTGACCAGAACACCTGGGATTTCGGTCTTAAAAGAATGCTCCTTGGCTATGCCGTGGGCAAGGGAGAGGATTGGAACGGCATAGAACCCTATGACGAGGTGGGGGGGCTTGAAGCCAACCTGGTCGGCCCTCTTGCAGCAGTGCTTGACGAGATGGATATCCTTTGGAAAGAGTTGAGCCGACCGGGCACTCCCGGGCAATGGTGTCAGCGCATCAGGGACCTTGCAAGGGACTGTTTCTTACCCATGGGAAACCAGGATCGACTCACCCTCAATCGTTTGGAACAAGTCCTGGATGACTGGCTTGAAGCCTGTAACGAGGCCGAGCTTGAAGAGGAGCTGACTCTGGCCGTGGTACGGGAATTTTTTCTTGGAATGATGGTCGAGTCCAGCATATCCCAGCGCTTTCTTGCCGGCATGGTAAACTTCGGTACCCTTATGCCCATGCGTGCCATTCCCTTTAAAGTAGTGTGCCTTCTGGGAATCAACGACGGAGATTTTCCAAGGAGCCATCCTCCACTTGATTTCGACCTCATGGCGGGAAAAGGGCTGTACAGACCAGGGGACCGTTCCCGGCGGGAGGATGATCGTTACCTTTTTCTTGAAGCCCTGCTATCAGCCCGGGAAAAATTTTATATCTCCTATGTGGGAAGGGATGTCCGGGACAACAGCGAACGTATGCCGTCGGTGCTGGTGGGTCAGCTCAGGGATTACCTGGCTGCTGGTTGGCAGCTTGAAAGTCAGGGCAATGACAAGAACAGTCCTTTGCTCAATAACCTCACCTGCATTCATCCATTGCAGCCTTTTGGCAGCGCTTATTTTTTCAAGGATCGCCCGGAACTGTTCTCCTATGCTCATGAATGGCGTAGTTCCCTTGAGTTTGAGGCACCTGGGATGCCAGATGAGCCCCTGATTGATGAGCCCCTGATTGATGAGCCCCTGATTGATGAGCCCCTGATTGATGAGCCCCTGATTGATGAGCCCCTGATTGATGAGCCCCTGATTGATGAGCCCCTGATTGATGAGCCTCTGATTGATGAACCTCTGGAATCGCTTCGGTTTGAAGGTGCCCTCCAGTTTACTTCCTTAATCCGGTTTTTGAAAAATCCAGTGCAATATTTTTTCAACCAGCGCCTGGCTGTCCGTTTTGATGATGTTTCCGTGGTGAGTAAAGACCAGGAACCCTTTGCTCTGGACTTTCTTGCTCCTTTCGGTCTTGGTAGTCAGCTTCTGGAGGCAGGGCTTTCAGCTAAACCAGAAGCCGTGGAGACTGCAATCGCAAGAGAAGCTGAGCGTCTCACCCGTACTGGGGAGCTACCCATGGCAGGATTTGGTAAGCTTGCGGCAAAAGAGCTTAAACAACCAATTATCTCTATGGTCAACTATCACCATGAATTGTGTTCCCAATGGCCCCTTGAGTGCGATCCCATGGAGATTTCCATTGCCCTTGACCCTGATCTGTCCACGGTCTCCAGTCTGGATGACTGGCTGGACCAGCTTTATGAAACCGCTATCCCGGATGCCTCGGCCCGGTTCGGGCGGTGGGAATTCTATCCAAAGTCCATCATGGACAAGGGGGGAAAGTTATTTCGGCTCTACAGCCTGGTTCCTCTATGGGTCAGGCATCTTTCAGGCTGCGCCCAGGGGATGGACCTTGTAAGCCATCTGGTGGCCCCGGATGGTATTGCAACCCTTGTCCCGCTGGAGAGAACAAAGGCCAGGCAGATTCTCATGGCCATCATTGCGCTTTGGGGGGAAGGACTCAATCAGCCCCTGCCAATAACCGCAAAAACCGGGATCACCTATGTAGATATCCTGAAAGTAAAGGATAGGGAAAGGGCCAAGTTTGAGGCGTTAAAATCTTATGAGGGAGACGGCTTCCGATCCAAAGGAGACCTTGGGTATAGTATCTATCTGCAACGGACCTACCCGAACTTTGATGCCCTCTGGCGGGCAATGGGCAACCGCTTTACCATTCTTTGTGAAACATTGTATGAACCTTTAGTAAGTGCTCTGAGAGAGGAAGTGTAATTATGGCAAAAACATTAGATTCCCTAACCTTTCCCCTCCACGGCTCCCGGCTCATCGAAGCCAGTGCCGGAACGGGTAAGACCTATACTATTGCGGCCCTCTATTTGCGTCTGGTATTGGGGCATGGGGGAGAGAACGGTTTTTCAAGGCCTTTGATCCCGCCGGAAATCTTGGTGGTTACCTTTACCAATGCGGCCACTGAAGAGCTCAGGGAGCGTATCCGAACCCGTCTCACCGAGGCAGCGGCCTTTTTTAGGGGCAATGGGGAGGGGGACGATTTTCTCCAAAGGCTCAGGGCCGATTTTGACCCTGACCTCTGGCCTGGCAGGGCAATGCTCCTTGACCAGGCAGCCCAGTGGATGGATGAATCCGCTATCCATACCATTCACGCCTGGTGCCAACGTATGCTTCGCCAACACGCTTTTGACAGCCTTTCTCTCTTTGATCTTGAGCTTGAACCCAGCGACCAGGATCTTCTGGAGGAGGCGGCCTGTGACTTTTGGCGTGCCGGGTTCTATCCCCAGACCGTGGAGGTGTTGTCTGAGTTTAAGGCGGTGGCCAAAATCACCACCCCCCAGGAACTTTTGAAGCAGGCCATGCCCCTGGTCAATGCCGGAAAAAAGAATGGTGCCAACCCCTTTGAGATGCTTGAACAACGAAGACAAGCGGTTGAAGAGGCTCGCAGGGTATGGATGTCGGACTTTAAACAAGCCGTGGACCTGGTTGTTAAGGCTCAGGCAGACAAGCGCCTGAACAACAACAAGTATCGAAAAGCATCCCTGGAAAATTGGATTGTGCAACTGGACCTCTGGGTTAACAGTTCCGGTCCCTTGCCGGAACCCCAGGTGCTGGAGAAATTTTCAACCCAGGGTCTTACCAGCGGGGTGTCAAAGAAAAAGAACCCGCCTGTTCATCCCAACTATGACGCTCTTGACCGATTGAACGGGCTTCTGAACTCCCTTGATGTCAAAGAGGCCCTTATATCCCATGCCGCAGCTAACATCAATCAACGGGTGATTGAGGCAAAGGCCCGGCTTTCCAGGATGGGATTCAACGATCTTCTGACCCGCCTGGGAGATGCCCTGTCCCGGCCGGATAGCAACCGTCTTGCTGAAGTGATCCGAAACCAGTTTCCCGTTGTCATGATCGACGAGTTCCAGGACACAGATCCTGTGCAGTATGCTTCTTTTTCCACCATTTATCTGGATCAGCCGGAGACAGGCCTGTTCATGATCGGAGATCCCAAACAGGCGATTTACGCCTTTCGGGGGGCTGACATCCACACCTATCTTGGGGCCAGGAAGGATACACAGGGACGTCACTACACACTGGAGAAGAATTATCGTTCCACCCAGGGCATGGTGGCTGCCGTGAACCAGATGTTTGGCTGTGCCACCGGATTTGCCGACGGTGCATTTTTATTCAAGGAAGATATCCCCTTTGATAAGGTTAAAGCCCAGGGAAGATCCGAGGGATTCATGGTGGAAGGAAAAGAATCCTTCCCTGTAACCTTGTGGCAGATGGAGCAGGATGAACCCATTACCAAGAACGGACCGGACGGATACCTTGCTCGGATGGCAGAGGCCGGTGCCGGCGAGATCGTCCGACTCCTGAACCTTGGGCAGACGTTGCCCTGCAAGGCAGGGTTCGGCCAGGAGGAGGGTAAGCTTACGCCCCTTCGGCCGTCGGACATTGCCGTGCTTGTACGGGACGGTATGGAAGCCCGTGCCATTCGAAACGCCCTGGAAAGAAAGCGGGTCAGATCTGTTTACCTCTCGGACCGGGATTCGGTATTTGACAGCCAGGAGGCTGTTTCTCTGCTTTATCTCCTCCAGGCCTGCTCCGATCCCACAAACGACCAAGTGTTACGAATGGCATTGGCAACTCAAGTGTTGGAACTTCCCTTGGAAACCCTTGACCGGTTAAACAGGGACGAGCTCGCCTGGGAGGCCGAACTTGAGCGGTTTAAAAATTTTCAAAAGATCTGGCGCAGCCGGGGGGTGCTTCCCATGGTGCGTAATCTGCTTGCTGAATTCAATGTGGGTGCCCAACTCTTGTCAAAGCCTTTTGGAGAACGCCAGCTTACCAATCTCCTCCATCTTGCCGAAATGATCCAGGCCGCTGCCTCAAACCTTGACGGGGAAAAAGGGGTGATCCGATGGCTGGCAGGCCAGATCGAGCATTCCGAGAGTGGTGTTGATGACAAGATCCTGCGCCTTGAAAGCGACGATGAACTGGTAAGAGTGGTCACCATCCATAAATCAAAGGGGCTGGAATATCCACTGGTGTTCCTGCCCTTTATCTGCAGTTTTCGCAAGCTCACCTCTCGCAACTCTACCATGGTCAAGATCCATGATGATCAAGGAGAGGTCAAAATGGTTGTGAACCCGGGGGACGAGGAGCTTGCTCAGGCTGATCGTGAGCGACTGGCAGAGGATCTCAGGATGCTCTATGTTGCACTGACCCGGTCCAGGTATGCTTGCTGGCTCGGTATCGGAGTAATGGGCAAGACAACCAAGAAATCCGGAGAGACCACCGACCTTCACCAATCGGGCATTGGTTATTTGCTTTCAGGAGACAGAATGATCGAGACATCCGAACTTTCCTCGATCCTGAACGAGTTCAGGGGAGAGTGTGGGTACATGACTGTCACACTCCTGCCAGAACCGTCAACCGAGACCATTGTCCCCAGTTTAGAAACGATGACTCTCTCCTTGGCCCGGACATTTAACGGCAAAGTTCCCCGCAATTGGCGGATCACCAGTTACTCCGGTATCCTCGCAGGCGCTGCCATGCCCGAACATGGTGCCTCCCTTGATACCCCTTTGGAAGAAGTCGTTGACTCCCCGGATAGTGCACCCCAGGATCAGCTTTTGGAAGCTGCAACAGAAGAAAGCCTGGCACCCGAGGTGAATATCAATACCCGCTCTATTCATACCTTTGCAAGAGGACCTGAGCCTGGAACCTTTCTCCACGATATGCTGGAACGGGCTGCTACCCAAGGGTTTGATCAGGTTGGCTCGGACCGTGATACCACACTAAGCCAGGTTACCCAGCTCTGTCAACGGCGAGGATGGGAGGAGTGGGCCGATGTGTTGACCGACTGGCTAATGGAATTTGTCCGGGTTGAACTGACCTTTCCAGGGCTTACCCTGCCATCCATGAAATTATCGGACCTTGCCCAGGGCCTGTACCGGGCTGAAATGGAGTTTATGTTCGAGGTCCATAGGGTGGATATCCCTGTATTGGACCGTTTGGTTGGAACTTTTGTTTTGCCGGGAAATATCCGGCCGGCGTTAAGGGACGATCGGGTAAATGGTATGCTCAAAGGATTCATCGACCTTGTTTTCTGTTTCCAGGGACGCTATTTTGTCCTTGATTACAAGTCCAACCATCTGGGGGATAATGAAATCGCTTACGGGAAGGAAGCCATGGCCGATGCCATGCTGGAGCACCGGTACGATCTTCAATATGTGCTTTACATCCTGGCATTGCATCGCCTTCTTAAGGCAAGGCTTGGGGACTATGACTACGACCGTGATGTGGGCGGGGCGGTCTACCTGTTTCTCAGAGGAGTCAATAGCTCGGGCCAGGGTGTTTATGTTGACAAACCCCCTAAAGAACTGATCAACAAACTGGATCACCTGTTTCAAGAAGGAGATAGCCATGATAACCACTGCTGATTTCTTTGATTTGCTTCAGACTTGGATGTCCCGGGGGTGGTTGCGGCCCCTTGATAGTGCCTTTGTGATGTTCCTGAGCAGACAGGAGGCGGATGCTGACCCGCTGGTGCTGCTGGGGGCTGCCCTTGCCAGCCACCAGCTTGGACGGGGGCATATCTGTCTTGATCTCGCCGGGGTTTTAAAAGACCCCGATGCAACCCTTTCCCTCCCCCCCGAAGGAAAAACAGAGGAGGGACTGTTCTTGAAACCCTCTGAAGTGCTTTGCAATATTATGGAAAAAGAATGGAAACAAAGCCTTGGGGCTTCAGCCCTTGTGGGGGAGGACACGGGCAATACCCCCCTGGTGATGAACCAGGGTCGTCTCTATCTGCGCCGGTACTGGCACTATACCCAACGGGTGGCCCAGGAGATCCTTTGTCGGGTGGGTGAGAAACTGCCCGTGCCCGACAACCTGGAAGAGAGGCTTGACTTACTTTTTGCCCAGTTGAGAAGCCCTGAAGAAAAAGAAAAATGCGAGATTCACTGGCAGAGCATTGCCGCTGCCGTTGCTGTAACCAGTGCATTCTGCGTGATTTCTGGGGGACCTGGCACCGGAAAGACCACCACCGTGGTTCAACTTCTGGGGTTGCTTCAGGGACTTGCCATGGAGCAGGGCAAGGTTTTGAGGATTCGACTTGCCGTCCCCACGGGCAAGGCTGCGGTTCGGCTCACGGAATCCATCAGCACGGCAATGGAACGGTTGCCTGAAGCGATTCAGACAAAGATGCCCACAGAGGTCTCGACCCTTCATCGCCTGCTGGGTACCCGTCCTGATTCGCGTAATTTTATTCACAACCGGAATAACCGGCTCCATGTGGATCTTCTGGTGGTGGACGAGGCCTCCATGATCGACCTTGAAATGATGGACGCCCTGCTTGATGCCTTGCCGCAAAAGGCCCGGCTGATTCTCCTTGGGGACAAAGATCAGCTTGCCTCGGTGGAGGCGGGATCGGTACTTGGTGATCTGTGTGCCAATGCCAGGAATCCTTGTTACAGGCCTGAAACCGTTGCCTGGCTCCAAAAGGCCACTGGCTATGACCTATCAAAATTTGCAGGTCATGGCAGTGACCTTGATCAGCAGATCGTTGTCTTGAGAAAGAGCCACCGTTTCGATGAAAAGAGCGGCATCGGCGCCCTTGCCCGGTCGGTCAACCAGGGAGATGGAGAACGGGTAAATGATATCTGGAACCAGGGATTTTCTGATATCTCCCGACTTGTAATAAACTCCAGTGAAGACCCTGGATTCCGGCGCCTGGTGCTGGACGGCAACCCCAAGGCATTTGCCAAGGTCGAGAACACGGCCCAACCGGTAGGGTACCGTGCCTACCTGGAGACAATTACCAAGGGTCCGGGGGCGTGGGAGTCGGAGGATGCCTGGCTTCGGGCTGTTCTTTCCAGCTTCAACCGCTTCCAGTTGTTGACCCCTCTTCGAAGGGGTGATTGGGGGGTTGAAGGACTTAATAAAATTACCGCCAGCATATTATATAAAGCCGGACTGATCCAGTTGACCCTGGGTTGGTATCCCGGTCGTCCCGTCCTTGTTACCCGGAATGATTACAGCTTGGGACTGATGAACGGGGATATTGGCATTGTCCTTGAGGTTACGGATGAACGGAATCCTGGCACCCATGGACTGAGGGTGGTCTTTCCAATGGCCGACGGTTCACTGAAACGGGTGCTGCCCTCTCGTCTTAGGGATGTGGAGACCGTTTTTGCCATGACCGTGCATAAATCCCAGGGATCAGAGTTCGATCACACGGCTTTGGTGTTGCCGGACACCATGAGTCCGGTCCTGACCCGTGAACTGGTTTACACCGGGATTACCCGTGCCCGATCCTGGTTTACCCTGGCAAGCCCCGCCGGCAATCTCCTGGGAGCAGCGGTTGAGCAACTTACCCACAGGGCATCTGGCCTCGGGGACCTTCTCTAATTTGTGTTTGCGTGGTAGATAAGCTTCAAAATTTATTACATTGGAAATTGAGCATGAACAAGAACGTTATATATGGCAAGCCTGTAAGAAGAGTTTTTTTGAATTATGAAAATTTTATTATCCGGCAACATGAAAAAATTACCGAATTAATTGGTGAAATAGTATCCTCCTCTGGTTCAGAGCCCCAAAAAGCAAAATCCCTATTAAATAAAATACATGAAACATCCTCAAACATTGAAGAAATGTGCCTTGAAGGGCTTGGCCTAAAAGGACCGATCAATTTACCTTGGAGACAACTATTTGATAACCTTCATACGCTTGGAAGCATTCTGACCAACTGGTTTGATGACTCTATTATTTCAAAAAATCATTATTCCTTAGAAAACTATGAGATAGAACAAAACGCTCTTGATGATAATGCAAAAGATAATGTCGGCATATGGTTCGATATTTTAGAGGAAATTGAGAAACTTCGCTTGGCATCTAAAAGGGTTGCCTCCTTTAGTCTGAATACCGACAATCTGGAAATGACCTTTGATCTATGGGGCGGTAGATATAGTAACGCTTTAGCCTGGTATCTAGCCAGTAAAATATGTGACAGGTTTTATTGTTCCCATGGTATAGTTCCCCATGTCCTTGTTCATGAAGGGATGAGGTATTACGGAATCTTGCTTGATTATACCGAATGCAGTGTACATGGGAAAAAGGACAGTTTAGGTAGATTGACGGCAGGTGGTAATGTTGAGAACTGGAAAACGGGTTCACCAGGGGATCATGGGCTGGAGCTGGTTGAAAGAATGGAGCGTGGAGAGCCTATCGAACTGATGGTTCAAGAAGTTATTCAACACCTACGGCTACCCGCTTATCCATCAAAGACTCACCTGTACTGTAGACACAAAAGATGGGGCCAATCCTATGTTTTGATGTTTAAAATAGCGGCTCTTTTAAAAATCAGGAATCCCAGTCTCAAGATTTGGAATCATCCCTATATGACGGATAGAAAGGCAAAAAAGCTTGATCCTAATGCCAACCAAAAAGAACATCTTGGATATTTTCTAATAGAAAAGTCCTATAAAAGTGAAATTATTTTTTCTGGAGATGGAAAAATAATTAAACCGGTTGGGAATCATTCTCTTTGGGAAAGATATATGGCAGGAAAAAGTGCGATAGATCTTGTATTGTGGATAGAAAATGAACTAAGTAATTGAGAGCATTATTCAGAAGTACATATTTATAATTCAGGAAAGTTTTTGAGAAATAGCATTATGGAAGAAGGTTTCAATAAATATTCAGCAACAAAATATCGAATGTCTTTTACAGTTGGGGGACTGCTTTACCAGGAAGCCGTCTCTACCGCTGATCTATACATAAAAATTAAAGACTGGGAAAAAGTCCGGGAAAAAATATTAGAAACCAACTTTTTCCAGGCCAGGACCATCAATTCCCTTGAAAAAATATGCCGTGAAGTACTATCCAGGCTTAAACTTCTTTCCTTGGAACAACTAACAATACTTCAAGAAGGTTCAAGACAGGAACAGCTTCAGATATTATGGATTGCTGTCTGCAAACGGTATAGTTTTATCCGTGACTTTGCTGTTGAAGTCATCCGGGAAAAGTTTTTGCTCATGGCCTATTCTCTCACAGAAGAGGACTATACCATTTTTTTTGATACCAAAGCTGAATGGCATGAAGAACTGGAAAGACTCAAAGATTCAACAAAGAAGAAACTCAAACAGGTTTTATTCAGAATACTCCGGGAAGCCGAGATTACATCGGAAATGAATATCATACTGCCCTCAATATTAACCAAACGAGTTGCCAGGGCTTTGGTTACTGATAAATCCGGAATATACATTGTACTGCCGGTCTCAGATACAGATTTTAAGGAGTGGGTAAAATGACCGTTGATACAGAGACACAACCGATACCAGAAAGGTTCAAACATCTTCAGACATTGATCAGCAGTGAAAGATTCCTAAAGATGCAGGGGCTTGGAAAAGAAGTCCCTTTTTATATTTGTCCGTATCGCCCGTCTGAAGCCATCGAAATGGAACGAATGCAGAAACAGTTAAAAAACAAACTGTCACAAACGGGCATTCAGGTTCTGGAGATCAATTTGTATGACATATCCGTTGAGATCTTGAAAAAAAATGGGGACTGGGAATGGTATCTGGAAGAAGAAGCTAAAATGACCAAGGGTGAGTTACAAGAAGAACTGCAGTCCATTCTGGATATTGAAACCGTTTTAGTACCTGCCATAGCAAAAAGTATAACAGAACAAGACCACGATGTCATTTTTATGTCCGGCGTAGGTGAAGTGTATCCATATATCCGGTCCCATAATGTTTTGAATAATTTGCAGAGCACGGCCAAGGATAACCCCATGGTCATGTTTTTTCCCGGGGAATATACCCATTCCCTGGAAGCAGGCGCATCCCTGGACTTGTTTGGCAGACTGCACGATGACAAATACTATAGAGCATTCAATATATACCACTGTGAGATCTAATTTGAGGAATTGAAAATGCCATTAAAAAACATATTTGAAAAACCGGTAGACCGATCCATAGAAGGTGTCATTAAAGCTGATGATGATGCAAGCCTCCGCCTTGAAGCTGAGGAATATGTTTTAACCAATGAAGTCGAAAAACGTCTGGAATCCTTTCTTGATGCATACAATAATTATGATGGAGCCAATGGCGTATGGATATCCGGTTTCTTTGGATCTGGTAAATCCCATCTGTTAAAGATAGTTGCCTTACTCATGGAGAACCGTGAGGTTGAAGGAGCGAAAGTTTTAGACATCATTCTTCCCAAATGCGGAGAGAATGAGATCCTTAGAGGTGATCTGAAAAGAGCTGTCAGTATTCCTTCAAAAAGTATCCTGTTCAATATTGACCAAAAAGCAGATGTTATAAGCAAAACCCAGATAGATGCATTGGTGGCTGTGTTTGTAAAAGTCTTTGACGAATCCTGTGGATATTACGGGAAACAGGCCTATATCGCCCAATTTGAAAGAGAACTTGATCAAGACAACCTATTAGACAAGTTTAAAGATGCCTTCGAATCAGCATCCTCAAAAGACTGGGAATGGGGAAGGATGAGGGCAAAACGTGTGGCAACCCAAATTGATGAAGCTTATCAGTCTGTAACTGGTCAAGAGACTACAGGCATTCTTGATAAATATCGAAGCGATTACAGTCTATCCATTGAAGACTTTGCAGAGCAGGTCAACAGCTATATTGAAAAACAGGAGACAGACTTTCGTTTAAACTTCTTTGTAGATGAAGTCGGCCAATATGTTGCTGACAATGTCAAACTGATGACCAATCTTCAAACCATAGCAGAAAGCCTTGCAACCAAAAGCCGTGGACGTGCCTGGATCATTGTGACCGCCCAAGAGGATATGAATACAGTTGTCGGGGAGATGAACAAGCAGCAGAGCAATGACTTTTCAAAAATCCAAGCCA
>Ga0307987_1001534_pt1 | contig 12634 bp, 11 predicted proteins | sample EllFjometagen181_FD_203157 | JGI IMG/M metagenome (GOLD analysis project Ga0307987, IMG submission 203157) | Marine microbial communities from Ellis Fjord, Antarctic Ocean - #181 | ecosystem: Environmental > Aquatic > Marine > Unclassified | place: Southern Ocean | collected 2014-10-08 | reverse complement strand
ACATGCCCTGTCGAAAATCTGGATTATGAACCGGGGTTGCCCCTTTTTTTGTGATAAGCCCTTCAAGATCTTCTGATCTGTGGCCCGTCACCACAAAAATATCATCCACCCCATTTTGTTTAAATAGATCAATAGTTGTTTCAAGGATGGATTGCCTGCCCATGGGCAACAATGGTTTAAAGTCCTTCATCCGGGAAGAAAGACCCGCCGCAGGTATAATTGCAGCTATATTTTTTTTATTTTTCAATGTGAGTTCCCTGAATTCTGATGGTGCTGTTTCTTTATTTATGGGGCTTGATCATCGAGTATCAAGCTCCATACAGTTGGCAAAAACCCGGTTATAATGCCAGACAAGAACAACATCGTCAATAACCCAGGCTTGGATGCAGCCCTTTTCCGTAGGAATCAAGCAGGGCCATATTTTTTTCCAGAACCGGTCCTGTTAAAAGGGCCTCCAGGGCCTGGCGATAATGGCACATCTCCACACCGGGTATTAAGCGATTGGCGGCAATGGTTCCAATAAGGGCCATATTCTGCATGCGGGGATCGTCAATGGTGTCTGAATCCACCCGGAACCCCCTTACATCCATGTGCTCACAAAATGTTTTTATTTCCGTCTCCGTCACCGGATCTGCCTCTCCCAGGCACACGGCCAGGGGTTGCCAGGCCACATTCAGATAACACAGTGCCCCCTTTTTTTTCAGGGCCGTGTGTGCCCCCCTCAAGGCTTCATGGATCTCCATGCCAAGGACAAGATCTGCACAATGGGCCATGATCAAAGGCGAGAACACATTATCACCCATGCGAATCCGGGAAACCACCATGCCGCCCCGCTGGGCAAGTCCATGGGTATCCACGGCAATGGCATGAATACCAGCACAGTCAATGGCACCAAGCAGTGTCTGGCTGAGCAGCCCAATTCCCTGCCCTCCCACGCCTGTCATATGAATATTAAAAGGGTTCGTCATTTTGTTATACACTCCTTCTTGGCTCGTCAGTCATAAGCTCTCATCATGGCTTGCTTTGAATTTGGACACCCCATTGAAATCATCAAACCTGAGCTTGAAAAAAGTATTTTATTGATCTAACAATTTCAAGGAATTATTAGAACTTATGGCGCTTGAGTTCCTGGGAAAACGACTCCATATCTTTTGATGATCGAGTCTTGTTATGTAAGGCAGGTTCAGCCAATAGCACCAATAAGCCAAACCTGACCCCATTTTCTCTTGGGGAGAAATGGCAGTTATTGATCTATTTTAATGGCCTTTTCCGGACACACCTGCCTGCAGGACCCATCCCCAATGCAAAGGTCATGGTTAACCCCCACACTGCCGTCAGCATGTCTCACAAACGAAGGACACCCAAAGGTCTCCACACAGACATGGGACTGATTGCACAGCTCATCATCGATGTTTACATGGCGAGGCACAAATCCCGGCTTTTTCATCTGGGCCCGGGTAAACTTCAACATGCAGGGGTGTTTTGCAATGACCACACTTAATCCGTCAACGGCCATGGCAGCCGTTACATGTTTGGTGAGAGTGGATTGCTGATAGGTATCACAGGAAAAAATACTTTGAATTCCCAGTCCCTTTAAAAGGGGTTCAATGGGAATTTCCCGTCCGGCATGGTCCTGGTGTCCAGTCATGGCGGTGGTGCCGTTTTCCATGACAATCAAGGTGATATTGTGGTGGTTGAAAAGGGTATTCATGATACCGGGTAATCCGGCATGGAAAAAGGTGGAATCCCCAATAAAGGCCACCACCCTTCTTTGGGTGTTAAAAAGAGACAACCCCGATGCAATGCCCGGGGATGCCCCCATGCACAACAGCACCTGCCCCATTTCATAGGGAGGAAGGAACCCCAATGTGTGGCAACCGATGTCTGCCACGGTGATATCAGTGTCCCCCAGGGCTTTTTTAATGGCATGAAAGGCACTTCGATGACCGCAACCCGGACACATCTGGGCCGGACGCGGGGGCACTTCAACACGTATATCCGGGCACCATTTTTCCTCTGGCATTGCATGGTGTTGCACAAGATCTGGCCACATCCCCTGGAGCACCTTAAGTACCTTGTCCGGGGTGTACTCACCAATAAAATCTTCGTCACCGCTTTTACCCAGAATTTTCACAGAAATCTCCTGATCAAAGGCCAAGGCTTTTATCTCTCGTTCATGGATATCATCTAGCTCTTCCAGAATCAGCACCTGGCTGTGGGCCTTTAAAAAGTCCACAACGCCTTTGGTATCCATGGGATACACCATGCCAAGCTTCAGGATATCCGGACTGGAATCTCCTCCCTGAAGCACATCCTGCAAAGATCGACAGGTGAGCCCCTGGGTTATGACCCCGCGATGTGGGGTGTTGTTGAATCCGGGAATAAGGGTGTTTAACGCCTGTTCCCCTGCAAAGGCCATGATGCGGGGAATCTTGGCAAGAGATGCGCATTTCATATCCAGGGCCAGAGCCGCGATGGGGATATAAGGTCCATTTTTCGGGCTGAAATCAATTCTATGGGAGGGCATCACCCCGGTGAATTGTCCAAATGACACCGTTTCCCTGGCATGGCACACATGGGTGGTAAGGCGCAGAACCACGGCGATCTGCTCCTGCTTTGCCAACTTTGCCGCCATGAGATAGTATTGGTAAACCTCCTGGGGTGATGCAGGTTCCAGCACCGCAATGCGGGACATCCTGAAAATATTACGATTATCCTGCTCATTCTGGGAAGAGTTGGCCCCGGGGTCATCCCCCAGGATGATCACCATACCTCCGGGAATATTCATCAATCCCAGCTGCACAAAGCTGTCCAGGGCCACGTTAAGGCCCACACTTTTAAAAAATACCGTGGAAAGGTTACCGTTCAAGGCAGCACCAAATGCAACTTCAGTGGCCACTTTTTCGTTAACAGAAAATTCGAAATAAAAAGGTCTTTCTTCCCCCGGAATACTGTTGATGGCCGTTGCGATTTCAGGGGTGGGGGAGCCGGGATAGGACGTCACCACCTGTGTTCCCGCCTCCACCATGGCGCGAACAACAGCGGTGTTTCCCATGACCATCTCTTGAAAGGGCTTTTTCCGGATAAGCATATCGCCAAGTTTTTCCATGTCCATCTCCCAAAGGTTTTTTGTATGAAAGTCCCGGCAAACTAAGATGCAATACAAATATTAAGAACGTAGGGGCAGAATCTATTTCTGCCCCATGTTGTGGGCAAAGCAAGGGGGACTTTCAATCTTTGTAGTGGGCAGGCCAGGCTGAATACCCTTGGTCTGCCCATGGCAATTATTCAAATAATTTCAAATATTGTCCATACCCCTCTTTTTCAAGACTTTCCCGGGGAATAAAGCGCAAAGAAGCCGAGTTGATGCAGTACCGCAAACCCGTGGAGGCCGGTCCATCGTCAAAGACATGACCCAGATGAGAATCTGCCAGGGGACTTCTCACCTCGGTGCGGGTGCCAAAAACAAGACGTTTGTCTGTTTTTTCAACCAGTTTTCCTCCTTCAATGGCTTGGGTAAAACTGGGCCAACCCGTTCCAGAAACAAATTTATCCGTGGAACTGAAAAGGGGTTCTCCAGAAACAATATCCACGTAGATTCCCGGGGACTTATTGTCCCAATATTCGTTATTAAAGGACCGTTCTGTTCCCTCTTTCTGGGTCACATCATACTGCAAGGGAGTCAATTTTTTCTTCAATTGCCCATCCGAGGGCTTAACAAACCCTGGCTCCACCGTTGATGCAGCGTCACCCACCGTGTTGATTTTAAGTTGCGCTTCAAATATTTCCAAGGCAGTCTGGTTCCAGTTTTTCTTTATAAAACTGTCCCTGCCCGAGCCCCCCCGGTAAAATTTATATCGCATGGGATTTTTTTTGTAGTAATCCTGGTGATAGGTTTCGGCAGAATAAAAGGTATCAAGGGGACGAATAACCGTGGCAACCGGATCCTTGAACACCCCTGATCGATCAAGGGCTTCCTTGGCATTCTCTGCCCGATCTTTCTGGATTTCAGTATGATAAAAAATGGCAGATCCGTACTGGGTGCCTCTATCCACAAAGGACCCCCCATCATCCGTGGGATCAATCTGCTGCCAGAATACGTTTAAAAGGGTTTCATAACTGATTTCTTTCGGATCAAAGGAAATCTGCACCACCTCAAGGTGGCCACTGCTGCCCGAGGAGACATCTTCATAAGTGGGGTTTTCCAGATGTCCCCCGGCATATCCTGAGACAACCGATTGAACACCGTCCATTTTTTCAAAGGGATGCTCCATACACCAGAAGCATCCCCCGGCAAATGTGGCTTTTTCCAAAGTGCTATAATTTTCATCCATGGCGTTTACCTCCTGGTCAACAAATGCGTTCTGAATCAGGTAACTCGCGACAATCAAACCAATCAGCAAGGTGATATTATAAATAATTTTCATGAGGGCGTCTCCTTTTTATTATACGGTGATGAAATTTTGTAGACGCTTTACTGAGAAAAATGGGATCTGTTCGTTGCAGTTCGATATTAAACTCCGTCCAACAATCTGGAATCATAAAAGTTTCAATTTTCGTTCTGGCAGGAGTTTACTGCCATGTGAGTTTTATATAAAAATTCAGCAGCAACGTATCGACAGCAGAGCTCCCGACGGGCGATGGGTCCGGCCCATTGGGACCCAAAGGCGATCAGCCCTTTTGCCCTGCCGGGCGTTAAGAAGCACAGACTGTTTGAGGAGCTTGCTCGCAGAGGGGACAGATTTGAAATCTGTCCCCTTTCCCGACAGGGCAAAAGGGCCGCCGACGGTCCCGGGCCGGACCCATCGTCCGTCGGGGGCGGCATAGTATTATTTTCAATCTTTGTCGTGTCATTGGACGACAAGACCGTTATAAGAAAATGTGGTGCCGGAGTACCCACAGCAGAGCCCCCGGCATCAGCGCATTTACAATTTTCCAAGAGCAGCCAAGGCTGCGTCATAATCAGGTTCCTGGGCAATCTCCGGCACCTGCTCTGTATAGGCAACGTTTCCATCCACATCAACCATTACTATGGCCCTGGCAAACAAAGATGCCAAGGGTCCCGTGGTGATCCTCACGCCGTAATCCTTGCTGAAATCATGGTCCCTAAATACGGAAAGGGGAATTACGTTTTTCAGGCCTTCAGCTTCACAAAAGCGTGTGTGGGCAAAGGGAAGATCTCTTGAAATGCATAGCACCACAGTATTATCCGAATCACCCGCCACCTGGTTAAACCGTCTTAAAGATGCGGCACATACAGGTGTATCAATGCTGGGGAAAATATTGAGAACAACCTTTTTGCCTGCATAGTCTGTGAGATTCACGTCAGCAAGATCGGTTCCCGCCAGGGTAAAATTGGCAGCTTTTGTTCCAATTGCTGGCAAAGGACCGTTGGTTTCAATGGGATTGCCTTTCAATGTAATTTGTGTCATGGCGTTTCTCCTTTTACAACTGATGTTGGTTTTTAACGATTGTGAATTTTTCGGGGTCAATGTAATCCTACTTTGTTTTAAATTTCAAACGCACTCTAAATTTCATGCATTCTCAGGCATCCTTCAAGAGTACTTTACACTTTTTTAGAGCAATCTCCATTTGCAGTGGCTTTTTCCCAAAAGACTGTAAAGTACTTTTAGGGTCATATGAAGAATGCCCATTCTACGGTCAAAAATCTCATAGAATGGTGATATGAGCCTTATAATTCATACCATAATGGGCAAGATAACAAAGTAGAAGGCAAAACTGAATTTAAAAAGTAACCCTTCATGCCCCCCTTGTAAAGTCCCAATATATCAAAACCCACCGCACCGGACATTGGACATCTCATCCATCCACGGTTCATGCAAGCCTGGGACTCACCCCTAATTTATAGTGCCGGTCATATGAAACGATACTGATTTCAATATATCTCTCTTGTATTTACAATAATTTATAGAGAGTTTTTGGCATCAAGTCATTTGACCGGGACTATCCTTCAATAAGGATGGAATCCACCACCGCCCATGGGAACCGACGTTAAAACAAAGCCCCTAAAATCTAATTTTCATTCAGTGGATATTCTTATGGTAATTGGCAAATGCTTGTGATACACATCTGTATCTGTTAATAGAACATCCCATGCCATTCACCGACAAGGGAAATGGCTACAGAAGGGAGCAAAAAAATGGAAGATCTTATATTTGACAAAAAAAGCCTGGTGCTGGTGTTGGATCACCTTAAAGACGGCATCATTGCCCATGATATGAATCGCAAAATTGTCTTTTTCAACAAAGCAGCTGAAAAAATAACCGGATACTCCAGACAAGAAGCCCTGGGAAATGACTGCCACCAGGTCTTTGAAGCCCCTTTCTGCGGAGAACGCTGCTCTTTTTGCAGCAGTGGAATCATCCCGGATTTCAAGAATAAAATTGAGTATCCCATAAATATCACCACCAAAGATGGTGAAACCCGACATCTTGAAATGAGTATCACCGGCATCATGGATCAAGGCATTTTAAAAGGGGTTATTGCCTCATTCAGAGATACCACCGAACACGATGCCCTGACCGCCAAAGCCGAGGAACTCACCGCTTTTTCCGGAATCATTGGAAAAGACAAAGAGATGTTGCAACTCTTCCAGCAGATAAGGGATGTGGCCTCCTATGATTATCCGGTGCATATCAATGGTGAAACCGGCACCGGAAAAGAGCGGGTGGCAGAGGCCCTGCACAATGAGAGCAAGCGGGCCGGTGCTCATTTTGTGCCGGTAAACTGCGGAGCCATACCCGAAGGCCTTGTGGAAAGTGAGCTTTTCGGCCATGTAAAAGGGGCATTTTCCGGAGCCATCCGGGAGAGAAAAGGAAGATGCGAGCTGGCCCACAAAGGAACCTTATTTCTGGATGAAGTGGCAGAGCTGCCCAAACAGATCCAGGTCAAGCTGTTGCGGTTTCTCCAGGAAGGCACCCTGGAAAGGGTGGGTGGAGAAAAAAGCATCCATGTGGATGTAAGAATTATCAGTGCCACCAACAAAGACCTTGCCCAGGAGGTGGAAAAGGGGAATTTCCGTAAAGACCTTTATTACAGACTCAACGTCATTCCCATTGAACTCCCCCCATTGAAAAACCGACGCAATGACATCCCCCTCCTCATCTCCCATTTTCTGAAACGGGCAAAAAAGGACAATAACTCTGATGTCCCCGAATTTTCCAAGGATGCCGTACGGGTGATGATGGATTATGCCTGGCCGGGCAATGTCCGGGAACTTCAAAACGCTGTGCAGTTTGCCATTGTTCGGTGCAAACAAAATGAAATTTTACCCATGGACCTTCCCATGGAGTTAAGAAATATAGATCCAGGAGCCTGTCCTGAACCGCCCTCCCCCCCCCTGTCTGTGGGAAAATCACCCAAACTGAATATGGCATCGGTGCAGGAAGCCCTGAAACTCACCGGTGGCAATAAAGCCAAAGCAGCCAGATATCTGGGAGTGGGCCGGGCCACCCTTTACCGATTCCTGGATAGATTCCCCCAGGCTTTGGACGGAATGACCACTTTTAAATAGAGTGTACCCTTTTTATACTAACCCGTGGAAAAGAGCCTGTTCAATACCTCCTCCCCAAGCCATCTTTAAAAGTTGAAAGGGAGAGAATACTGCAAAAAGGGAACACTCATTTTCTTTTTTAAACAACTGATTTAATCATAAATAAAAACAGATTACACTGACAAACCACCCAAAATAGAAGTTACCACAATGTGGTAAATACTCATTGACAATAATATTTTTCTGGCATATATTTACGTACATTTTAGCCTCATTGAAAATTATTCTGTGCTCACTGAACATCACTCCTTTTTCTTTTTCGGCAAAATATTTAGAAGACCCTGGGTCCCAATCTGGGCTTAATTGTTTAAAGGGCTGAAGTATTCAGTTCTAACAAAATTAATAAGTAGCAGGACATAAATTTTTTCCCCTTGATGCATCAGACAATTGCTTTGATGATAGGTGTTATTAAAAGTTTTAACAGGAAAAAACTTTCGTCCATGCACTTTAAAAAAGAGCTATCATGGAAAAAATTGAATTCAAAAGAATAAGAGCGAAACTAAAAAAAACCCAGAAAGAGACAGCACAGCTCATTGGGACATCCATAAAGGCGGTACACAGCTACGAACAGGGCTGGCGAAGGATTCCCCACCATGTCGAACGACAGATGCTCTTTCTTATCTTCAGAGCCACCCACGGAAACACAAAAAACGTGCCCTGCTGGGAGGCGCTCAACTGCCCAGAGGAGAAGCGAAATAAGTGTCCTGCCTGGGAATTTAAATCTGGTGATCTATGCTGGTTTATCAACGGCACCATCTGTAGCGGACAGGCCCACAGCAACTGGCAGGGGAAAATTGCTGAATGCAAAAAATGCGACCTGTTCAAATCCATTTTTCAAGACATCAATATTTTTTCAACCGCCGGGGAAGAACTAGAAAATGAAAAATCTTAAAAAGGAGCTTATCTCCTGTCAAACCAATAATCAGCGAATTTTTGAGCAACGCAAAAATCTTCCCGGGGTGATAGATACCATTATTCAAAGCCTGGAAGACGAAGCGTGTTTTGCCCACATCGGGGATGAACCCATCCACTTCAGCACCTCCGTCCAGGAGATGATTGATAAATTCCGGGAGATTCTATTTCCCGGGTATTTTTCCCGGGAAAAACTCGATGGGGCCAACCTGAAGTACAGCATTGGGCAGACAATCTCCCAGCTCCACGATATCCTGGCAGAACAGATAACCCATGTGCTGCGTCATGACTGCCTTCGGTATGGACAGGCCTGCGTTGAATGTGAAAACAAGGGATATCAAACGGCACTGAAGGTCATTGAAGAAATACCTGCGCTCAGGCGCGGCCTTTCGCAGGATGTAATGGCTGCTTATGAGGGAGATCCTGCGGCAAAAAGCCACGATGAGGTAATTTTTAGTTATCCGGGGCTTTATGCCATCACCGTGTACAGAATTGCCAATATTCTGCACAGGCTTGAGATTCCCCAGCTCCCCAGAATCATGTCCGAACATGCCCACAGTACCACTGGCATTGATATTCATCCCGGTGCCACCATTGGCACACGGTTTGTCATTGACCATGGCACAGGCATCGTCATTGGTGAAACCAGTATTATCGGCGATAATGTCCGGGTTTACCAGAATGTCACCATCGGGGCACTGTCCCTTCCCCCGGGGGCCGGAGAAAAACTGCGAGGTGCCAAGCGACACCCCACCATAGAAGACAATGCGATTATTTACTCCGGAGCCACCATTCTGGGTGGAGAAACCATCATTGGCAGCGGTTCTGTTATTGGTGGCAATGTATGGCTGACCCAATCGGTTCCTTCGGACACCAAGGTGTTCATCGAAACACCCAAGCTGATCTACCGATATCAGGACAACAGCGCATAACCCATAAAATCAAGAATGATCTGAGAGATAGTTAAGAAGCTTTCCAGAAAGCCAGGTCCCAGTGATGGCCAAGGACTCCATATCCAGATATTCTGCTGTGGTTTGCCGATACAAGATGGAGGCCGCCGCCGGGAACTCTTCATCACGGTCATTAAAATTGATTGTCACCGGAATCCTGGGTAGCACATTCACCACAAGGGAAACATCATAGGTGTCTGAAAAATCACCCTTTCTTACCCCCATGGAATCACAGGCATCCTTCAACAAATGACATTTCCCGGCAAAGGCCTGTTCCAGGGTCTTGTTTGTATTGCTGGTAAAATAGGATATCAAAGGACCGGCGTCCTTGAAATCTCGGAATGTCATCCACTCCCCGCCGGGCACAACCACCTTGTCAGGACACATGAGAATGTATTTCAAAAGCACCACAGCCACGGAAAAACCACATCGCTTTCCGGACAAATCATAAATCCCTTCCGGCCCAATGGTAAACCACTGGCCATAAAAAGGGAGGCACAGATGCGTTTCTTTCATCTTGCCTCCCAATGTCTCTGCCCGGTTTTGTAAATTTATCTGTTTTAACTCTTTGAGGTAGTTCACATAGGTCTCTTCAAAGACCTCAGATTTACCAAAACCCATCTTTCCTCCCTTTGGTTCCCAGTGTTCCGCCCAGAACAGCCATCACTTTGTTGCTGCGGGGGGGAGGCATAAATGTATCCCCCCTGGCCTGCGAATCATGACCCGTTTTCAAGCGCGGAGAGTCAGCGTCATTTCCAGAATGGAGACATATCCCGCAATCGCTGTATGATTCCCGGCATGACCTCAATGATGTGATCCATCTCTTCCATGGTATTATAAGTGGAAAGGGAAAACCGAATGGTGCCATGGGCAGACGCAAAGGGAACCTTCATGGCCATGAGCACATGGGAAGGGTCCAGGGAACCGGATGTACACGCCGACCCAGAGGAGGCACAGACACCCGTCTGATCCATCAAAAGTAGAATGGATTCACCTTCCACCGCATCAAACCCAATACTCAGGGTGTTGGGAAGGCGATGGTCCTTCTCTCCGTTCACCGAAGCCGAAGGAATTTTTTCCAGTAAACCCGCCTCAAGATAATCCCGCATGGCCTTCACCCGGGTGTTCATCTCTCTAATATGTGTTCCGGCAAGTTCGCATGCCTTTCCAATGCCAATGATGGAGGCTGTATTTTCGGTTCCGGCACGGCGACCGCCTTCCTGGTGTCCCCCTTTAAGAAAGGGATGAAATTTAACTCCCTTTTTGACATACAGGACCCCGATGCCCTTGGGTGCATGGATCTTATGGCCAGACAGGGAAAGCATGTCAATGGGGGTCTGGCTGACATCAATGATTACCTTGCCAGCTGCCTGGACCGCATCGGTGTGGAACAGGATGCCTTTTTCCGCAGCCTTTTGGGCAATCTCTTCCACCGGGAAAATGACCCCAGTTTCGTTGTTGGCCCACATGAGGGTCACCAAAGCGGTGTCATCGTCCATGCTGGCGTACAAAAGCTGAGTATCCAGCCGTCCCATATTGTCCACGGGTACAAAGGTGGTGCGGTAGCCCTCTTTTTCCAGAGATTCAAGCAGATTTTTCACCGCAGGATGTTCCACCGCCGAGGTGATGATGTGTTTTTTATCCGGATTGGCCGCCAGGGCCGATAAAATAGCGGCATTGTCACTCTCGCTGCCGCAGCTGGTAAAGACGATCTCTCCGGGATCGGCATGGATAAAGTCTGCCACCTGCTGCCTGGCTTCCTTTAATTTCAAGCCAACATTGCCCCCAAAGGAGTGCATGCTGGAGGGGTTTCCATACAATTCAGAGAAATAAGGCAGCATCTCTTCCAATACTTCCGGGGCCACCATGGTGGTAGCATTATTATCCGTGTATATCGTCTTCATATTTCCCTCCCGGTTCAGGCTTCGACCTTGGCAGATTCTATAATTTCTTCAATTTTTTCCACACATTTTCCACATCCACCGCCCGCCTTGAGATAGCCGGTGACATCTTCTACAGACCCCAGACTTTTGTCCTTCACGGCTTCAATGATTTCAAGATCGGTCACCCCAAAGCATTCACACACTACATCTCCGGGTTTTTCCTGGATCTGGATACCACGATAGGTATTAATGGCCTTTCTCAAGGCATCCTGGCCCATGACGGAACAGTGCATTTTCTCCTTGGGCAGCCCATCCAGATAATCGGCAATGTCCTCATTGGTGAGCTTTGCAGCATCGTCCAGGGTCAATCCCTTTACCATCTCCGTCAAGGCCGATGAGGAGGCCACTGCACTGGCGCAGCCAAAGGTCATGAAGCTGGCATCGGTGATCCTGCCACTCTTATTGACTTTAAGAAAAAGTTTTAATGCATCCCCACAGGAAAGAGAACCGGTCTCTCCCACGGCATCGGGACTTTCCATAATTCCTGAATTTCTCGGATTGAGAAAATGATCTTTTACTTTATCTGAGTATTCCCACATAGTTACTCCTCCTTTTATACAAAATCAAACCAAATCCATGATTTTCTTTAAATCACAAAACATATTTATTTGTAAAGCTACTTTACATATTCATTCAAACCAATCAAGGCTTGATTCGGATTTGATCAAACAAGCTGCTCTTTGGGGAAACTCCAAGTTAAACAATGTTACGATCAGTGCCGAAAAATTTGGTTCAAGTATCAATTCAATTCTGGATTTAAACATACTACATTGTATCAGCTTGTCAATATTCTTCATCAGAATTCCATGGATTGTGAAAAAATGGGGGATCAAATTTACGTTATGGCATTATCCACGGAGCATTAAATAGGGAACAGACCACGTTTTAAGAAGTAAATAGGGGACAAGTAAATAGGAGTAAATAGGGGACAGACCACGTTTTTATAGTAAATAGGGGACAGACCACGTTTTTATTATGGCTCATGTCGCGTTTGGGGGTCTTATTCTTATGGCTATTTCTAACATTCTGAAATTACTAACAATCTTCCCAATAGCGCGGTTTGTCAGGCTTTGTCATATTTTAAATAGATTCAAACAGTTAGAATAAGCACGCTTTAAAAGACCCTGAGACGCAACATGAGCCTTTATTATTTGTCGGGGGCTTTACTTTCCCAAAGTCTGCCCTCTATTTTTTCATTTTCCAAAAACGGGGCACGGTTGCGGTTGCAGGATTCTGGAGCCTGCTACGCGGCTATC
>Ga0307987_1001533_pt1 | contig 12637 bp, 7 predicted proteins | sample EllFjometagen181_FD_203157 | JGI IMG/M metagenome (GOLD analysis project Ga0307987, IMG submission 203157) | Marine microbial communities from Ellis Fjord, Antarctic Ocean - #181 | ecosystem: Environmental > Aquatic > Marine > Unclassified | place: Southern Ocean | collected 2014-10-08 | reverse complement strand
AGATCTACTGCGATGACTGTACAACCGCGATTTACACAGGCTGCTATAGAACCTAAACCAATCATTCCGCAACCGTGAACGACTACGATCTCACCCATGCGCGGATTTGCCATATTGACACCATGCAGACCTACCGCCGGCATCACAAACATGCAGCATTTTTCCATGTCTGCTCCAGGTGGAAGATGTGCTGCACCATAAACATCAGACGGGTCAATAACAATACGCGAGCAGTGCACTCCGCCCGTATTGCTCACAGGAGTACCATTTGATGCCAATGTCATAGGTTCATTTTTTCTGTAGTAAACCTTATCGCCAATAGCAAAGTCTTTGATATTATCACCTACCTGTTCAACAATACCAGTTCCCATATACCCGGTACATGTAGGAAAGTTACCCCAGAATATTTTTTTCTTAATCACAGCGAATTCTGTACCAATGCTCACTCCAGAATAGTGATTACGAATTACAATTTGGTTGGCTGTTGGGTCTTCTAAAACCACAGCTTCAATAGAAAACTCTTGGTTTTCATTACAAATAAGAGCTTTTGCTTTCATTGTTTTTCCTCGTTTGTTTTAGAGATTTTGTTTAAATGTTTTCAATACTTCGTAAATATTCCAAACTGCGACGAATGCCTTCTTCTGCATTATAGTCATCTCCCTGATATTCAATTTCAATATATCCATTGTAATTTGCCTGCTTTATGACATGTAAAAGAGCAGGATAGTCAACGGCGCCTATTCCTAATAAGCATCCCAAATATTTTTTGTTATTTAGAGCCAGGCGATCAGCTTGGTGCCCTGGCAAATTTTCGATTAAATCTGAAAAATGAACATGTATGACGTCATTTGAAATAGCTTTGAATACATCACAAGGATTTTCTCCAGCAATCAGGCAATTACCACTGTCGAAAATAAGCTTTAAACCGGGTACGCCTGCAACTGCCGCCTGTAAATCATCACTAGTCAGAAATGGACCATCTAGACTAGGAAAATTTTCAACCATCGGTGTGATATTGCGGGCGATTGCCATAGGAACAAATTTTTGTAATCTCCTGATAGCTTTTTCGCGATTATCTAAACGGCTAACACCTTCTTTGCCGCATGGTATAAGCATAACTTTTGAAGCTCCTAGTATTTCTGCCGCATCGAGTTCTTTTTCAAATATAGCAGTCAATTCAGAATCAGACTTTTCGCCACCCCACTCGCAGACATCAAAAGAGAAGGTATAGCAAAATAAATCAATACCGAAATCATCAGCAATACGTCTAATTTCTTTTGGGTCGCGATTGTAAAGCGTAACCATATTCATTGCATCAAAACCAAGACGCTTCGTTGCGCGAAACATCTCTATTAAGTCTAACTCTTCCGGATTGGAGACTTGACGAGTCCATGCATAAGACATCATTACATAGTTCATATTCTTCCTTTTATTTAATTATTATTTGCCTTATTTATTAAACCATTCTTGTACGGCAATAAATTTCTCAAGTGGGGTAGCAATTCCATCCGCCTGTGCCCATAAAAGAAAATTAGCCTTTCTGACTTCAGGAATAAATAATTTATCTAATTCCAACCATAAATCCTTCTTGTTAATATTTTCTTTATGAAAAACATTACCATCCAGTAGTCCACCGAGAATAATGAAATCCTCACCAAAAGTTTCCATTACGTCTTTAACGAAAGTGTTACCGACTGGAGGCGGGGTTAATGCGTTTATACCATCTAAACCAGTTTCTTTAATAATAGGCAGCAAAGCTTTAAGGTGTCCGCACATGTGAATAACCGCTTTCTTATTGTATTGGTGCATAATGTCAACAAAATCTGATATTTGCGGCAAACTATATTTTTCATACTGTTCGGGGCTAATCATAGCTGTACTGGTATTTTCCACAGGGATGACACATTCTACCGATGTTCTGCGTGCCAGTATTTCATATTCCTGTTTGCGGCATTCATGCATAATATTCATGAGCTCTTCCAATTCCTCAGGATGGTCCGCAAGCAGATAATTAAAATTCATAACACCCATCTCAAATTCTAAGAGATCTTGCACTGGAGAGGCACCCAAAGTATGCGCATAGATCCCATCATTACCTATCCGATTCTCCATCCTTGCCAAACGCTTTTCAAAAAGATCTGAGCTGTCTTCTTTGTAACTGGCGTTAGACCATATATTCTTCAGAATACGCAGGTCGTCAATGGTTTCGACTGGATATTTTACTGGATGACTGTTTTGAGTAACCATCCGTAAATTTCCCAAAGCGGTCTTCCTTATTATTTCTTCTGAACCGTCTGCTTTAGTTATAGTTTCAGCTCTTATATCAGATTCTAAAACACATGCCCGACCAACCGCTTCTTCAGTATTATAAAAACCATGATCGCCAAACTGCATAATATCACAACCTATCATACGGTAGAAATCGAAAGGATGCAAGCCGCGTACACTCTCATCCATCCCGGAACGAGTCGGCTCGTCAACCAGCGTTGTCCATGTAATTCTATCTGTAGGTTCTTTGTTCAAAATATTTGTAATACGTTCTCTGCCTGTCATCTTTTTCTAGCTCCTTATTCTTATTTGTTTGGCGCTAATTGCTTAAGATATTCACAGCAATCTTCACCCACATTGCCCCCGCTTCGGGAGATAAAAAACTAGACAAAGCCAAGCGACTTTCATAGCCGCCGTTGACCATGGCTGTTTCTGTAGGGATATAACCGCAGTATCCATTGGTCAGCTCCGCAACCATTGTATAAGCAAAAGGAGATTGCTTCTTTACTTCAAGTTGATATTCTACAAACATTTCTGCAGGATTCGTTACAATTACTAGTTCACCTAATCGATAAAGTGATGTTTCAAACGGATAGGTCTCGCGGAATGGCTTTGCACCCTCAAGCTGCACAACAGACTCCGCCCAATATTGTTTCCAGGCTTCAGGTTCATAACCTTGACAAATTGTCTGTGGCTTGGGCGCACAGGTTGACAAAAATTCACTGGCGTCTGCTAAGGGCATATCCTCCCTTCCAATATGTCGCGCTGGTGCCTCAAAAACCCGTTTTTGATGTGACAGGGTAATTTCAGTTCCGCTCGTATTTGAGGTATCATTAATCAGTTCCAAAACCTTGTTTCCAATTTCATGTCCAGCGTTTTTAGTATCTTCAAGCCAATCGTAATCTTTCGCATATTGATATTTTGCAAAATCTTTAATATCGGTATTCCCGCATCCTCCTTGTAAATAAAGAACTGGAACTTTGTCGTCTAATCCGCTTTGAATTGTAGAACAGACTTCTCCAGGGAAATCGGCTGTAATAATATTTTCAAAGCACCAATGATTCGGATGCGCCGAATAGTTGACAAGAACGGCTATAGGATCGTTGTTACCATCTTTAAACCACAATGCTAGAAGTTCCTGATCTGCTGGACCTTCAGCACCAACGATTGCCGGATCGTGAGCACCAGCATTTATCCATACCTTGCCGGTTTCTATGATGACACGCCGATTGAACGAACGAGCTATTGTAGTTTTAGCCTGGAACATGTTCGCTTTAACTAACTGTGATACGGCAGTTTTTGCAGCCTCAACAATCTTGTTTTTAATTTCACAAACCACTTCCTCATCCGGGGGGATAAGTGGAAAAGTTTTGCATATGCTAGGTCCATTATGGGTATGAGTACAGGATACCATTACGTGATCAGATATAGTTTTGGTTACTTTTGCTACTCTTTCACGAACTTCACTGCAAAGAGCATCATCAAGCCAGAGAAGATCCAAGCTTATAAAAACAAACCTTATCTTACCGTCATCAACCACCAATACACTTGCATATAGGCGACTTTGCACTTTTACTGTTTTGCGCAGTTCCGCTGTCCCCGCCAAATAAACTTCACAAGTTGGAGTAATATCTATTTGGGAGGCGCCGACTTTGTTCATATTACTTGATCCAAATTATCAAATACTTTATGAAATGCTTCAACATAGTACTTCATTAATTCAATCCCGTTGGGTGGTTTAATACAATAAATTCCCATAATCGTATCAATCGCAGTCATCGCTTCGGGATATTGAGCCGTATCGTAACTGACTTCCCGTGCTCCGGGAAAACTCCATGGATAACCTTTGCCAAAACCACGTTTCTGTTGAAACAACGTCATATCCGGAATAACAAATTCCCATCGAGTTAAAAATACACCCTCCGCCTTTAAAGCATCGGCAATTTTTAGTGCAAACTCTTTGGGAGGCATATCAATGCCCAATTCACCCGGGTTTACGCGCACTTTGTAATCCCACCAAACTGGTTCATTCTCCGGCATTACATAGGGAAGACTCAATCCCTTAATTCCTTGAAGATTTTTAGAGAGATAATTGCAGTTTGTTCTCAAAATATCAATGTATTCCGGTAAGCGCGTAAATTGAGATCTACAGAAGGCGGATACTAATTCTTGGCTACGATACATCCATCCCATCCCATAAGCATTAAATTCTCGTGAACCATCTTCATTCCGGGTTTCGCCAAACTGCTGTACACGTGCCGCAGCTTCGTATAGCTCCTTATCATTTGTAACGAAAAGACCACCTTCTCCACATGCTACATGCTTTGAATTCTGCGTACTGAAACATCCCATATGACCAAGACCACCAGTTTTGTGTCCTTTGTATGTTGCTCCATGAGCCTGACAGGCATCTTCAATAACCTTCAGATTATATTTCTTGGCTAAGTCCATAATCGAATCCATATCTGCAGGTTGACCATAGAGATGAACTGGTATAATGGCTTTAGTGTTCTTACTAATAGCGGCTTCTATTTTTGTAACATCAATGTTATAAGTCTGTGGATCAATATCAACGAATACAGGGATTCCACCATGATGCATGATGCATGTACCGGTTGAAGTCCAAGATAGAGCCGTGGTAATTACTTCGTCGCCTGGCTCAACTCCAGCCGCAGCAACAGCCATATGCAAAGCGGCGGTGCCACTATTTGTAGCCAAGCAATACTTGACATCGCAATAGTCGGCCCATTCCTTCTGCCAAGAACTAGTTTCATAAGATGTTGCTCCGCTTAAAACTCCACTTCTAACAACTCTTAAAACCGCGTCTTCATCTGATTTATTAATTGGTGGCCATGTTTCTACGCGTAAGCCATCTGGAACAATTTTTGTTCCGCCTCTAAGTGCAAGTTTTTCTTTCATTACCAAGTCCTTTATTTTTATTATAGTTAATGGATAATTATGTGTTATGCTGTAACTATACTTTGATCTTTTATTAATAAAATGTCTATATCTGTTGAAAAGCTTTCTAATACTGCTATATTAGGACTTCCTGTTCAATTCATAAGGCTCTTCGTACATTATTGTGGATATCTTTTTTTATTCGACCCCTCCAGGGTCGTATTGTTTTATTACCACTAACCCCGTATTACATACTGGGCTACTAAAATTTGACTACTTTGTAGTCTTAGAACGGCGAAGCTGTTCAATATTAATAGCCATGTATGAAATGGATGGCTAATCAATCATTATTAATGAACGACTGCAACGCAGTCGAATAAAACAAACAGATTCCCTCAAAACATACCAAAGAACCAAGTTTCATCCACAATAATCTAAGAAGAACCATTCATAACTAACTTAGTGGAAAATATTAATACTTTATTTTGCAGACTAAAGTGCAAGGGTTTTAACACATTTATGCAAAAAAGCTTGCAGATGAACTATAATATAAAATCTCTCCAATTTATGAATCTTTAATGCGATATCACGCATCTTATAGGCCGTTCGCTGTGCTCCCTGCTCTTGCAATTTTATTTATTGCCACTACAATTCGTTTCGTTGCTTTAAGCAAGTTAAAGCCTCACTTCCGATAGTCGTGTGCAAACAGTAGCGAAGCGTCCTATCTCACATTAAACAGTAAGCCCTATTTATCAGGTTCAAGTCGCATAAAATCCAAAAGCATCCAATCGCCTTTTTTCAAATTAATACTCATATTCTTGCCACTCGATCCAGTTATTCTTACACCACATAGGTAAAGCTTAATATCAATAGAAATTTTATCTTTATTTTTGAAAAACTTTCGTAAATCATAAGCTAGATAATCTGTTTGATCGCCACAATAATTTTCCATCAATAAAACCTGTTCATCAGTCGCTTTATCGATGACTTTCACCGCAATATGCCCCCCTTTTGTTCCAACATTTTTGAGTTTCCATGTTAGATATGGCGTTTTTGACAAATCAACATTCACGTTCTTGATGCGGATATCTGGATATTTACCATCATCTATACGATTAAGAATTATCACATCATCAACGATTGTATCGATTGCCAGATAATCAGAATTCAATTCTGTTGTGGCATCGAGATAATCATCAAGAGACCACTCATAGGTATTTGGATTAACATCTATATATCCATTTAATTGTTGCGTATGGCCTTTTTCCCCCTTGGGTATTTGATAAGTCACTATAAGAGGTTCGGGATCTGATTTAAATTTAACCGCCTCTTTCTTTATTTCATTCATTCTTTTTCTGGTCATTTCTCCGGACAACTGCTTATCGCCATAATTATATGAGGCTGCGGTCCTACTACTAGCTGCAGCAATCATTTCCTCAGGAAGTGTCCCCGCTAATTCTCCTATATTACCCGAAATAGAATAACGCATCATTCCAGGCCTGACACCGGTAAAACAAGTATTAAGATCAAGAGTTTCCCTTATCTTTATAGCTGGCACACCATATAGATTGCAGTTATGAACGACTATCATATTCGGAATTTCCTCACAGTATACCGCACAAGCTCGTTTATTGTTGCCTAATGCTGCAAGAAAAGAGTCTTCCAATATGACAAAACTACCGTACCCCTCTTTGTACATACCTTTATAATTCACTACCGGCGTAAACCCAGCTCCTTCTCCCCCAAACCTGAAATTGTTGCAAATCACAGAGCCGTGGTTGTCAATCCAACGTTGATCTGTCGAAGTCACTAGAGGTACACCAAGAATATTTATGCATTTGAGAACGCCGTAATTTTCTATGACTGCCATATTTTCTATGTTTTTAGCGGAAGTAGTTATCCAGCAATCCCTGAATGTTGTCAAGTCGGATACGGAGATTAACGACTGAATGCAACGCGAAAAATGGCATTTTTCAACAAGGCAATAGGTTGATGCCGTTTCCGATTTACCTTTTCTTATAAATCTAATGGCTGCGCCTGATGCGTCTTTAAATTTACATTCACTGATGACGATAAATCCTTGATCCACATTTTTATTCCCGATAGCAATCTGGTCATGACCGCCAAGAAAAGAGAATCCCCGAATAGTTCTCTGCCATACTTGATCTGCATAGAAAATATCTTTCTCGGAATCGCGCTGTTGAATTGTAACTTTCCCACCAGAAATAGGAGTTGCGGAATTCATATCTATCGTGTCTGAAATAGAATAGTGACCAGCTGGAAAATAAATTTCATACGAGCGGGTCTCGGCAGCAGCGGCAATCGCCATGCGAATAGCTTTTGTATAATCTCCATCGACTACGGTATTAGCATAATCCATAATATTCACTGCCGGTGCTGCCGGTTTGGCTTCAATACTATTAGCAACTATCACTAAAAACAGAAATATGCTTAATAACACTTTTTCTGTATAATTAACAATAAAATGTTGTTTCTTTAAATCTTTCATTTTGTTACTCCTTTTGGTTTTTTTTGTATATTGATTAAATTATCTTTTAATTTTCCCACATCGCCGTATCCTATCGGAACCCATTTTCCGGGAATGCCCGATTCTACGCACAGCCATTCAGAGGGCTCATCAACAGCAATATGCGTTGGGGATAAAGGGCTTCTCTGATTTGGCAATATTCTGACTGAATCATTCGGATTATGAACGACCGCACCTCTCAACCAGCGACCCTTTTCAGGAGCGCCGAACCCAGCCGGGGCGGCATATCCCATATAAGTTATTGGTTCAGGAGTATAAGGCATAAGCGCAACAGGAAAGTTTCCCAAAGCCTCAAATTTGTCCACCGAAAAAAACAGTGTCAATTTATGATTCGGCTTGTGTGGAACGGGTTTGTACTGTTTATATTTCGAACTCAAATAAGTATCAATGTCACCTAGGGGGGTAAAATCGAACATTCGGCAATCAACAAATCCCCTACAATCTTTGATTGAAATCTTATTCGGCAGTTCGTGACAGACAATCGCGGCTTTACCGGCACAATAGACATCGCAATCGTCAAGATTAATAGCCCAGGGTACAATCGGATAAACAGAATCAGCCGAGGCATAGTTATACACAATTGAAAAGCCGCCTCCCTCGCCACCGAAACGGCAATCACGGCAGGAAACTGTTCCGTAATTGTCAATCCATCTCTGTTTCTTTCCTGAAACCCTTGGCACACCGAGCAGACGTTCAACAGACAGACATCCCTTGTTCACCAAAACAGCGGAGTTGGTGTTGCCTGCTGCGGTGGAAATCCAGCAGTTCGCAAATGTCGCCTTGTCGCAAACATTATAAAAAGCTTGAAAAGAATATTTAAAAGTACATCTATCAACCAGACAATACGCGGATGATGTACCGTCGAGTGTTTTTATCGCGAACTGGGATGAATTACGAAAATCGCATTCAGAAATAATGAAAAAGCTTTGATCAATATTAGGATTCCCGATAACAAGTTGATTTTTCCCACCTCTGAAAGAAATGCCGCTGACTGTGATTCGCCATTTTCCTGTTGTGACAAAAATATCCTTGTCAGGATTTTTTTGGTGAATTATCGCTTTCCCATCAGAGTAGATTTTATTTGCGGGTGAAATATCAATAGTGTCACTTACATTATAATTTCCAGGAGGAAAATAAATGACCATTCTTCTTTCTTTTCCCGCCAATGCAAAAGCATCTCGTAAAGTTTGTGTGCAATCACTCCTATCTACGTTATTCTCGGCAAAGTATTCTCCAATATTCAACACTCCATTTTCAGCTAACGCCACTGAATTGCAGATAGCTATTCCCATCGCGGTGAAAATCATCAATCTCGTTGCAAAACTCATCATATATTCCCTTTAATTCTTGTTATAATAAAAAAGTAACTTCTCAATAAATAGGGCATCCTGTTTAATTCATAACTAACATACTGGTAACAATTAATACATTAGTTTACAGACAAAAGTGCAAGGGTTTTAGCACATTTAAGCAAAAAAGCTTGCAGATGAACTTTAAAATAAAGTTTATGTTATTTATGAATATTTAATGCGATATCACGCATCTTTTTGCACTGCAATGAGTTACCTTTAGCGAGCTAAAGGCGAAATCATCTTAGTACAAAAATATACGCAATCTCACATTAAACAGTAAGCCCTAAATAGTTGTAGCTAGTAAGACATGTATCCTGTTTGCGTTACTGTTTACTCATACTTATTGAGAAGTTACAAAAAGCCTTGATAAGAGTTCCTTTTGGCATCCATTCATAGCGTATAATAACAACACCTAAACCGCGGTTACCTCCGTAAGCGATTGTGGCAACATTACCGCCGCCACCACCCAAACCGCCGGGCGCTGCCCTTGTCTTCGCGCTTTCCGGAAGCGCTGAGACGAGAAGAATTGCCAGGGTCTAAACCTAAATGTATGTAGGCATTTTACTCTATTGTATTATTATGATTGTGCCTATGACTACAGTTGTTTCATAACACCCCATATCCACAACACCGCTGTGGCTTGGGGAAATGCGATCTTTTCCATCTAAGTCAGTAGCTCCGTCTATCATCCAGCCTAATAAAAATCCTTTATTGATGCATGGTGATCCGAGGGCTAGTCTGTAGTTGCCAGAGATTGCGTTAGTTCCATAGCCTGAACCGGATTCGATAAACAACGGATCGGACGTGATATTGCCGGTTCCGCCGGAAAGTTCGGGCGCGCAGGAGTAGCCGAAATTAGCGTACCCAACGCTACTGTAAACATCATCGCCACTACCGCTGGCGTAGTTGCTATAGATAATACAGTTGGTTACGCTACCGCCTGAATAACTGATCCCCCCGCCGTTGCCGTTGCCACAGGAGTTTCTCGTAATCGTGCAGTTTTCCAGATGATTGCCGGAGTTATTCTGCATATTCACACCGCCCGAAGAGCCGAAAGGGACATCATTTTGGGCTATGAGACAATTCTGCAAAACACCATTCTGCTGCATGTAGACTCCGCCAATATACCCGGCAACGTTATAGTTGTTGCTTATGACGCAATTCATGACTGTTCCGCTATATCTGATAAAAATGCCAGCCGCCTTGCGGCTTACCATATTACCGACAACCGCGCAATTCGACACCACGCCGCCGTTATATATATATATGCCACCACCGCCTCGTAACTCATGTGCACCATAGGTTTGATCATAATTGCGGTTTTCACTAATCACGGAATCGAACAATTGTCCAGTACCAGACATAAAAACGCCGCCACCTTCATTGCTGCATACATTGTCGCAGATAGTCAGACCGATACCTGTTCCTCCACGGTTGGCATAGTGCACCCCTCCGCCATCATATACGGCGGTGTTAAAACTCACTACGGTATTAGAAACAACTCCTCCCATGACGTTTAACCCATAATGCGAGATTCCACCGCCGAAGTTCGAGATATTGTTAGTAATCGTACAGTTTTGTACCAGCCCGCCATGGTTGTCGCAGTAGAAGCGTAAGCCGCCACCGGTAACACTGATATTGCCGCGGATTATACAGTTATTGACAAACGTATCCGCTCCAAACGTCACAACGCCGCCGCCGTAATATCCAGAAGTGTTATTTTCGATAACGGAGTTTAGTAGCGAGCCGCCGTTGCTCATGTAGACACCGCCTCCGCCTGCATCGGTAGTTGCGCTGGCTGCGTATGTCGTTATGTTGTTTCTGACAATACAATTTGTTATCATCGTGCCTAATCTGCAATAAATTCCGCCGCCCCTGCTGTACGCCGTGTTGGAAACAACGGTACAACTGACAAGCTTGCAGTCGGCGCCCATAGCCATATACACGCCCCCGCCGACGTCAGCATCGGCGTAACCATTGCGAATGGTAAATCCCTCCACTGCCGCCCCTGAATTGAGATAGAGACAACGATTCATGTAAGATGGATACTGCCCGTCGATAATAGTGACATCCCTGCCGTTCACGCTTGTTACAGTGATTCCGCTGCCGACGGTAACAGTATCCGTGAGGTAATAGGTGCCATTGGTGGCATAAACCGTTTCTCCGGAAGCAGCCGCATCGACCCCCTGTTGAATGGTATGGAAGGCCGTATCCCAGCTTGTTCCAGGCCCGTCAGAAGGACTGTTGGTCCCTACATACCATGGTCCTGCGGAAAATGCTGGTCGAACCGCGAACGTTAGTACGCATACCAACGAAACCATAATTACACGCATCGAATACCCACTTGATTTATTCATCACTATCTCCTTATTTCTTTATTATTTTGGGCCATCTATTTTCTTCTTTTCCAAACAGATGGCCCAACTAAATCCATTTGAAAGTACCTTTTCTTTACACTTCCACATCCTGTATTACGTTGTTTTTCCTTTCATAAATTTGCCAGTCGATAGCACCAATTCCGATTTTGGTTTCAGTCCGCCAACTAGTCCATCCATCATTTCAACGGCACGTTCTGCCTGTGCTTCAACATCAAATTCTATACGCGTAACCGGTTTATGAAATGGCAACGGTACACCCTTATTGGCATATGTGATCAATTGTATATCTTCCGGCAATTTCACGCCCAGTTGCAATACCGCCCGCAATACGCCCTTGCACAGCACATCATCAACCACAATCACGCTATCCGGTTTCTCTGATTGTTTCCACAACTGCATAAATAAATCATATCCATCCTGCTCTGTAACGCCTGAAGTTCCATCGGGTACCTGAAAAGGCATCCATTCGGGGCGACATTCCAAACCATGCATCGCGGCTAATTCTGAAATTATTCGAAGAGAATCTGTCTGTAACTCCTGTTTCACATTTGTATTTTCGTTCCACAGCATCCCAATACTGCGGCAACCGGCATCCCTCAGATGCTGCACGGATTGCTGAAAGAAATCTTTGTGATCGAACGCCACATGGTATGTTCCTCCGTGCATCCTGTTCATTCCGTTTATATGGATTACCGGCACGTTAACCCGTTCCAACTTCTGTTCCAAATCGTATAGTGGATGAAAAGTGAAGATTCCGCGCAGTCGCGGGAGAATTGCAGGCTCCATAATGTTTAGTGTAGCCGGAAAATCTTCGCCGTCTGTCACCACCTTGCCCAAATGCATCTTGATATTCCAGCGTGGATTCTGTGTATGTAGCGCCTCAGTTAAGGCTGTACACGTTATTCGATACGCCTGCGATGCCTCTGCGCCAAAGAATTGCGGTTTCAGTACAATAGCCATCTCACCAGTTGCTGTCCGATCCGCCACGAAGACCCCCTTGCGCGGTTTACGTTCAATCAGCCCCTGTGCTTCGAGTTGTGCAAATGCCTTCTCAACGGTAGCCTGGCCTACACCTAATTCGCTGCGAATATCGGATAACGACGGCAAAGGAACACCACAAGGCAAGTCCTTAATGCGGTTACGTAATGCATTATATGTTTCCCGTGCCCGTGGGGATATATCAGTTTCAAATA
>Ga0307987_1001532_pt1 | contig 12644 bp, 10 predicted proteins | sample EllFjometagen181_FD_203157 | JGI IMG/M metagenome (GOLD analysis project Ga0307987, IMG submission 203157) | Marine microbial communities from Ellis Fjord, Antarctic Ocean - #181 | ecosystem: Environmental > Aquatic > Marine > Unclassified | place: Southern Ocean | collected 2014-10-08 | reverse complement strand
AGGGTTTTCTCCAAAGGACTCATTGAGTTGTAAATTCATTCCCCGGCTCAGGTCATGTTTAATAATAACAGCTTTATTATCAGAATCCGTATTCTTTCCCTGAAGGCAGAGATCGCAATTTTTCTTTATTAGCTGTAGGGCTTTGTGGTTTTTGTCAATAAAGACAGCCTGCATCGCACCTCTACTTAAGGATTCGAGTCCTAAGGCACCTGTTCCAGCATAGAGATCAAGAACGCGAGCTGAAAGAACCTTGTCGCCTATAATGCTGAACAAGGCTTCACGAGCCCTGTCGGCGGTTGGCCTTATAAGGTTTGATTGTCCGGGAGTGAAGAGCTTTCTACCCCGGAATTGTCCGCTGATGATTCGCAATTATTTATATTGGGCAATAAAAGTTTCAGCAATTTGAACGGCATTTAAAGCAGCACCTTTTAAGATATTGTCTGAAACCACCCATAAGTTAATTCCATTTTCTATGGACTCATCTTCACGAATACGGCCAACGAGAGTTTCAAATTTTCCAGCGCAGTCAGTAGCCAGTGGGTACTTGAAATTTTCGGGGTCATCAACAAGTTTTACCCCAGGTGCACTGGCAAGGAGCTCTTTCACCTCGCTTGCTGTGATTTTGGATTTGGTCTCAATATTAACAGACTCCGAATGGCCATAGTAAACGGGTACCCGGACGGTCGTTGCAGTAATGCCTATGGTATCATCTTCAAAAATCTTTCTGGTCTCGTTAACCATTTTCATCTCTTCTTTGGTGTAGCCATTTTCAAGAAAAGAATCAATGTGGGGGATGCAGTTAAAAGCAATTTGGTGAGGGTAAACAGAAGCCTTTAGTTCTTTTGCTTCGGCGTAAGCTTTTACCTGACTGTCAAGCTCTTCGATTGCCTTCGCGCCGGTACCGGAAACAGCCTGATAGGTAGAAATAACGAGGCGTTTAATGCCAACTTTATCAAGAATAGGCTTTAAGGCAACCAGCATCTGTATGGTGGAACAGTTGGGATTGGCGATGATACCATGATTGGTGTGCTGAGCAATGGCGTGGGGGTTTACTTCAGGCACAACAAGGGGGATTTCAGGATCCATGCGATAGGCACTAGAATTATCAATTACAACCGCACCTGCAGATGCGGCGGCAGGTGCAAAATTAAAAGATCTTTCAGCGCCTGCAGAAAAAAGGGCGATATCAATATCTTTGAAGGCATCTGTACTGAGAAGTTGAACCTCAAGTTCTTCTCCCTTGAAGGTAATCTTTTTGCCAATCGAGCGTTTTGAAGCGAGAAGGCGTAGCTCTTTGATTGGGAAGTCACGTCTTTTAAGAACATCAAGCATTGCGCCGCCAACTGCTCCGGTGGCACCAGCAATAGCTACATTATATTTTGGTGAATTTTCACTCATGATAGAACCTTAATTTAGCAAATTTTTTTCTGAAATAGTCTTCGGCTTCATACTTAAAAAATGGTGCTGCCTAGATGGGGAGTATTTTTACTATTTCTTTCCGTTGTCTAGCGAGTTTAAGTAAAGTTGCAAAGAGTAACAAATAATCCAATTCTCAGCAATATACATTGTTTTTAAAATAAAAAAAGCGCCAGGTCTTTGTTATCCGAGGCGCTTATAATCAACCTTTGAGTGGAGGCTCAAGGGTTTTGTTTTTTGACAGAAGTTGTTGGCTTCTTAACAGAGCGTACTTTTTTGACTATGCCATATACCGGGCCAGATGCAAGGTAGGTGAGAAAAAGGGTGAAGAGCATAATTTGAGGCTCTGCAGCAACCAGAACAAAAAGTAGCAAAAAAGCGACAAGTACCTGGAAACGTTTGATCTTAAAGTTTGGCAATTGTTTGAAGCTATAGTAAGTGTGGGTGGAAACCATCAGATAGGAAAGGATATAAACAAGCAAGAGTATAGAGATATGTTTTACCTCTCCTGTTATACCGAGAAAATGGCTGAACAGTACAGCGGCCGATATCATAGCAGCGGCTGCGGGGCAGGGGAGGCCGACAAAGTTTTTAGATTCCGCTTTTGAATCCTGAGCATTAAAACGGGCAAGTCGAAGAGAGGTCATTGCCACATATAAAAATGCTGCCAGCCATCCATATCGTCCATATGGATGAAGGGCCCAGAGATAACCTAAAACTGCGGGCGAGACCCCGAAGGAAACCATATCGCACAAGGAGTCAAGTTCTGCTCCAAACTGACTTGTGCTATGGGTCATTCTGGCAACTCTACCATCAAGTGCATCAAAAATAGCTGCAACCAGTATAGCAGTTGCAGCAGTTTTGAAGTCTGAATTGATCGCAGATACTATGGAATAGAAGCCGCAAAATAAACTGGCCAGTGTAAACATACATGGCAGTGGGTAAAAGCGGTTGTTGAGATCCTGTTGGCTGTCAATCATGTGTAATACTCCATAAAAATGAGACCATACTCTACTTGGGAAATGATGCGATGGCGGTTTCTCCAGAGCGCACCTTCTGGCCTAATTTAACGTGTACAATACTGGCTGCCGGGAGATACAAATCGACTCGTGACCCAAAACGAATAAGACCGAAGCGTTCTCCCCGTTTCACAGTGTCAGTTGGCTCAAGCCAGTTAACGATACGTCTGGCAATCAGTCCGGCAATTTGGACAAAGGCCATGCGGTGACCTGATTGGGAGGTAAGAATAATTCCACAACGTTCATTCAGTAGTGCACCCTTGTCACTGTCTGCAGAATAGAATTTTCCAGGTTTGTAGGCAATTTCTTCAACTACCCCATCTATTGGGATTCTGTTTACATGGACATTGAAAATGTTCATAAAGATAGAAATCTTGATGACTTTATCCTGTAAATAGATGTCGTCATTCTGTTCTTCAATCACTATGATTTTTCCATCGGCTGGAGAAATCAGCTTTTCAGGTTCTGCATCACTCATTCTTTCAGGATCACGAAAGAACGCAACAACAAAGCTTGTGATTGCAAGCGATGGCCATGCCAAAAACTCGTATCCGAGGATGGCAGTGATAAGTGTTACAAATGCGGCAAAAACAATAAATGGGTAGCCTTCGCGGGCAATTGGAATCCTTGGCTGAATCATAATTATATATTTTTTATGGTGGACTGATAACAGCAAAAAGCAGATAACGATAGTTCGATATCTGCTTTTTGCTGTGAATCTTTATAAGCGTACTGCAAGAATATTGTTTTTCCTGAAGCTCAGTATCGCTACTTTGGTGCTCTTGCCATGGCTATGGTTCCAGTGCGAACGATTTCCTTGATTCCAATGGGACGAAGAATATCAATGATAGCCTTGATTTTAGTAGATGATCCTGTCACTTCAACGGCATAGGCTTTAGGGCTGACATCGACTACTTTTCCTCGGAAGATATCAATAACCCGAAGAACCTCAGCACGACTTGTATTCTCGGCTTTGACTCTGATAAGTGCCATTTCCCTTTCGACGTATTCATTTTCACTGATATCAGTTACTTTGATAACATCAATAAGTTTGTGGAGCTGTTTGGTGATCTGTTCAACGATGGCATCACTGCCATCGGTTACCAGTGTAAGACAGGAGAGTGAAGAATCCAGAGTTTCTGCAACACTGAGGCTTTCAATGTTAAAGCCACGGCCGCTGAATAAACCAGTAACCCGGGAAAGGACTCCTGGTTTATTTTGAAGAAGAACTGAAAGTGTATGTTTCATCGGTTTATCCTGTGAATATAAAAATCTAGTTGTTCATAAGGTGCCTGGCCAGCAGGCACCTTTAACCATTTAACTTTTTGTTTCTATGAACAGAAAGTATCAGACAAGAAGCATCTCGGTGGTAGCCTTTCCAGCAGGCACCATTGGAAAAACACCTTCTTCTCTGGCGATACGAAAATCCAGGATAACAGTGCTTTTCTTCACAGCTTCCAGGGCTTTTTTGATCGTTTCCTCGACTTCACTTGTTTTGTCGCAACGATAACCTATTGCACCGTAAGCTTCAGCAAGAGCTACGAAATCAGGGGTGACTTCCATAACGGTTGCAGCATAGCGTTTGTCGTAGAAAAGTTCCTGCCACTGACGAACCATACCAAGGTAGTTGTTGTTCAGAATGCAGACAATAACCGGGCAGTTATACTGCTTGGATGTAGCCAGTTCCTGGATGTTCATCTGAATGGAACCGTCTCCTGCAACATCAATAACCGTTGCATCGGGAAAGGCCATTTTGGCACCAATGGCAGCAGGAAGTCCATAACCCATCGTTCCCAGACCTCCGGATGTTATTAAGCGTCTTGGCTTGTTAAATTTGTAAAACTGGGCAGCCCACATCTGGTTCTGGCCAACTTCCGTGGTGATAATAGCGTCTCCACCTGTCAGCTCGTCCAGTTTTTCAACAACAAACTGTGGCTTAATGGTCTCGCCTTCGTCGATATAGCACATGGGATGTTTCTCGGTCCATGTGTTGATTTTATTAATCCACTCCGAATGTGATGAACATACTTCTTCAAGGTTAGCCCCGGAGGAGTTAAGCCAGCTATTCATAGCAGTAAGAGCATGTTTACAATCAGCTACAATTGGAATATCAACGGTGACGTTTTTACTGATGGAGGTTGGGTCAATATCGATATGGATGATTTTTGCATGCGGTGCAAAGGCATCAATTCGTCCGGTAACTCTGTCATCAAAACGGGCACCAACAGCAATAAGCACATCGCTTTTGGCAACGGCCATATTGGAAGTATAACTTCCATGCATACCGAGCATTCCCATGGAAAGAGGATCTCTACCAGGAAATCCGCCAAGTCCCATAAGTGTCATGGTGACAGGGATGTTCAGCTTTTTGGCAAGTTCAGTGAGTTCTTCGCTACTGTTGGAAAGAATGACTCCGCCACCAACGTAGAGGACGGGCTGCTTGGCTTTTAAGATTTCTTTACATGCCTTTTCAATCTGTCCCATATGAGGTTCATATGTGGGCTGGTAATTTTGCATGCGGATAGGTTTCTTTTCAGTAAACTCCACCATGGAAGCAACAACATCCTTTGGTAGATCAACCAGTACAGGACCAGGACGCCCCGTACGCGCAATATGAAAGGCCTCGCGCAGGGTTGGAACCAGATCTTCTGCTTTGTTGACGAGATAATTATGTTTGGTACATGGACGTGTGATACCTACGATATCAACTTCCTGGAAGGCATCGTTACCAATAAGAGGCGTTGGTACCTGGCCGGTCAGGATAACCATTGGAATGGAGTCCATATAGGCGGTGGCTATGGCTGTTACACCATTTGTTGCGCCGGGACCGGATGTGAGAAGTGCCACCCCGACATCTCCGGTTACACGCGCAAGACCATCGGCTGCGTGAACTGCTCCCTGTTCATGGCGAACAAGAACATGCTTCACTTTGGAATCCATAAGGGTGTCATAGAGGTCAATTACTGCCCCCCCAGGAAATCCAAAGATTGTTTCAACCCCCTCTTCAAGGAGGCACTCTACTATGGCTTCAGAGCCTGTCATTTTTCCCATGAACCCTCTTCCTTTATATGTGTGTTAAGGTTTTATTAGAAAATTTACTGATAAGTCGCTACAAAAAACAAGGACTATAAGATGATGATATATATCTAGCTATCGCCTAGATGTCAATATTTAGAAGAAGCTGAAAAGAAAAATTGCCTTAAATAGCTGATTTTCTAGTTCTCAAAAATTCCCTGCTTGACAAGTTGGTCCTATGGTGATTAGTTCTTCTTCTTAAGAATTAATACAAAATATAATTAAGAGATTTTTATGTGTTCACAGAAGAACCTATCAAACCTACTACTATCCCTGCTTAGGGAATCGTCTGTGGTGGGTATTGGAAAGTTCTGAAACGTACATCGTTAAGATAACTTGATAATCCGGAAAGGCCGCAGCGTTTACTGCGGCCTTTTTTTATTTGTGCCCAGGTGGACGTGTGGAATGTGGCTGGTATCGGGCAACAAAAAAAGAGGAAAAGCATGAAATCTGAAGCTGTAAAGAAGTACAGACCTTATCCGGTTGTTGATCTGCCCGATCGTTCCTGGCCAGAAAAAACTATAACCAGTGCTCCTCTCTGGTGCAGTGTTGATCTTCGGGATGGTAATCAGGCGCTTGTCCAGCCTATGAATCTACAACAGAAAATTGAGCTTTTTAAATTGTTGTGTGATGTCGGGTTTAAGGAAATTGAAGTTGGTTTTCCCTCGGCATCCGAGGTTGAATTTGAATTTGCTCGTACGCTTATCGACGATTCCTTAATCCCTGATGATGTGACAATTCAGGTGCTTACTCCGGCACGAGAACATCTTATCAAAAAAAGTTTTGAGGCTGTGAAAGGTGCAAAAAATGTTGTGATGCATCTCTATAATTCCACTTCAACTCTGCAGCGCCGTGCTGTCTTTAAGATGAGTCGTGAAGAGATTACAGTGCTTGGGGTTGAGGGGGCTCGTGTTATTAAAGAAGAGGCCGCGAAGTGTTCCGGGACTCGGTTTCGATTTGAGTATTCGCCTGAGAGTTTTACGGGAACTGAACTTGATTTTGCCTTATCTATCTGTGAAGCTGTTATGGATGTGTGGCAGCCAACGGAGGAGAATCCAGCAATTATAAACCTTCCTTCCACCGTTGAAATGGCCACACCCAATGTGTATGCAGATCAGATAGAGTGGTTTTGTAAACATATGAAAAATCGTAAATCAGCTTTAGTCAGTCTTCATGCCCACAATGACAGGGGGTGTGCGGTGGCTGCAACAGAGCTTGCTCTTATGGCAGGGGGAGACAGGGTAGAAGGGACTCTTTTTGGAAATGGTGAACGTACTGGAAATGTTGATATTGTAACTCTTGCGCTGAATATGTTTACTCAAGGGGTGGACCCTGAACTTGATCTGCATGATATCAACCGATTGATCACAGTATCTGAAAAAGTTACCGATATTCCGGTTCATGTCAGGCATCCCTATGTAGGTGAACTTGTTTATACTGCCTTCTCAGGATCTCATCAGGATGCGATCAATAAAGGGATGGATCTTTGTGAACGTGAGGGAGGTGGCAAATGGGAAGTTCCTTATCTCCCTATTGATCCAAAGGATGTAGGCAGGACATACGAGTCTATTATCCGTATTAATAGCCAGTCCGGGAAAGGTGGTGTCGCCTATATCATGGATAGGGAATTTGGCCTGAAGATGCCCAAGTCCATGCACCCTGAATTTGGTTCTATTATTCAAAAGGTCACAGACAGGGCTGGCAGAGAACTGAAGCTCAGTGAGATTTGGGAAGCATTTGACAGTGAATATCTGCAGAGCAATACTCCATTCTCTTTGAACAGTTTTCATGTGGTGAAACGCCATATTGATAATGATGAACAGGCATCTTTTGCTGAGATTGAGGCCGTGCTTGGAACCAACGGAGAGGAAAAGACCATTAGCGCGAAAGGGAATGGCCCGCTCGATGCCTTTTGTGCTGCCTTAAAATCAGGGCTCACCGAAAAATTCACCCTGAGCAGGTACCATGAACACGCTCTGACCAAGAGCTCAAGCTCGATGGCAGTAGCCTATATTCAGGTGACAATGCCCGATGGTCTCAAAAAATGGGGAGTCGGAATGGATACTGATATAATTGTTGCCTCTATAAAAGCGGTGTTAAGCGCCCTGAATAGATTCGTCTGAGAATGTTTAAGGGGTAGAAAAAATACTCAATAGTCTCGTAAATTGAAAAGCTTTACGGACTATTGAGAAAATATATAAAAGGCTATACCACTTGCTGCAAGCCAGATATTGGTAATATTTGAGATCGTAATATTTAAAATAGCTGCAAGTGGTTTCCGGCGACTCAGTAAGGCAAGACATGATTTGAATTCCGGCCAAGATGTTAGAGAGGCCAGTACCAGAAAGCCAATGACACCCTTTGGAGCTTTAGAATTTTCTGCTGCAAAGGAAACCACCGGATCAAGAAAATATCCGGCTCCCAATAAAAGCATAATCGCCGGAATCAACCATCGTCTGGCGTCCTTATGATACATTTCATCACTCTCCTCCTCGCCTTCACTCGGGCGTAGGAAAAAAAGCGGTACAGTTACTAAGAGTGCCGTGACCAGCCAGTATTTATAATAGGATTCCGGGATAAAATAAAAACTGACGGCAAGTGCTGCGGTACTGAAAATGGTAATCGTACTGTAGAGAGGTTTGGTCTTCATTGTCTGCAAACTCATTTTACAGATAATAGTTGCGACAATTAACAATACCGGGTTCATAAAGTTTGAACCAAGAGGAGTTGAGGCGGCAAACAGGACATCTCCTGCCGTAAGTCCTACAATTAAACAGAGTGCTTCGGGACCATTGGTTATAAAACCCGTGACCGTCCCTATCCCCTTTATATGCTTAATGGATTCGATAATAATTTCCACCGATAGTCCAATAAGCATCATTTCAACTATAATGGCAGATGCTCCCATAAAGGAGAGCTGGATATTCCCCTGAAAGAGCAGGCTGCTTCCGCAAAAAAAGGCGAGTACCAGCACCCATACCGCCATGTCAAGACGTGTCACCGAACTGAGTATAAGTTCTCTCACTGATTCTTTACCTTTATTAGAAATGCTTCTATTTTATCACGAGTAAGTATGATTCCACTGAGTTGTTCCCCTCCACTTTTTAGAGTGGGAATAAACTTCACTCCATCTTTAAGTGAGCGTAGAGGGTTGGTGATTATTTCAACTTTTTCCAGCTGTATATCGTCTGAATCAGTAAGGAGCTCGTCCAGAGCTTTTTTTGCCATATGGCAGCGAGGTCAGAGGTTTGAGTAATAAAAAGTGATGGTCATTTTTTTCTATTAATTATGGGTTGGCAGAAGTTGCATTATTGCTAAACAAAGGATACTGTTAAGTGGAAAAGATTATTGTATACGATACACTGAAACCTCAAAGCTGTTCAACAAAAGTTTTGTTTAAGGGCCTATGAATTTACCCGCTCCTTTGATGATTATCGATGATCAGCGTTTTCTTCAGCATGACACAGGCGGCGGTGATCACCCCGAAGTACCGGCCAGGCTCCGGACCATACGACAAGCCTTGAAAGCGAGCGGTAGCTTCTCGGAGCTTTCCTTTCTCTCGCCAACGGTTGCAACTCGGGAAAGTCTTATGCTTGCTCATACTGAAAACTGGCTTTTCCGCTTTGAGGAGTCAGTCCTTTCCGGTCAGACCTATATTGACCATTCAGATAATCAGGTTAGTTACGATTCATATGATATTGCCTGTCTGGCTGCAGGGGCTGGAATATCAGCTATAGACCTTATTGAAGAGGGATCACAAGATAATATTTTTTGTCTTGTCCGTCCTCCCGGTCATCATGCCGAGCAATCAATTCCCTTTGGGTTCTGTTTTTTTAATAACTGTGTTGTGGCTGCCAGGCACTGGCAACAGAAGTACGGAAAAAAGCGTATTCTTATTTTTGATTTTGATGCACATCATGGGAACGGTATTCAGTCCGCCTTTGAAGAGGAGGCTGATATCTGCTATCTTAGTATCCATGAACACCCTAGTTTTAGTTATCCCGGTACTGGGTATGGCGATGAGCATGGGATGGGAGAGGGGAAGGGGACCATTTTGAATTTGCCGCTTTCTCCTGGCGGAAATGATAGTGATGTAAAGAAACTTCTCGAAAATGTTATTCCACAAAAACTTGAAGAGTGGCAACCGGAAGCAATTATCATTGCGGCTGGCTTTGATGCCCACCTTGCAGATGATATGTCAGGCCTGCAATATTCCACCGAACTTTATTATACTTTTGGTAAAACTGTCAAATCTTGGGCAGACAAGTATACAGCTGGAAAATTACTTTCTATTTTAGAAGGTGGATATGAGCTTTCCGTTTTAGGAGAGTCAGTTGAGGCATATGTAAGAGGTATACTGGAGAAATAGTATCCGGTGTACTTAATTTGAAAATCCATTAAGTGAGGCAGATATGTATATTTTACGACATATGACCCCCGATCCAATTACCGTATCTCCAGACATGTTTCTTCCGGAAGCACGTGCCCTGTTAAATGAATATCACTTCCGTCATCTTCCAGTGGTGGATGGGCAGGGAACACTTGTCGGAATACTCACCGATCGCGATCTGCGTTCTGCATATCCTTCATCCATTATCAGTGACAGTGAAAGAAGACTGGTCTATGAACGTGTCCAGGAGACATCGGTTTCGGAAATTATGTCGACTGAGTGTGTCACACTTGGCACCGATTCAACACTTGATGACGCATTATTTCTTTTTGACAGAGACCAGCCGGGAGCTCTTCCTGTAGTCGAGAACGGTCAGGTGGTGGGGATTTTCTCCAATCGGGACCTGAATGCGGCCTATAAAGCACTTTTTGGGGTTGGCGAAAAAGGTGCAGTGCTTATTGGTATAAAAGATGACGGTAGCCCGACCATTATGACGCGACTGGTGACACTTCTTGAAAAGGAACGGATCCCCTTCACCAGAGTTCTTCGTATTTTTGACAAAGAGGTTGGGGATACAATCTATTTACGAATTAATACCTTTAAGATTGCCGCTGTCCTGGACCTTCTTGAAGAGAATGATTTTGCGGTAAAGAAGGGATAAACTGGAAAAATCCGGTCGAGTAAAATTTGACAATTAAACGTTCACTGCCGAGAGGCTGAATGTCTCAGGTGTTTTTATGTCTATTGATACACTGTTTAATCCGAAATCCATTGCAGTGGTTGGCGCCTCTCGAACTGAGGGGAAAATTGGCCATACCATACTTGCAAATATTATAGAGGGCGGTTTCCAGGGAACTGTTATTCCGATTAACCCGGAAGTGGATGAACTGCTTGGACTTCGCTGCTACCCATCTCTTGAAGAGTGCGGTCAAGAAGTTGATCTTGTGGTAGCTGCACTGCCTCAATCACAGGTGAAAGCCGTGGTTGATCAGTGTGCGAAGGTGAAGGCAAAAGCGATAGTTGTCACGGCATCTGGTTATCAAGAGATAGGAAGTGACGGTGCTCTGCTTGAGCGGGAGTTGCTCGATCAGTGTCATCGACGTGATCTGCGTCTGCTTGGGCCAAACTGTCTTGGCTTTATAAATACCAGCAATAAACTGAACGCCTCTTTTGCAGGAAGAATGCCCCCAAGAGGTACTGTTACCCTGTTTTCTCAGTCGTCAGCACTCTGTAGTGTCATGCTTGATATGGCACAGGATCGTCATATCGGTTTAGCTAAATTGATTAGTCTCGGCAATAAGGCAGATGTTTCAGGTATTGATACTCTCTCATATCTGGCAAAGGATAAAGAGACGAAGGTTATTGTAGGCTACCTCGAAGATATTGTCACGGGCAAGAATTTTATTAAGGCAGCCGAAGAAGCAGCATCAAATAAACCGGTAATTATTTTAAAATCCGGAACGACTTCGGCAGGACTCAGGGCAACCGTATCTCATACGGGTAATCTTTCCAGTTCAGACACTGCTTATGGTGCTGCCTTTAAACGATCCGGGGTGATCAGGGCAGATACCTTTGAGTCTCTTTTTGATTACGCCTTAGCATTTTCCCTGCAGCCGCTTCCCAAGGGGAACAATATTCGTATTATTACCAATGCTGGCGGCCCTGGAATTATGGCAGCTGATGCAGTTGAGCTTGCTGGGATGAAAGTTTATGAGCAGGGCTGTCAGTCGGATAGTGATGAACTTCTTCAGCATCTGCCGACCACACCCCTGAATCCCGTTGATGTCTTAGGTGAGGTGGGACCTGACCAATATGTTGCAGCTATTAAATCGGCCCAGGCAGATCCCGGGGTAGATGCTATTCTCGTTGTTCTGACTCCGCAGGCAATGGAACGACCAGCAGAGATTACCAAGGCTGTCACTACTTGTATTGATGGAATTAAACCATTGGTTGCCGCTTTTATGGGTGGTTACGAAACAATAGTGTCTCGTCAGGAATTGGCAGATGGCGGCTTACCACTGTACAAATCACCTGAAAGAGCCGTTGCTGCATTGAAGGCAATGCGCGAATACTCGGCCTGGAAACAGCGTCCACCGCGGACGGTGACCCGGTTCAAGGTCAATCGTCGTAGAGTGGAGCGGATTCTTTCCAGGCGACAGCGTACCGGTATGCTGCAGCTTGGTGAAGTAAAGGGAAAGGATGTTCTTGGTGCCTATGGCTTTCATGTACCAACCGGTGCTCTTGCCTCAACTGCAGAGGAGGCAACGGAGATAGCGGAACGTATCGGATATCCCGTGGCCATGAAAATAGTTTCTCCTGATATTGTTCATAAGAGTGATCTTGGAGGAGTTTTCCTCAATATCACAAACAGTGAATCCGCAGAAGACACCTACGACCTGATGACTTTGAAAATTCGTAAAAAGGTTCCCAAGGCACGTATTGAGGGGGTCTATGTGGAAAAAATGGCAAGTAAAGGACTTGAGGTCATTATTGGTATGACCCGGGACCCTCAGTTTGGCCCCATGCTGATGTTTGGCCTTGGAGGTATTTTTGTTGAAGTGATGAAGGATGTGACTTTTCATCTGGCCCCTATTACCGAACAGGAAGCCATACAGATGTTAAAATCAACTAAATCCTACGCCATGCTTCAGGGACGCCGCGGTCAGGGGGGAGTTGATGTTGCAGCCATGGCTTCAGGGCTTCAGCGTATCAGTCAGTTAACAACGGATTTCCCACAAATTTTA
>Ga0307987_1001531_pt1 | contig 12645 bp, 11 predicted proteins | sample EllFjometagen181_FD_203157 | JGI IMG/M metagenome (GOLD analysis project Ga0307987, IMG submission 203157) | Marine microbial communities from Ellis Fjord, Antarctic Ocean - #181 | ecosystem: Environmental > Aquatic > Marine > Unclassified | place: Southern Ocean | collected 2014-10-08 | reverse complement strand
GACCTACTTGCAGAAGCTGTTGCTTTAGTTGTAATGTTTTCGCAAGTGCGGCTTCCTCCCTCTTACTTGCATCTGTTATCTGTGTCTGAATATTATCCAGAGCTGTTTTGTGTGTACTAAGTAGATTTCTCTTTTCTTCTTCATGCTTAGATTGTGCTTTTTCCATCTCTTCTCTTATCTGTCCTTCCATTTTCGATGCTTTTTCTAGATCTAACTTATTTTTTTCTAGATCTTTTTTTTGGAGGTTTTTTTCACTTGTTTCTATGCTCAATTCTGTTCTTACCCGTTTTAGCTCATCTGCATGTGTTTTTGTAAGCGCATCTTCTTCCGCTTTATGCCGCTCACCTTCCTCTTTTAGCGCTTTTTCTACCTTCGTTACTATTTCATCTGCATCTGCTTTTGCTTCTTGCAGCCTTTTTATGTCTTCAGCATTGAATGTCTGTTGGACTGTAAGATTTTCTTTAGCTATCTTCTCCTGTTCTGCCAATTTTTCTGTATGATCTTTTGTTAGCTTTTCCATCTTATCTTTGGAGACTTGCAGATTTGCTTGGTGGCTGCCCGTTCGTTGTTTTTCTTTATCTAGCTCGGTTTGCAGCTCCCCTGTTTTCTTCACATAACTTTCTTCCAGCGCTTTCTCTGTTGTGGTGTGCCGCATACTTTCCTCTTCTAGCCGGATCTGTAGGGCCTTGTTTTCTGCTTGTTTTGCTTCTAGCTCAGCTGTATACTGTGCTTTTAAGCCATCTAACTCGGTTGTGTGATCTGATTTTGCTGTTAGTGTCGATTGTGTTTGCTTGGCTAATTGTCTATTTAGCTCTGTTAATTTTTCTTCTGCATCTTTTTTGTCCTTCAGTGCTTTTTCTGTTTTTTCTTTATGTTCTTTAATGCCATTCGTTATTTGATTTGTTATGTCTTTTTGTCGTTCCTTGTGTTGCCTTTTGAGCTCTTTTACCTCTTGTTCTGCAGTTTTTGTTCTACCTATCGCATCTTGTAACGTCTTTTGCCTGCCCCTTTCCATCCCCCCTAATCTTTCTAAACTTGTCTGCATCTCTTCATTCTTATCGTCCGCTTTCTTTTTTGCCTGTAAAGCAGATTCCGTTTCTGCATTTGCAATATCTAGCTGCTGTGTTAGAGCTGTATTTTGTGTCGTTGCCTTTTCCAGACCTGTTTTATAATCACTCTTCAGCAGTGCCATTTCTTCTTCTTCTCTCTTTTTTAAATGATTCTGTGCACCCTCAAGATTGGCCGTTCCCCTCTCCGTTTGTGTTTTTAGTTGCTCCTCTAAGGTCGATATTTTCGCGCGGGCTTCTATTAGTTGTTCTCTTAATTTTTCTAATTCTGAATTTGGGATTTCTCGCGCTGCTTGGGCACTTGTCAGCCGTCTTTCTAGTTCTCTATTTTCTTCGTTTGCCGCTTTAGCAATTGCCTGCGCGTCTTCTAGATCTTTATTATACTGCTCTTGTTGTGTTTTTAGTTGCCCCTCTAGGTCTGATATTGTCTTACTCGTTTCTTTACTCTTCTCCTCAGTTGCATGCTTATTTTTTCTTGCTTTTAGATTGCCCTGGTCCCATTCGGTAGAGACTTTGCTCTCTTCATTATTATCCTCCAAGCTTTGTACCCGTCTTACTTCTTCGTCTGGCCCGCCTAGGCCATCATACCATTGTCCAAAACCAACTGCTGCAGTTTTTCCTTCGGTGGCACAGATGGGATCTGTTAATTTCCCGTCTTTGAATTTAAATACGTCGAAAGTATCCTCCATTGGGATGTTATGTTCGTTTAGTCTTTGTATTTTAATACAACCTTCAAACTCTTCAGGAATCTTTTTGAAAATAACCTGGCTTCCTTGGCGCTTTAATTCAAGTGTCTTCCCTCCGCCCACATCGAAAATCATTGCGTTTGGATCGGTTCCCTTTTGTGGAAGCGTTGTTGTTTTGTTCGGAGCAGCTGCCATTGCTGCATCCATTTCTTTGATTGCCTGTTTGTTTGCTTCGGATTTTTCTTCTGATGATGATGATTTTTGCATGCGCGCAAGAGCCATTTCGTCCAAAGCTGAGTTGAATAAATTTCTAATTGATTTATTAAGTTTCTCTTGAGGCTCGGCCAATTCAAGTTTGGGATCGACTGAGGGTGCGGCGCTTTCCTGTAGGGGCATCTGCATTTTTGCTTCACACAGTTCTGTTATATTCTCTGCCGTAATGCTTTGATCGGTTGTTGTTAATGCTTTTGATATTGCTTCCTCGAGCGTCTCTTTCTTTACTTCAGCTTGCTCTACATCTGCAGTTTCCGCCACTTCTGAGCCTTTCTCTTGGTCTGTAGCTTCCTCTAGTCGTTCATCTTTGTAAAAACCGTCTTTATTTTGGCTCCACCAGGGCCAAAACAGGCTTAACTTACCAAATAGTTTATTAGGGGTGCCATCAACTTCGGCAACACTTTCTTTTGCCACACCACTGGACTTATTAGCGTTACTATGTTTTATAAACGCAAGAATTGCGTCTTGAATAATCTTTGCTACCATTCGTCCCTCTACAAATACGTTTGTATATAATATGATACTAGGTAAAAGTTAACGGAAGGTAAATTTTTAGAATTAATTTAGAAAAAGAATTCAGGAGAGATTTGTAAGAAGTTTTTTAATATTCTGCCTGTGTCGTATGACTACTAGTGTGCAAATTAGGCTGTTCGCTACGGTTAGGCGGGGATCATGCGTTAGGAGATACGTGATTAGTGGGGCGGCGGTGAAAGCGGCGATAGCGGCGACAGATGAGATTCTGACGATTAAGAACGTGGCAGCCCAAGTAATTATGACAAAAAGCCCCACGATATGATTTGTCATGCAAAACACGGCAATAGAGGTAGCAACGCCCTTTCCCCCTTTAAATTTCAGCCAGACTGGGAAAATATGTCCCAAAATGGCAGCGGTCCCTCCAAGAATTGCATATAAATAGTCGCCAGTGAATTTTTGGATTAGAAAGACTGCAAGCGCTCCTTTGCCCATATCCAGAATTAGGGTTAAAAATCCAAAAAGCTTTGATTTGCGGAATACGTTGGTTGCTCCGATATTTCCGGATCCAGATTTGCGAACGTCACCATGACCACCGAGTTTTGCCAAGACCAATCCGAACGGGATAGATCCCAGCAGATAACAAGCGATCAGACCTGATATAAGAAATATTAAATCCATGAGATGTAGCATATCTGTTGCTCCTTTAGAAAGCAAAGTCTTGATGCATTTTTTTTTGTATCGCAAAAAGAATATCTCTGCCAATAGGTGCTGCCGTCGCAGAGCCCCAACCGGCATTGTCTGCTACTACAACAGCTGCGTATTTGGGCGTATCGATTGGAGCGTAACCCACAAATATTGAATGGCTACGCAGGGATTTGTTAAAATTTCCAGGTTCTGCGGATGTATCTTTTGATATAACTTGAGCTGTCCCAGTTTTGCCGGCCATTAGGAATCTTTTGTCTCGAATCCGAGAGCCAAAACCAATTCCATAAGATTTATTGGATGCGTTGATTAGGCCATGTCTTATCATTATTAAATTTTCCTTTTTAAATGGGAGACTGAGTGGTGAAACATTTTTATTATGCTCTTTCAACAAAGAAGGAGCAATTATTTTACCTGACGCCACTTTGGAGATCATCATTAGCAGTTGTAGCGGAGTTGCAAGCACGAAACCTTGCCCTATCGAAGCATTTGCCGTGTCTCCATGCGTCCATTCCTCGCGAAAAACTTTCTTCTTCCATTGTTTGTTTGGATTAGAGCCTGATAGTTCTCCAGATAGTTCAAATCCAATTTTTTGTCCAACCCCCAGCATCTGCGCGGTTTTGTGAATGTTTTCTATCCCCGCTCTAATTCCCATTTTATAAAAGTAGCAATTGCAAGAAAGTGGGAGGGCGTTGTGAAAGTTGACGTAGCCATGTCCTTTTCTTTTTCCACATTTAAATATTCTATCGCCTATCTGAGAAGATCCAGTGCAGAAAATCATTTCCTCCGGATCAATCCCAGATTCTAAAATCGCAAGTGAGGTTATGATTTTCCATACAGAGCCGGGAGGATAGGCCTTTCCAATCACTTTGTTTGTAAATGGAGAGAGCTTATTGTTCATCAATTCTTGCCACTTTAGCTCGCTAAATTCGGTAGAGAATATATTCGGATCGAAAGATGGCGAAGAGCACATAGCTAAAATATTGCCTGTGGAGATTTCTACTGCAGCAGCAGCTCCGCCCGATTGAGGCAGAAGTTGATGTAGAAGATTTTGAAGTTCTGCATGGATAGTTAAATGCACGTCATTTCCAGGAGAGCTGCGTTCAATCGAAAGATCTCTGACTATAATGCTATTTGCATTTACTTCGACTTTCTTGGCTCCAAATTTGCCAATAAGAGAATGATTTAATTGTTTTTCTATGCCAGTTTTTCCTATTTTTGCTTCTCTTGAGTGGTGCAGTTTATGGCTTGCTATCTCATTTTGATTTGGAAGGCCGGTATATCCAAGGACGTGGGCAAGGTTTTCTCTTAGTGGATAATATCGAGTAAAAGATTTCTCCACAAAAACTCCGGGAAGTTTGTGAGATTCGACCTCTATTTTCACAATATTATTCCAAAGGACGTTGTCTTTTATTACTATTGGCCGAAGATACGCTGCCCCTTTTACTAATTTGAGCAAAGACGATCTTTGTTCGGCAGAAGGCTTTAAGATATCAAATGCGGACTTAAGTATGGCCTTGTAAGGCTTGCCTTTTTGTTTGTAAAAATAGATTTTATACGCTTCTTTATTGTAAGCCAGCAAGTTTCCGTCAGTATCCTTTATCGAGCCCCTCTTTGGGGGTATTAAAATGAATTTAATTCTATTTTTGTCTGAGAGAGTCTTATATTCTTTTGCCTTAAAAACTTGCAATATAAGCAAGCGAATGACTATTGCCCCCACTATTAGAATTTTTCCAACAAGCAAAATGAAAGCTCTGCGAGAAAATACGGTAGAGTTTAATTCTCTAGAGCTGTTTTGCCACATGAGTTCTTATCAAAAATTTTTATTATAATGCTATAACATAAATGAAAGCATGGATATAACAGACTTGTAAAATACCACCTTTTGAGAAACGCTAGAAGCAAATTGACAAAGCTGTATTTGAAAACCACTGCCATAATAGCAGCTTGAAACGTTATCGCCACAATTAGGGTTAATGCAAACTTGGACCAAATGATCCAAATTGAGGGGCTTTCTTCTTCAGTATGCCAGGCATCAATTACTGTCCTGAAGCTTAAAAATAGAATTGAAGAATAACCTATCGGGTATGCAAATAAAATATCCCTAAATATTCCATAAGTAAGCAAACTGATGAATGGAAGCGCTCGTGGATAAACTATGCTAGAAAAAAAAATGAGGGTCAGCTCATAAAAGGGAGTATATTCATTGAATGATGTTAGATTAGATATTAATGACGATATAATAATAATTGTGATTAGAATAAGATTTTGTATGATGTAAGGCAGTCTTTTTTTCTTATGCATCGGTTAAATTAGAATTTATTCGGATTATATGTTAAAGCGTGTATATAAAAGGTTTTTTAAAAAACTTCTTGCTACCCGGGGGGTAGGCTTCTTGATTTACTTATACATTTTAATGGTATCCCTTACAAGCAAGAGAAGAACGGTTTTCGCAAAAAGCTTTAATATGAAGGAGTTTCAAAGCAAAAGTTCAATCATTGCATTTTGGCATGGGAGAATGATGTTGATGTATTTTTTGCGCCCAAAAAATAAAAAGACCAGCGTATTTATCTCCGAGCACGCTGACGGGAAGATTATTGGAAATGTAAGCAAACTTTTTAATTCACGAGTAATATGGGGCTCTTCTAATAAAAGTCCCTTTCGTGCCATAAAGGAAATATTCGCGGCGCTGAAAGCTAAAGAATCTCTGGGAATCACGCCTGATGGACCGCGTGGGCCGGCCCGTGAAATCAACAGCAATATAGTGAAAATTGCATCTAAGCATAATCTTTGCATAGTTCCAATAAGCTATGGGACTTCCAGAAAGAGGGTTTTTGCTTCTTGGGATAATTTTATCCTTCCCTTACCCTTTGGAAAAACCATATTTATTTATGGAAATCCTATAAAGATTCCATCTGGCGTAACAGCTGAGCAAGTTAAGAAGTTTAATTTGGCTTTAAAAACAGAGCTTGATGCTATTAGCAGGCGAGCGGATGAATTAGCAGTAATATGATGGGATTACGACTTTATCAATTTTTAAATCTTATCGCTTCTCCGATTTTGTTTTCTCTTGTCCTTATTAGGCTGATTAGAGGTAAAGAAAGCAAGTCGCGTATCAAAGAAAGATTTGGGCGATCCTCTATTATCCGTCCAAAAGGTAAATTAATATGGATTCATGCGACAAGCGTAGGAGAAGTGGTATCAGTACTTCCGATGCTTGAAGTGCTTTCAAATGATAAGAGATTTCGGGGAACGCTCCTGTTAACCTCTACAACTCTTGGCAGCTTAAGGCTTCTAGAGAAGAGAAAACTGCCAAAAAGGGTGGTGCATCAGCTTTATCCCATAGATAATCTCTTTACAGTGAAAAGTTTTATAGATTTTTGGAAACCCGATCTTTCAATCTTTATCGAATCAGAGTTCTGGCCCTGCGCTTTAAGCGGTGCGGCTCGTGTTGGTAAAGTTGTATCTCTCAATACGGCCATTTCGAATAGATCTTTCAAAAGATGGCTAGCGATAAAATTTTTTGTTAAAGAATTGCTTGGAAAAATAGATGCGTTTTTCCCGCAAAGTCTTACAGACCTTCAAAAGCTGGAAGCTTTTGGCGCTTTTAAGGCGGAGCATATTGGGAATCTGAAATATTCTACGCCGGCGCTTCCGTACGACGCAAAAGCATTGAAAAAACTTAAGGTTAATCTCCAAGAAAGAAAGATAGTGCTGTTTGCGAGTACTCATCCTGGCGAAGAAGAGCTGGCGATAGAAGTTTTCAATGAACTAAAGTCCAGGCACGCTTCATTGCTTTTTATTTTAATTCCTAGGCATCCTACGCGTACGAAGCATATATGTACATTAATGAAGAAGGCCTGTCTGCCCTTTGCTTTAAGGTCGGAATCTGACAAAATTCCTGACGATATCGCTTTCTATATTGTTGATACGATTGGCGAGGTCGGGCAATTTTTTGCTTTATCGCCAATTACCGTTATGGGAGGAAGCTTTGTAAATATAGGTGGGCACAACCTAATAGAGCCGGCGAAATTGGGATCAGTGGTGATTTCGGGGCCATACACAAATAATTTTAAAGATATCATTGACGAATTCAAAGAAAAGAAAGCCGCATGTTTTGCAAACAACGGCCAAGAATGCGCAGATTTGATTGAGAAATTATGGAGCGACCGCAGCTTGCTTGAAAGCTATCAAAAGAATGCCAAAAGTTTGCTCGCTAGCAAAAAAAATATACTCAAACAAGTTGCGGATAATCTCATTGAATATGTTTAAGCCACCTGATTTTTGGAAGCGTATAACAATTATAACTCTTGCTTTGTATCCGTTTTCTATTTTCTATTCATGGATTAGCAGAGCAAGATATCGTCTGCAAGTCCCCAAGCGTTACAGATGTAAAGTGATACCAGCTCCCATTTGTAAACATCGCCAAGTTACTCGCCGTTCACCGATTTGTAGTGGGCATCGCTCCTCGCGCCTTGGGCTGTTTAATCTGAAATCTGGTATAATTTGTATTGGCAACGTGACTTTGGGGGGGGCGGGCAAAACCCCTCTCGCTATTGCGATTGGCAAGCAGTTAATCGCTGCAAATCATAAAATAGCCTACGCTTGCAAAAATTATGGAGGAATCATCAAGGGACCAGTTCGGGTTACTAAAAAGCATAATGCAATCCAAGTCATAGACGAGGCAATTTTATTATCGAAAACAGCTCCCACGTATGTCGCGCGTAAACGAAGGGATGCTGTGCGAAGCGCATGCGAAACGGCCGAAATTGTAATTTCCGACGATGGCTTTCAAAACAATTCTTTCCATAAGGATTTGTCTATTTTGGTGGTGCCAGAAGATAAAAATTTCGGAAACGGCTTTATTTTCCCAGCTGGGCCATTGCGAGAACATTTAAAATCCGGTCTTAAGAAAGCAGATTTGGTTTGTATGGCAAATGAAACCGGAGATTCTCATCAAAAAAGCCGAGCAGTTATTGAAAGATGCTTTGATGAAAGAAAGATTTTTAGAACTAGCGCCAGCTATAAATTTTGCGGCTTTCATAGAGAAAGATATATCGCTTTTTGTGGGATTGCTTGTCCAGAAAATTTCTTTGCAACTCTAGAAAAACTAAAAATAAAGACAGTTGGCAAGGTAAGCTTCCCAGATCATCATACGTACAGCGAAAGCGAATTGTGGGGCCTATTCCACCGGGCCAAAGAACTAAATGCGGGTATTATTACAACAGAAAAAGATCTCGTGAGACTTCGCAAAGCCGATCGCAAAAGGGTTTCATATTTAACCCTTACACTTGAAATAATAGAGCCATTTCCAAATCGAGTATATAATAAACGAACTAAAGTTTGTGTATAGCTGAGTGAAATTCTTTTAATACCAGAGAATATAGGTGCTTCTTGAATGGGGTTGCAATGCTAGGTACTTTGTCTATTTCCATCCATTGCCATTTTTTAAATTCTGCAGTGGACTTGCTAATATCAATGCTAGATTCGGTGCCAAGAAAATTTATAAGTAGCCACTTTTGTTTTTGTCCCCTATATTGTCCTTCCCATAATTTTTCAACTAGAAATTCGGGCAAATCGTAGTACAACCAATTTTGGGTTTCGGCTATAACTTCAATATCCTCCATGTTTGTTTCTTCATATAGTTCGCGTAGGCCAGCTTCTATAACTGTCTCGTCGTCCTTTATGCCTCCCTGAGGCATTTGCCACGTAGAATTTTTAGTATCAATTCTTTTGCCTAAAAATATTTCTTTCTTCTTATTAAGCACCATGAGCCCAACTCCTCGTCTGTATGGCAATGCAATATGCTCCGATACAAGGTTGTTATTGAAATCAGAATTTTTGGTTTTCGTCTTCATTATCTTTTAAAGATACAGTTGTTTTTTGCAAAAGTATTTCTTTTTTCGTATTACTTTTATAGAAATTTTTCATTCCTATAATCATAAGAATGACGATTATTCCCACCAAAATAGTAGAGATTAATATGTAAAAATTAAAGTTTTTTTTAATCATTGGTGCTTGTTAGTCATAATTATTGCAGCTTTGTTTATTATATATTTCCTTTTGGAAAAATCATCATTTTCTTTTTTGCTTATCTTCTTGTCCAGCGGCCCTGTATCTTTAGTCTTCTTTAAAGCTCTCGAGACAAGAGTAGAGATATTTATATCTGGAGAAATCCCCACATTTTCTATCACAATTCCTGCTGGAGTTTTATATAGCGCAGTTGTAATGCTTAGCGCTCCTCCTCCCGATAGAGGCATAAATTTTTGTACCGATCCCTTTCCAAAAGATTTTTCTCCTATAAGAATTGCTCTTTTATGATCCTTAAAAATCCCAGCCAGCACTTCTGCTGCCGATGCAGTACCTTTATTTATAAGTACAACAATGGGAATTTTCTCATCTAATTTAAAAGAATCCCCTTCGGCTAGATAGTCAGTATTTTTTTGTGTTTTTGGAGAGAAGATGGAAACCAATTTTCCCTTTTTTATAAAAATATTAGACATGGTAACAGCTTGTTCCAACAGGCCGCCAGGATTGTTTCTCAAATCTATAATAATCCCATTAATTTGATTTTTGCTCTGAAGTGATTTGAGCCTACTTTCGATCTTTTCCATTGCCTTAGATGTGTTTTCGTAAAAGGCACCGATTTTTAGATAAAAGATACCATCTGAAGAAAAGGTTGATGTTATGGATGGAAGTCCAACTTGTTCTCGTGTCATGGAGACTTTTATGGGCAATGCTTTATACCCATCGCCATTCAAAATTACATTGGATCCTTGCAATCTATTGGGTATAGCGCTGCTTCTAAGAACCATCAGGGAAATTTTAGTGTTGGGAGGTCCCAAAAGGTGTTTCATAATTGTTTGCTCTGTCATGCCCTCTATTAGAGTTCCATTTATAGACATGATACGATCTCCCGCCAGAATCCCGGCACGTGCAGCTGGACTATTAGTTAGCGGAGTTATGACGACGGCCTTTCCCTTGTCTAACTTAACTTCTATCCCAATCCCACAAAATTCTCCAGACGTATAAGTGTTTAGCTCTTGCAAGCTTTTAGAATCATAAAAATACGAATAAGAGTCTAATGAAGCTAAAATTCCATTCGTAGCCGCTTCAATCAATTGGGCCTCCGAAAGCGTTTTGATATGTCTTTCTTTTATTATGCCTATAATTTCATCTAACTGAGCCACTCCCTTGGGAGATATATTCTTGAGTGCCAGTGCGTCTAAATTGAAGGTAAAGATCAAACACAATAGGGCAAAGTTATAAAGAAATTTCATTATACAGTCTTTTATTAGCTCCTATGATAGGTTTCAAAGGCTAACATTGCAATGTGTTTTGAAAAATTGTCTTAGAAATTTTCCCACATCCATTCGAGCGCTTTTTTGACTGAAAATGGTTTCTTTTTAGTTGTTTCCTTCACGTGATAATTTATAAGTCCAATGATCGTAGAAAAAGCAGGATCAAATCTCTGTTTTTCATCGAAACAAGAAGAAGGGCTTGAATGTACTATAACGTCTGTCTGCGTATTAACTTTTTTAGCAATAAAATCAGCTATTCCTGAGGTTTTTGCTACTCCTCCAGAGAGGATGATATTCTTTTTGCGATATTCTTCAGGTATTCTTGCCCAAGCTATTTCTATCATCTCTTCTATCCGAGCAGAGATAATTTTATTCAGCACGGGTAGGTTTATCCCTGTCTTTGAAACCGTTTCATTGGTAAAAACTGAATTATCAGAGCCATTTGTCGTTAATTTTCCATAGAGAATTTTTAGTTTCTCTGCCTCTTCATATGGGATTGCAAAGCATTCGGATATATCTCCCGTAATGTTTTTTCCTCCCAAAGGGACGCTGCTTGCCCAAAGAATAGAGTTGGAGTTTCTAAGCGAGGCAATGTTTAATGCTCCCCCCCCGACATCTATCAATACGTATTCCTCCATATTTTTTGGGTCTAAAGCTAGACTAGAAGCGTATGAAGAGGCTATAAAGAAATTTGGAATCAGGTGTAAATCTCGCAAACACTGCTTAACCAGATCCAAATAGCTTTTTGGAGCAGTTATGATGTTATAGTACGATCTCAAATTATTTGCGAACATATATTCTGGGTCAATTATATCTCTCAGTCTATCCACATCATAAGAAATCAAAGAAGAATGCAGTATGGTCTGTTTGGCTTGGTTCGCAGAACAAAGGATCTTCTTGGAAATGTCTTTCAAATCTTTTGAAAGAATCTGCCTGCCGGCAAATTTAGAATCGGTTATAACTATTTTTGAATTGATAAATGGGTGTGAAATAGCAGCAATAACCTTTTTTACAACAATTGAAGCTTGCTTTTCCGCCTCATAAACGGCAGAAGATATAGATGCCGTGGCTTCTGTTATATTTTCTATTACACCTCCTCGTATTCCCTCGGAATACTTAGTTGCAACCCCTAAAATTTCAGGCTTTTTGCTATTAGAATTTATTTTAAAGATAACGCAGGAGATTTTTGAACTTCCTATATCAATTGCTGTGCAAATATCGTCTCTCATTCTATCCCACAAACCAATACATATACTCTGTTTTTACAATCATGATAAAAATACTCCTATAAACGTATGAATTTTATCGGGTGTCCTTGCTAAGACCTACAAAATATGCTATCTATCAATTGTTATCAACTTAAATCTTATATATCAAATGGAACACAAAGTCGAACCAACCGCTCAGCCCCAAGTAGTTATAAACACACAATATGTGAAAGATTTATCATTCGAAAGCCCAGCAGCTCCTGCTTGTTTTGTGGATATTAAAACCCCTCCAAAGATAGACCTGTCTCTCGATATAAAAGTCCAGCATTTGGAAAAAGATAGTTATGAAATCATTCTACAAATAAATGCAAAAGCATCACACGAAGACAAGTCCTTATTTATTGTAGAGCTTGAATATGCAGGGCTCTTTTCCATTAACAATATCGAAAAAGAAGATCAGAAAGAGCAAATTTTATTAATTTACTGTCCAAGCTTGATTTTTCCATTTGCAAGAAGGGTAATTGCAGATGTCACTAGAGATGGCGGATTCCAGCCTTTAATGGTTAATCCTATCGATTTTGCGGCTCTTTACATGCAACAAAAGCAGCAAAAAGATGATAAAAAAGAATCTAAAAGCAACTGATTATTTCAATTCCTTATACCATGTTCCTTTTTGATTCCAATGTTGTTGCTTTTCGCGACCCTTGGTGCTTGTGTAGATCGGGCTCTGCTCTTCGACGCTCGTGCGCCTAATGGATAATTAAAAACGAGACATGGTATATGCCTTCGGTAAATAGCCTTTAGAATTCAGCTTCCGACCGGTGCCACATAGAATATATAGTTCATAGCTACTGTACGTCGCAATTGACATTTGATTTGCCTTATGCGTAAAATCCAAATTCAATATCGTTTTATTTTTAAATAAGAAACAGTT
>Ga0307987_1001530_pt1 | contig 12653 bp, 9 predicted proteins | sample EllFjometagen181_FD_203157 | JGI IMG/M metagenome (GOLD analysis project Ga0307987, IMG submission 203157) | Marine microbial communities from Ellis Fjord, Antarctic Ocean - #181 | ecosystem: Environmental > Aquatic > Marine > Unclassified | place: Southern Ocean | collected 2014-10-08 | reverse complement strand
GCCGGATAGATGAGCGCCGTGGTGACCTTCGAGCGCAGGGCCAGCATGGACTCGGTGTGCTCGGTGAGGCGGTCCAGCACCTTGTCCAGCGCACCGGACTGTTCGCCTGCAGCCACCATGTTCACGTAGAGATCGTCGAAGACCTTGGGGTGGTGGCTCAGGGCCTTGGCCAGGCTGGAGCCCTCGTTGACGCGGTCCTTGATGTCGGCCAGCACCACCTTGAGGGCGGGCTTCTCGACCTGGTCCAGCAAGGCCGACAGGGCCTCGACCATGGGGATGGAGGCGCCCACCAGCGTGGAGAGCTGGGAGGTCATGGTGGCCACATCGGCGCTGCTGATGAACTGGAACGACTTCGAGAAGTCGATCTCCAGGTTCAGGCCCTTGCTCTTTGGCTCCGCCTTGCCCTTGCCGGACACCTTGCGGATGGCACCGCCGCTCTGTTCCGTGACCTCGGTGGGGAAGGTGCCCGACTTGCGCAGCTTGGCGCGGGCTGTGCGGGCGGAGTCAGCGTCGATGATGCCGCTGGTTTCCTTGCCCTTGGCGTCCAGGCCCTTGTACTCGTAGACAGGCATGGTTTGGCCCCTAGTCCAGCTCGATGACGTCTTCCTGGGTGACCCGGGCGACCTCATCGATGGACGTGACGCCTTCGAGCACCTTGCGGATGCCGTCGTCACGCAGGGTGCGCATGCCGTTGTCGATGGCCTTGGCGCGGATGGTCCCCGCGTTGGCGTTGGTGGACACCAAGAGGCGGACATCCTCGTCAACAGCCAGCAGCTCATAGATGCCGGAGCGGCCGCGGTAGCCCTTGTCGAGGCACTCCTTGCAGCCGGCGGCCTGGTAGATGGTCATGCCCCGCGCCATGGCCTGGCGCAGTGTGGTCATGGCCGCGTCGCCCAAGCCCAAGCCCCGGAGCTCTTCCATGGAGGGGTTGTGGGGCTTCTTGCAATGGTCGCACAGGCGACGCACCAGGCGCTGGGCCAGCACCGCCACGATGGAGCTGGACAGCAGGAAGGGCTCTACGCCCATGTCGCTCAAGCGGGAGAAGGTCGTGGGGGCGTCGTTGGTGTGCAGGGTGGAGAACACGAGGTGGCCGGTGAGGGACGCCTGCACGGCGTTGTCGGCGGTCTCGACGTCTCGGATCTCACCGACGAGGATGACGTCGGGGTCCTGGCGTAGGTGGGCGCGCAGGGTGGAGGCGAAGGTGAGCTGGATCTTGGGGTTGACCTGGGTCTGCCCGATGCCGCGGAGCTCGTATTCGATGGGATCTTCGATGGTGAGGATGTTTTTGTCCGGAGAGTTGATCTCCGACAACGCCGAGTACAGCGTGGTGGTCTTGCCGGAGCCGGTGGGGCCGGTGACCAACAGGATGCCGTGGGGCAGGCGGATGAGGCGCCGGAAGGCCTCGAGGCTGTCTGGGCCCATGCCGACGCCATCGAGGCTGAAGACGGTGCCCTTCTCGAGGATACGCATGACCACCCGTTCGCCATGGCGCACGGGCAGCGTGGAGACGCGCAGGTCGATCTCGCGACCGGCCATGCGCGTGCGGATGCGTCCATCCTGGGGCACACGCTTTTCGGCGATGTTCAGCCCGGCCATGATCTTGACGCGACTGACGATGCTGGCCTGCAGGCGCGCGGGGGGCTTGACCACCTCGTACAGCACGCCGTCGATTCGGAAGCGCACCGCGAGCTCTTTCTCGAAGGGCTCGATGTGGATGTCCGAGGCGCCTTCCTTGATGGCCTGGGTGAGCAGCGAGTTGACGAAGCGGATGATGGGCGCCTGGTTGGGATCGTCCAACAGGTCGGCGTCGAGCTCCAGGTCGTCGTGGTGCTCGCCGTCTTCTTCCTCGATCTCTTCCATGACCGCCGAGGCGGTGCGAGAGGCCTTGTCGAAGCTCTTGTTGATGACGTCCTGCAGCATGTCGTGGGGCATCAGCACCGGGCGACAGCGCCGGCCGAGCAACATGCGGAGGTCATCGAGGGACGTCAACGCGTCCAGGCGACCGATGGCCACCATGATGGAGTCACGGTCTTCGTATAAGGGCAGCACGGCTTGATCCCGCGCCAGGTGCAGGGGGATCTTGCGGACCAGCTCGACGTCCACGCGCTCGAGGTCCACCGACTCGAGGATGGGCAGACCGGACAAGGCGCTCAGGCTGCGGGCCAATGCAAGGCCCTGGACGCCTTCGGTGTTGCGCAGGGCTTCCATGAAGCCCACGCCGTCCTTGGCGACCTGCTCGCGAGCTTCGGCGATGGCGACCGGGTCCACGCCGCGGGCGGTCAACTCCTGCTCCAGTGGGATCCGACGGATGCCCATCGTTACTGCTCCCCCTCGGCGTCAGGCTGATCGGCTTCTGGGTTCTCGCCCGTGTTCATCCACTCGTCGAAGGGGTCTTCTGCACCGGGCTGGCCCGTAGGATGGGTGGGCTCGGTGGCTTCGGGCTGCGCAGTGTCGTCGTCGGAGGCATGGGTGCTGCTGTACTCTTCTTCGCCAGTACTCGTGATGGTGGTGACGTTCGAGTCACTGCCCACCTTGGTGCGGTACACCGACGGACGGTCCACCACGTTCATGGAGTACTGCATGAGATCGGCCATCTCCTGCTGCTGGTCCTCGACGCTCTTGCCGTAGAAGCGGCGGATGAACTCGTTGCGCTGGGCCACCTTGACCCGGTAGACCTCTTCGAGGTCCTCGGGGTCGTCGATGACGTGGGGGGTGAGGAAGATGAGCAGGTTGGTCTTGCGGCTGACGGTGCGCTGACCGCGGAAGAGCACGCCGATGAGCGGGAGGTCGCCCAGCAGGGGGATCTTGCTCTCTACCTGGGTGTCGGTGGTGCCGATGAGGCCGCCCAGCACCACCGTCTGGTTGTCCCGGACCACCACGGTGGTCTCGGTGCTGCGCTTCGAGGTGATGAAGCCCGCCGAGCTGACGTCGAGCCCCTGGGAGTCTTCCTCGATCTCCTGGACCTCTTGGTAGACCTCCAGGGTCACGAAGTTGGACTCGTTGATCTGCGGGGTGACCTTCAGGGTGGTGGCCACGTCTTCGCGCTGGTAGCTGACGATGGGGTTGTTGTTCGAGTCGCGGCCGGTGGACACCGGGAACGGGATGTTGCGACCGACGATGAACTGGGCTTCCTCGTTGTCCATGGTCAGCACGTTGGGGGTGCTGATAATGTTGACGCGGGAGTCGGCCTGGATGGCGTTCAGCGCCACACCGAAGGCGGGCACAGCGAGGGATGTGTATGTGCCGTCCCCCACAGGGACATCTACCGAGAAGGCCTCACCGAAGATGCCCATGGCCATGCCGGATAGAGCGTCGGTGGTCAGCCCCAGGGAGCTACCGTTGAGCTGGGCCGAGTACATCCCGTAGCCGCCGTCGCTCCGCGGAGAGCCGGTGTGGTAGCCCAAGCCGAAGTCGTAGGTGTCCTCGCTGGCCATCTCGAGGATGACCACCTCGACGAAGACCTGCTTGCGACGGATGTCGAGCTTCTCGACCACCGACATGATGACGCGGAAGTCTTCGGGGGAAGCGATGATCACCAGGGAGTTGGTGTTCTCGTCGCTGGCCACCCGCATGCCCGAGTCGAAGGCCGCCACGGCGCCGGTGGAGCCTTCTTCGCCGCCCTTGTCGTCGCCGGGGCGAACACCGGGCGAGCGCTGGTCACGGCCTGCTCGGCTCGAGCGGCTGCTGGTGCGCGAGGAGCTCGAGGACTGGCTGCTGGAGTTGGCCAGGTTGGACAGCACCTGGGCCACGTCTTCGGCCTTGGCGTGCTCGAGGTAGATCACATGGATCTGCGAGCGGGAGGACGGGTCCACATCCACGTCGAGCTTGCCCACCAGCGCCATGATGGCGTCCATGGCCTCGGTGTTGGCCTGGATGATCAGAGAGTTGGTGCGCTCGTCACTGATGATCTTGGAGATGTAGTTGCCCTCGCCCACGTTGGTGGCCGAAGCTTCGGATGAGGCGGCACTCTTGTCGCGACCCTTGCTGCTGCGGGTGTTGCGGCGGGCGCGGCGGCGGGCGGCGGCGCTCTGGGCGCTGTCATCGCTGGAGCTGGTGCTGCCTTCGACCGCGTACATCTCTTCGAGGATGGTCTCGACGTCGGTAGCCTCGGCGTACCGCAGCGTGATGATCTCGATGGTGGACTTGGGCGAAGCCACGTCCAGCTCGTTGATGATCCCGTACACCCGCCGGATGTTCGTGGCAGCGTCGGTGATGATCAGCGTGTTGGTGGGCGAGTAGGCGATGACCCGGCCGTTGCCGGACAGCAGATCCTTGACCACCGACGAGATGTCCTTGACCGCGACATTCTCGAGGTTGATGATCTGAGTGACGAAGTTGTCGGTGTAGGGGATGCTGTCGCCGTGGTACACGCGCAGCGGGCTCTTGGACGCCTCGCCGGCCTTGACCACCTTGGTGGCCTTACCCACGGTGACCGTGGTGTAGCCCGCGACCTCGAGGGCCGAGAGGAAGGCCTCGTAGGCTTCCGCCACGGTGACCTGCTGGTGGCTGATGATGGTGATGGAGCCGCTGAGCTTGTCGCCGAGGATGAAGTTACGGCCGGTGATCTCGGCCATGTACTTGATGATCTCGTTGATGTCGGCGTCGACGAAGTCCACACTCACCTTGGCGTTGGGATCCAGGATGGGCGGCCGCTGGCGGATCTCGCTGGTGCCCGTCGAAGACCCTTCGTCGCCGTCGGAGCCGCTGGTGCTGCTGGTCGACGAGCCGGAGGAACGGCTGGACGATGAGCTCTCGTCGTCGTCTTCGCGCACCGGCGGCGGCGGCGGCGGCTCACGATCGGAGTTGTCCTGCCCGCCGATGGGCTTGCGGGACGGGCCGGGCATACCGCGGCGCAGGGGCCCAGCGGGACCGGGGAGCATCGGCATGGGCCGAACAGGCCCTTCGCCGAGCTCTTCGACCTCGTCTTCGGGGGGTGGGTCGTCCTGGGCGATGGCGGTATGGGCCACGCCCAGCCCCATAGCCAGCGACAAGGCCAGCCAGGCGGGAACCGAGAAATGATGGAGACTCTTGCTCATTCCACGACGCTCCGGGAGCAGGAACCGCATTAGCGGATCGAGTACTCGAAGGTATTCTTCTGATTTCTGCGGGTAATGTCGAAGTTGAACGAACTATCGCTCTGCATGGACTGGAACGCCCCCATGGCGCCGGTGGCGCTGGTGAGGGCGGCCCCGTTGACCCCATGGATCACGTCGCCGTTCTTGATGCCGAGCTTCTGCAACAGGCTGCCCCGGCGGATAGCCGAGAGCCGGAAGCCGTCGATCTCGCCGTCGGGACCCTTGTGGGGGGTGGCCCGTACCTGGGAGATCAGGGCGTCGACATTGCCCATCGCGCTGGCGATGACGCTCTGATCGACTTCCCAGGAGTACTCGCCGGTCTTGGTGATGCCGCCGTCGTCTTCATCACCGCTGGGCTTGCTGCTGCGGTCGGTGCTGCCGACCCTGCTGCCTTCTCCGCCCATGTCGATGTACTCGATGGTGCCGTCGGACCGGCGGATGACCACCTTCTTCTGCTCGATGCGGACCACGGTGGCCTCTCCGAGCAGATCGTCGCCGATGCCGTAGCCCTGCACCGACGCCTCGCGGCGGTCGCCGCTCGAGATCAGCGCCGAGCTGTAGGACTCAGGCTGTGCGACCACCGTGGCCACCAGGGTGACGTCCAAGCTGCTGCGTCGCCCATCGATACCGGGATCGACGTCTGTACTGGCCGTGGCGCCCACCGCCGACGAGTCGAAGATGTTCCGATGCATGATGGGATCGAGGTAGGAGTTCTTGGACAGGGCACGGCTGGATTCCCGTGAGCGCTGGCGACGGGAAGCGGCGGCGGGTTCGGTGGTCTGAGCCTTGCTGACAGAGGCGCCATCGGGCAGCCGGAGCAACAGGCGGAGACCTTGGCCAGCGCCGAACGCCAGCACCAACGCCACAGCGGCGATGACACCGCCGGTGGCGGCCCACTTGGAAGGGTTCATGACCCTCTGTTCTGGCTTTTCTTCGTGCTCCACGACGCCTCACCACGCAGGACCTTGGGGGGTAGGGAGAAAGCCGGAGCAATTACCATGCCAGCCTTCGCAGCGCACGAAGCTGGCGTATCCCCCACGCAGCGCCACTCCTGCCAGACAGCTTGACACTGGATGCCCCCACGGGACAGGGGGGGTGTGACAAGCTGACAATACCGACGCCATCGCAGCCTCGAGAGGACACGGGCGGGATGGGATGACTGCGTGGCGCTCGACTCAGACCGCTCGCTAAAGTATGCTCACCACCCCCGATCGATGCGGAGCCGCGCGTGCCCACAGCCACCCGTACGGTCGTCTTCACGGACCTGGCCAACTACACCGCTTCGGTGTCCCGCTCCAATCGCGAGGCACTCCGCGATCTGCTGCGCAGCCACGAAGCCTTGGTGATTCCCACCTTGCGCCGCCACAACGGCCGCGTGGTGAAGAACCTCGGCGACTCCTTCATGGCCCTGTTCGATTCGGCCACCGACGCCATCCGCGCCGGGCTGGATCTGGTGGATCGCGCCGCGGCCGAAGGCCTCTCTATCCGCGTCAGCGCCGCCACCGGCGATGTCGAGGAGATCGAAGGCGACGCGTTTGGCGACTCGGTGAACCTCAGCGCGCGCATCAACAGCAAGACCCCCGCCGACGAAGTCTGGTTCAGCGAGTCCACCTTTATGTGTATGAACCAGGCGGAGATCCCCTGGGACCGGGTAGGCATCTACAGCCTCAAGGGCATCGCCGGCGACGTCCCCGTCTACCGCGCGGTCCCCTCGAGCCGCGCCTGGCTGCCCGAGCAGGTGGCCCTGGCGGCTCGGCAGCACACCTTGGTGGTGCTCCGACCCGATCAGCCGGTGCCTCCCCTGCCCCCGGAACCCATCGTCGTGGCACTGGGCTTCTCACCCGGCGGCGACGTGCTGCAACGGGCTGTGGCCTCCCTCCCCGTGCTCGACCCCGCCTGCCTGTACCTGGCCGCGATGCACATCGCGCCCGGCGATCGCTTCGCCTGGGAGCGCGACGGCCACGGCTTCGTCATCGGCACCCCCAAGGCCATCGAAGAGGCCATCATCGAGCAACAGCGGGTGATCACCCAAGACGCTGGCTCGAACACCATCATCCTCGACACCGGCTTCAACGCGGCGCTCCAGATCGCCTACGCCGGCTTGGCCCTGCCCGCAGTGCCCATGTCCGACGTGGTGGGCGGCTACTCCTACGACCTGGTCGAGCATGGCCAGTGGGTCAACGCCTCTGACCAATCCCTGGCGCGGGTCGATGTCTCCCCCGCCGGTGTCTTCCTCATCGCCACCTCCACCCGCGTGTCCATCGACGAACGCCCGGTGCGCCTGCGCGACCGCGTCGAGCTGCGCGACGGTTCGGCGGTGCGAGTGGGCGAGCGGGTGCACCGCTACCGCAGCTCCATGACCGACCCCTACTTCGGCTTCCTGCTCTGCGAGACCTCCAGCAACATCCTGGTGGCCGAAGGTCAGCGGGCCGAGCTGGGCCGTGAGCCGGCCCACCCGGGGCTCTCCCTACCGGACCGCCGGGGCCAGGCCAACATCCGCTGGTGCGCCGGCGCCCGGGCTGCCCGCGCCCGAGAGTCGGGCTTCACCCTCGACCGCGCCCTGGCGGGACGCCACCAGGTGGCCATCACCCCCCAGGGTGCCAGCTGCATGGTCGAGCCTCTCCATGAACGCTGCCCCACCTGGGTGTGGCGGGTGTCGGGCGAGATGGCTCGCGCCGCCCAGCCCACGCCGGTGCCCATCGGGGAACACCTGATCGTCGGCACCACCGTGATCGCACTGCAGCAGCCCCTTCGATAGCCCTCCTGTTCGGGGGGCCTCACGTCAGGTTGGACTCATGATCGAAACGGAACAGATCTTCGAGCGCGCTCGCGCGCTGCCGTTGTTCGCCTCGCTCTCCGAAGCCGAGCTCCAGGCAGTGCTGATGCAGTGTCAGATCGCCTTGTACCTCGAGAACAAGATCATCTTTCGCGAGGGCGCCCACGGCGACTCCCTGATGGTCCTGCTCGAGGGCGACATCAGCCTGCGCTGCGCGGCCGAAGACGGGGTCACCGTCGAGGTCGCCGTGCTGGGCCAGGGCGCAGTGCTCGGCGAGATGGCTGTCATCGATCCAGCGCCCCGCGCAGCCACCGCCGTGGCCCGCAGCAACGCTGTGCTGCTCATCATGCAGAAAGACACCCTGGACCAGCTCATTGCCACGGATCACCCCGCGGCGCCCAAGGTCCTGCAGCAGGTGCTCCAGCTGCTGGCAGCGCGCTTCCGCACCATGGAAGACCGCATCGAAGAGCTCTTCGAGTCTCGACTCGAGGTGAGCGAACCCGACAAGGCCCAGGCCGCCTGGAACCTCGCGGCGGGGGAATGAACATGACCGTCGAACCCGTCTTCCTCAAGGCCATCCCCCTGCTTCGGGGCTTCAGCTCTGTCGAGCATCGCGAGCTCGCGCGGATGCTCGAGCTGGTGCGCATCGACACCGACACCCTGCTCATCGAGCAAGGCTCCACCCAGGGCGGCTTCTACTTCGTCCTCGACGGCCAGGTCCGCATCAGCCGCAAGCTCCCCAGTGGCAGGGAGATCACCCTGGCTCGCATGGGCAAGGGGCACGTGGTTGGCTTCCTCACCATGGTCGACGGCCAGCCTCGCAGCGCCAACGTACACGCGGTGACCAAGGTCGCCCTCGCCCACCTCCCGGCGGATCGCTTCGCGGAACTCATCCGCTCGCCAAAGCCAATGGCCGTGCGCTTCCAGCGCCTGCTGGCCCGCGAGATGATCCGCACCCTACGTCGCGCCAACCAGCGCTTCACCCGCGCTGCGACGCTCCCCCTCGAGGACTTCATGTCCCCCGAGCACATCGACGACGAGCAGGCCTAGGAGCCTGCGTCTGCCGTCACCGCGACTCGAGATCGTCGATCCCGCCGCTGACGTAGACGTCGAAGGCCTTGGGTTCGCGCAAGCGCTTGCAGGACGGGGGCAGGAACTCCACGCCCGCAGCCCGCAGCCCGCGGGCCACCACCAGCGGAGCCGGCGCGCCCACGCGGTCGCCCTGGTCCACGACGTGGTGGAGTAGAGCCACACCGCCGACACGGGCCAGGCGCGCAGCCTCGTGCTCGAGGCAGACCACGTCCTTGTGGGGGTAGCGGATGATCTGCTTACGCCCCGGGTGTACCGAAGCCCCCGGCGCCAGCATGGGTTCCATGTGTACGCCGCGGGTCATCTCGGCGATGCGGAACACAAAGCGCCCACCGAGCTGCTCGACGCCCTGCACCAAAGAGGTGCCCACCGCGTATTTGTCCACGGGGGTCTCGGCCCGGACCAGCTGCGCGATGCGGAGCTCGTCGAGCCCGCCGGAGGCCAGGATGGGGACCTTGCCCATGCCGTTGGCGTCCAGGGCCTGGCGGCACAGACGGGCCTTCCGCTCGAGATTGGGCTCGCCGATGGTGAGGGTGGCGGGGATCTCCCGCGCGTCCTTGTAGCGGGCCACGGCCTGCCGGGGGTCCTCGTCGCCGATGGCGAGCTGCAGGCCCTTGGGGAAGTGCACCCGCATGGCCTCGATAGCCCGTTTTTCCTCCCGGTAGACCGCGAGGAAGGTTCCCGACAACGCACCGATGGGCGCGATGGCGTGGGTGCCGGCGGCCTGGACGTTGCTTGTGTTGGTGATGCCTCCGATGTAGGCGGCCCGGGCCGCGGCGCGTGCGCTCTCGGGGCAGGACCAGCGGCGAGCGCTGAAGTCCAAGACCTCATGCCCACCGGCGGCCTCGACCAGACGGGCCGCCCGGGTGGCGACGGAGGAACCGAAGGCGATGCGCTGGATCAGCGCGGATTCTACCAGCGCACACTGGACCAGCGGAGCCGTGATGCGCAGGATGGGCTCGTTGGCGAAAACCGGTGTGCCTTCGGGCAGCGCCCAGATGTCGCCATTGAAGCGCATGTGCCGCAGGGAGTCGAAGAAGATCTCCGACACCCGGGAGAACTCGGGGAGTTCCTGCAGGAAGTCGATGGTCTCGTCACCGATGCTGGAGTTCAGCACCGCATTGACGGCCTCTTCGATGCCCGCACAGATCACGTAGCCAACGTCGGGGGGCAGATCTCTGAGGTAGAGGTCGAAGGTCGCCTCGCCCCACAGGCCGTCAGCGTGGTAGACGGCAGCTGTGACGAGCTGGTACAGCTCGGTGAGGCTCTCGCTTCGCGGCGCTTCGTTCGTGCTCGGTGGTGCTGACATGGCCCGATCCCATCCTGCTGGAGGCAAGCGGTCTCCATCTACCACGGTCGTCGTGGACAATCACTCTGCCAGCTGGCTGGAGCGCGGCTTTCCCTGGGTGTACCCCAAGGAAATTCCCCGCAAGCCGCGCCTCGAACCCGGCGCTGTTGTCCAGCTCCAAGACGGCCGCGGTCGCTCCCTCGGGACCGGCCTGTGGGACGACGGCTGGCTCGCCGTCCGCCGCTTCCGGGCCGATGGCGGACCCTTGGATGCCGCCTGGTTCCACGGGATGCTCGCGGCCGCCGCCCTGCGCCGACAAGGCCTGCTGCCCCCCGAGACCGACGCCTGGCGTCTGGCCCACGCCGAGAACGACGACCTCCCTGGCGTACGGGTGGACGCCTGGGCCGACGAGTTCCACATCACCCTGGACTCCCCCGGCCTCCGGCCTATCCTCCCCGCGCTGAAGCAGGCCCTCATCCAGCTGCACGATCCCGCCCGCATCACCGTCGGCTGGCGCACGGATCCTCGCGACAAGCAGCGCACCCAGCGGGCGACCCAACTCCTGCATCACCGCGCGGACGCCCCGGACACCTCCCCCGATGAACACCAGCGGGTGGTGCGCGAGCGCGGCCTGCGGTTCCACGTGCTGCCGGCGGGTGGCAGCGACGCGGGCCTGTTCTGCGACATGCGCAGCAACCGCGCGCTGCTGGACGGCTTCTGGAAGGGCCGCAGCGTGCTGAACCTCTTCGCCTACACCGGAGCCTTCTCGGTGTTCGCCGCTGCCCACGGCGCCCAGCGTGTGGTCACCGCCGACCTGGCCGCCACGGCGCTGCGCCGCACCCGGGAGAACCTGGAGCTGAACGACCTGCTGTCCGACACCTGGGAGTTCGAGCGCGAGGACAGCTTCAAGCTGCTGGACCGCTACCGGCGGAAAAAGCAACACTTCGGCCTGGTGCTGGCGGATCCACCGCCCTTCTCCCACGGCCCCTCGGGCACCTTCTCCGCGGGCAAGGATCTCTCTCGCCTGTCCGCCGCCTGCCTTCGGGTCACCGAGCCCGGGGGCCTGTTCGTGCTGGCCTGCAACCAGGGCACCGTCTCCCCGCGCAACTTCAACGGCGCGGTGGAGCAAGCCGCCCGCAAGGCCGGGCGCCGGCTCCGGCTGGTGCTGGACGGCACCCAACCTCCCGACTTCCCCGCCGCTGTCCACTTTCCCGAGGGTCGCTACCTCAAGCTGGGAGTGTGGTCCGTCGGGGGGCATCCATGAGCCCCAGGGCGAACTGCCGGACCCACCGCCACAGCATCAGCCCACCAGGCCTCCCCTGGGCGCTGCCGGTGATCACCGTGGAATCTGCCGTGCCGGGCCCACGGGCAGCCATCTGCGCCAACCTCCACGGCGACGAGTGCATCGGTATCGGGGTTGTCCACGCTCTGGCGGACTCCCTGCCGGACACGCTCCTGAGGGGTGCGGTGCGCCTGTACCCCAGCCTCAACCCCGAAGGCCTGCGCGCAGGGGCCCGCAGGGCACCGGGCGACCGCACCGACCTCAACCGGGCCTTCCCGGGGGATGCCCGAGGCAGCACAGCCGAGCGCACCGCTCACGCCGTATGGCACGACGTCCAAGCCTTCAGCCCACAGCTGACCCTGGATCTGCATGCCGACAGCGCGGCGAGCATCCCCTACGCCATCCTGGATCGTCTCATCACCGCACGGGGGTCCGAGCGCAGCCGACGCCTCGAGCGCCTGGGCCAGATGGCGCGGGCCACCGGGCTCACCGTGGTGCACGACTACCCCCTCGCGCCCTACAAGCGCTTCGAGCTCGATCGTTCCCTCAGCGGTGCGCTGTTCAACCACGGCAAGCTCGAAGCTTTCACCCTCGAGCTCGGGCCGCGGCGACTGCTGCTTCCGGATGCGGTGCACGCCGGGGTTCGAGCGGTGTTGGGTGCCCTGGGACACATGGGCCTCGTGGCCCACAACGCTGTGGCTCACCCCAGCCGTGTGACCGGACCCTGGCGCCGGGACGGCGGCCCCAGCCCAAGGGGCGCAGGAGTATTGCGGCCGCGCCACGCGCCGGGCACCGTGCTCGACGCCGGGCAAGAGCTCGCAGGGGTCTACAGCCTGGACGGCGCGCTGCTCGAGCGGCTGGCGTCACCCACCCGCGCTCTGATCCTGAGCCTGGCCGAGCGCGCCTGGGTCGCACCCGGAGACTCCGTAGCCACCATCGCTGTACCCGAAGGCAGCGCCTGAGGGATCAGGGGATGGCGTGGCCCACGAGCGTGCCCGCGAAGGTCAGCGTGCCGTCGGGGTTGTTGTGGGTGGCGTCGAAGGACACGCTGATGTCGGTGTCGGTGATGGTGCCGGTGTAGGGCGTCTCGTACCGGGTTCCGTGATCGTCGAAGAAGAACAGGGTTCCCTGGACCGTGCCGTC
>Ga0307987_1001529_pt1 | contig 12662 bp, 13 predicted proteins | sample EllFjometagen181_FD_203157 | JGI IMG/M metagenome (GOLD analysis project Ga0307987, IMG submission 203157) | Marine microbial communities from Ellis Fjord, Antarctic Ocean - #181 | ecosystem: Environmental > Aquatic > Marine > Unclassified | place: Southern Ocean | collected 2014-10-08 | reverse complement strand
AGCTTATATTTCCTAATCTTCTAAATAAAGTCGCGTAATTATTCGTTATATTTTTTTCCAGGTAAGGGTTTTCCAGAAGAAATACTTTGAGCCCACGACTTCAATTTCGGTCTCTCTGATTTCAGTTACTTTAAGATTAAATATCAATCCTTTTTCAGGACCGTACATACTTCCATCAAGCCATTGATGTTCGGATTTATCATACTCCAGGTCCTTAATGATTATTTTGCTCAGGAGGGGCTCATCTTGGAAGTCCTGATCAGGGTTATTGATATCTCTCTGGTGCTCAAGATCCAAATCACCAAGACCGATAATTTTTCCATAATATTTATGGTTCTGTTTATAGATCTCAACATCCAACTGATTGGGTAATCGATATTCCCCAATAATATCATCAGGTTGCTGGGCCAGGGCAAAGGATAGAGCGAGTGAGAGTATGCTTAAAATAATAATTAGTTTTTTCATGGATTTTTTTAATTTTCTTTTTGGACACGAGCTACACTAATAAAGCCGAAGAACCTGAAATATTGGTCACCAGCAATCTGCAGTTCGTATAAATTTGTTAGAATTAGCGCTATTCGTGTCTATTTGCTTTTAAGTACAACGGCTTTGTTTAGGGTCACCAGAAATTCATTTAGGGGTACTTTATGAATTTTAGCAGCTCGTTCAACGGTCAGGAATTTGGTGATCACACGTCGAATTGAATAACGCCCGACACTTTTAATTCCGAAGGCCATCATTACATCTTCAATATCACCATATTCTTTAAGTATATCTGCAACAATAGTTTCTTTTGTAATTTTCATATTTTATATCCTGATTTCGTTTGAGGTTAATTCTGAGATTCTCTTTATCGAAGTAAACTTAGACAGAGAAAGTTCCCCCCGTAATACCAATTACATTTTACAATACGCGCAAAGTGTGGCACTTCGACAGGTAAATGTCCCGTTTTCAATAAAGTACAATGTGAAGTTAACTTGGTATTACAGTGTGGAAGCGTTGGCTTTAGACATTGAAATTGATTGATAGGCGATAACAATCCAGACGATGCTGCGTACAGCCATAGCTTTAACAGTTTTAATTTTATATATCCCACCCATTGCGATATTTATACCGAATGCAGCGTAGGTCAATAATGTGATACCTGCAATTCCAATGGCGAGATTCTTGGCCCATGGCTTCCCGATAAAGAGACCAATACCAGCAACAATATATGCAAAGCCCAGAATAAAATTGACCCAAAGAACAAATAAGACAATATCTCCAGCAGCCTGGCGCGTCTCTTCAAGAAAGAGTGTAGAACCACCTGATCTAAGCGTCATGAGACCAAAGACAATTGCCACAACAGCAAATATTTTTGATACGATAGAATTATTCATGCTATATATATTCCCCTTAGTTGAATAAGTTATTCTCTAAATAGTATGAGATGTAAATACGGTACAGACTGGTTTTTTGAAGTGTATCTTTTCGATCCACATCCAAGTAACTAACCGTCCTCCCAGCCATCAAGTATTCCAGGCCAAGACCGTATTTATCTTTAATAATTCCTTGACCACCCATGGTCAATAAATTGATATTTTCATACCCATCAACATGATCATCTTCCATGGCATAGATAAAATATCGCTTCAGTCGGATGTAGGCCTGACCTTTATCTTTCCACATTAATCTGCTCATGAATTTTGTGCTAAACCCCTGACCGAAATGATAATCACGGATTTCCAGATCATCGCTAATATCTCCAGCACTTCCCATGAAAATAAACGATCCATTGACATGCGTCCCTAGAATTACTGATGGGGAGAGAGCATAGGTGTAAATAATCCCTGGCCCGACACTTGAGCTTGAAACTTTATAATCATCTTGATTCATAAAGTCATAGTTTTGAAAAATAGCCACTACCAGCTTAGATTTATCGGCGTGTCTTGTATACAGTTTTCCCAGCATACCACTCGCATATATCTCACCCACATAATCCTGTCGACTAAAGTTTAGTATCGTAACAAAACTAAAGTTGTCAAATGGCTTAAAACTCTTTGAATTCGCTAAAGGATTTCCATAAACTAAGTTAAATCTTATAAAGCGTCGCTGTGAACTATTCCCTGTCCCCTGTTCATCATGATAACCAGGTCCACCACCCACAGCAATTCCTGACAGCAATTTGTTTTCCTGAATTTTAAAATTTTCATGAATGGATTCTCCAATCACCAATCGATTAAATCCATACCCCATTGGATTGATCATACTGGTAAGGATTTGGCGTGACAGTGATTTTTCTTTCCCTGGGCCAAGGGTCAAAGTTGACAATCGATGTATAATTTCTCCAAAGGCAACACCACTCATGGGGGTGGTTATCATGTCATTGATGGAAGGACTTTCGTTTTCCATACCCACTTCCCAGATCAGGCTTGCCAAGGTGGGATAGGCTAGAGATTGCCAATAATTAAGCCCCTGTGCTCGTGCTGCGGTATAAACCAATGCTCCCTGGGTAGGGTGTCCAACTTGATTCACATCAAAACCGTCTTCATCCCAGACCCAACCGGTTTCGATATTATTTTGGAGTGTTTTAATACTTATATCAGCCCAGAACTGATCTAATACATACCAGTTAACAGCCCAGATTAAAACGGGTTGTCCAATTGAATGCAGCAGAGCATTCCGATGCGGGTGAGTAACGACCACACTATCAACTGGCTGGAATTGAGCCATTATTGGTAATACACTAACCAGAAGTATTACACTAAGTTTTTTTAAATAGCTCATAAGGTCAATCCTATCTGAGTCCACGATGTCCCATTAAAATTCTCTAGCTCAGAAAATGACCATCCCACACTTAATTTTCCCACAATCGTAAAATAATTTAAGGAGATATCCATCGAAGATAATCCGTCTTTTTCATATTGATCCAGCCCGTCCCAAACGGAGTTTTTAAATCTAGAATGTCCCAGGGTTACCTCTCCCCGTATGTCATCTCGGACGAGAGTATGTGACAGTTCTAACTTCATATTCAAGACTTCATCTGCCCATAAATACATAAAATATTTTTCTGACAAGGCTTTAGGGCTGGCCACTTTACCCATCGTGTATATCGGCAGTATCTTATCACCCTTAAAATAATCAACTGATGCAATAGTGGACCAACCGAAAAGAGCTTTTCCACCAATAGTTGTCCATAGATGGTTTTGCTGAGCTAGAATATCGTCCTGCCAAATCCAATCACTTTGAAACCCATATTTCCAGCCTTCAACGCTGGGAAGATCCCGTTTAACATGATCCTCCTCATAGATCACACGCATAAACGGCATGGGTCCATCATATTGTTCAATAAATTGAAAATCTTGATTCGCTGTAAGAATTTCACCAGGATCATCACTTCGGACCCCTCCATAAAGAACCAACTGCCTATCCCAGCCAGCTATGGCTGCAGAATGAATGCTCAGTTCATGGGAATGAATTCTATCTGATAATGGTTGTGTACCAGGAAGGTCATAATTATGATAATCCGTTTTTATCTCGAATGCAGGCCGAATTGAGAAAGGGAGCCGTGTCCCTGTTTTGTGATAAGAAACAGGATAAACTGCAAGTTGCATTCCACCAGAAACATTTCCAAAGCCTGCGTCAAGCTGAACAAGCCCTCCAAAACGTGACATAGGCATATCTGTGCGGGTAAACAGGGTTAGTCCACCTGTGCTACTTATTTTTACTCTACCACGGGAACGGATATCTGGTTTCTCCTTGAGAGTGAACACGATTTCAGCATTCGTTTGATCTAGGGAGGGAATTACGGCTTGATATATATCCGTAGCATAAACTTCATCAATCAGGTCATCTAGTTCCTGATAATTAAATCGAACCGTTTCCGGGAGTTTAAGTTTTTTTCGGATCATTTCAGGATCAAAATCTGACCCTTCAGCTTTTAAAACGAGTTTTAATTCTTTCCCATCAAGTGAATTACGATATACATCTCTCGACTTGATCTCTCTTTTTTCAAAACCCTTCTGTTCAAGAATTATAGACAATTGTTGGGCTGCCTCAACACCTGCCAGATAACCAGCCTGCATAAGTGCTTCACCAGCGGGGAAATCCAGGACATGATGTCCACCAGTCGGCACTCTGAAAAAGAAATCCCACCCGCGGACGTCTACAGAATCTCCACTGGCCAATATGCTTGAATTAATTTCTTCAAACATCCCCCCGATACCTTGAATTTCGCCACTGTGATCAGGTGCATCCTCTGCACTTACTGCAATAATAAAATCTGGGTTTTCCTGTTTGGCGATTTCAACGGGTAGCTTGACATAAACACCTCCGTCAACCAGGACTTGTCCATTTTGTTGAATGGGTGAATAAATGAGCGGGATTGACATGGAAGGTCTGAGCGCGTTAGCCAATGGTCCAGATGAAAACACGTAGGGCGCCTTTTTCCTCAGGTCAGAAGCAACGGTTCGAAAGGGAACATATAGTGAATCAAAATCCCAATTTGCGTAGTAATCAGAAGCTGCTGTTAACAGGAAAAGTCCTTTCCAAATCAGCTTATCATCCAATAGACCAGCAGAACCAACAATTTGTCGATTGGAAACCCCTAGAGCCAAGTTACCGAGATATAATTCCTCTCGCTTCCAAATGGGGAGATCAGATCGCTTCGGTCTTCCAATGAAGAGATGCTCAATCGTTCCATCACGCACCATTGCTTCCATTTCAGGAACTGTCACACCAGCTGCATAAAGACCACCAACCAAAGCCCCAGCACTGCTGCCGACGATAAGATCAATAGGAATATTGTATTCCTCAAATGCCTTAAAGACTCCTATATGGGACATTCCCTGAGCTCCCCCACCGCTTAAAACGAGGGCAACTTTCTTTTGACCATAAAGTTGACTGCTGAACATATTGAGAATAGCAAATGATAGAATTAAAAAATGTTTTAGCACGACTAACAACCTTAACCCAGAAATTTTTGTCGGAATTTTTGAATCAGCCATTTGCCACTCATTTTTCTTATCCGATTGGGGTTATTGATGTTTTTCCGGACTGAATCGAAGCCAATCATTGGAGTTTTAACAATTTTTTTCATCAGGAAGTAAGCATTGAAGTGATCAAACTTCTTACGCAGGATGACATCCTTGGAGTTACGGTTATTGTAGGGCAGGACTAAAGATTTAAGTTTATCAACACTGGATGATTTGACCAGATAGGCAAAATGACCCGAATTAACGCTTCTTTTTTTTGATTTACGAGGACGCCCGAAATACTGAGTAACGGGTTCACAGTCGAGCCGGTGCCACCCCAACCAAAGCATGTCCCAATCATCAGGAACTTGATCCAATGGTATGGCATCAAATTTAGATTTAAAATCCTTTTTAAAAACTGCATCATCTTCGAAAATCAACCCAATTTCACATCCAGGGTCATCAGCTATCTTTTCCCAAACATGGATATGACTCATCAGGGTTCCCAGACTACCAGCCATTCTCAACTTAAAATCATCAGCAATATATCCCCGCTTGCGATAATCCTCTATATCCACATCTAAACCATAAATAGCGGGGAACCATTCCACGTCAAGGCCAGCCTTTTGGGCCGATTTATAAAACGAGTCTTTGCGCTGGGGACTTCTTTCGAGATTGATCAGATAAGCTTTATCATATCGCATAATTCTTTTAGAAAGTCTCGTCGTTATGAACAACTAAACTTTTTTTCTCCTCTTCCAAAATGCTTCAAGTAATGAATAGTACACAGACTAAGCTACCTCCTCGTCAATAGGGTTCCTACCTTGAATCGTGCCTGATTTGAATTGGGGGAATTTAAATTTTAGCTCCAATGCATCATCGACAGGACATGTTTCAACACATTGCACACAGGTATGACAATCTAGTTCTTGAACATATCTTGTATTCGCAACATCAATATTCATCGGGCAAGTTCGGGAACAAATATTACAATCAATACAGGCTGCTTCATTCCTTGTAATTCGGGTTGGACTAAATTTCGCAGCCAAACCCATCACGGCTCCAACAGGACAGGCGTATCTACACCAGGACCTTTCGACAAATAACCCCAGTACCAGGAAAGCGATCAATAGGTAAAGGACACTCTCAATACCTCTCTCACCACCATTTTTGATACTAGCGATTCCGAGAAAAGCTGATTGCAGAATCCAGAGGAAAAATACATACTTGAAATAGCGAGCGCCACGGTCAAGTTTATCCAGTTTCGCTCTATTCGTCTTTATCCAGCGTTTGTATTTTCGATTAGCAGGCTTTATACCAGGTAATTTTCCGAAGCCTTTCCCTAGTCGTCTGGCCAGATCAAAGATTGTCCCCAACGGACAAATCCAGCCGCAGAATACAGTTCTAAATAAAACTGTGATTAATAATGTGGAGGCCAATCCGATAAGCATATACGGTTTGTGGGGAGCTACATTGAATAGCGCGTAAATCGTCAACAGTAAAACTAAACTTTTTGATATTTTGCGCGAGGTATTGGTGTTTAATCTTAACATTAAATCAATCGATTGCTTTCCAGAAAGTCAGGCGAACATTTCCTTTAAAGAAGAGCTGCTCTTCTGTGAGTTCCCAGCCAGATCTCCCTAAAATTTCTCTGAGCCCACCTCTGTCCATCCACACTTTAAAATTTTCATAATGTTCATCTCCGGCCTGCTGCTCTATCCGCCTTACACCCCATTTACAAAATCCAGCAAGGAATGAGTGGTCATCAGGAAAATCAAAATCGACCACCGAAAAGACACCTTCAGGACGTAATAGGCGTTTTACTTCAGCCAGTTCAAGATCAATTATTTTGGTTTCCTTTTCGTGTAGCGCAAACTGTGACAAAATCAGGCCAAACGTATCATCCTCAAAAGGAAGCTCTGTTGCATCTGCCTTGCGACATTTTCCAGGAGCCTGTTCGGAAGCTCTGGCTAACATTCCATCTGAAAGATCAACGCCAATGGCCTCCATATTGGCTGGCAACATTGATAACTGTCTACCGGTACCACACCCCACGTCGAGAACTCCCTGTGGTTGATGGATTATGGTCCAATCAACAAATGCATTTCGAATCCGATTCAGAAAAGGATTTAGCAGGATATCATACAACTTTGAAGAATTGTCGTAATTGTCGTAATCGTCGTGAGGTGTGTTATCAGTCATTGTTTTACCTAATAAAGGTTAAATACATTTCTTTATGTTGTTACCCATTCTTCAATCAACTTTTTGGTGCCAGGCATAACGAGATATATAATCAAACCTGTTCCAATCAGAGGTGCTGGAAGAAACATTGAAAATCGATGTACTTCAATGATATTTACAATGGCCAGAGGATACCCACCTATCATGGACATCATTCCAGCAAATATGCCCAGGGGAATCGCCCAGGTTTTCTTTCTCATGACTGCCACAGCAAAAACCAACCAAGCGGTAGCCCCAAACCATAAGACCATTTGAGCTTCCATATACATGGCTTTCCAAAAATCGTTATACGTCGTTGTCTGGTATTTAGAAATTGTTGCTACGCCATCCACATAGGTCAGAACGAAAGCCAGACCAGCAACAAACAACAGAGCGATGACTTTTTTAGGCACTTTACTTACCAGGAGCAAACTAATCCATAGGATCAGGGCCAGATAGAATACTGGTAAAGTTGGCGCAGGTAAATCAATACTTTTTGCTGGAATAGCTGGAAAGAATCCACCTAGCATTTGAAGCGAGGCCGCTATGGTTCCTAAAATCCAGGCCCATTTCTCACCTTTAATGAAACCATATAGACTGGCCCCCCAAAGTCCACTGGCAGAAATTCCTAACCAGCCTAACATAGAATAAGTTATGATGACGGCTAAAGCCTCATCTGGTCGACCACCTGCATTTTTACCATGGACAACAGTCATGTAACTGTCCGATAAAAAGTAGAATAACATCAATCCAGTAAAGATACCAATGATCGAAATTAAAATACTTAATTGCTTAGAATTTTTCATCGTTTCCTCTCATTTTTTTTAGTGACTAAACTAACAACTCTTCAAATTTATGTATTCTGATAGAACTTTTGGTTACGCTAAGGTTCCTTCCTGTTTCACTTATGATATATGTCTAAATACTTTGTCATCCTGAGTGTAGCGAAGGATCTCCAAATGATGGAAGTTTATTGCACAGGGATGATTCTTCACTTTGTTTAGAAAGACTAACTGTGTCTCTCTGTTTTAGAAAAGCATTCCCAATCATAAACTTTCACCTAAAAACTGTATTTCACCTTCAGATAAACCATATCATTTTCGTCAAAATAGCCAAACTGACCAGGATCTTCATCCTCAGCCAAGTCACCATCTTTCACGAAAATATTTGCTCCTGTTAGAATTTCAAATCCATCAGCAAAATCATAGGTCAGTGTAGGACGAATCAATGCATCGTTCTGATTCAAACCGACATATCCAAATAATTGTGCGGTAAGCGTTTCGCGTAGAAAGGTTCGATTAGCCAGAAATGTCATGGTGTTAACAGCTTCTTCCTGGACTATTGAATATTCATAATCCATGATGGCCTGTTGGATGAACTGGCCACTAAAGCGAGTGGAACCAATTGAAAAATCAACACCGAGGAGATAATGTATATAGTCTTTCTCTAATAGATCAGATGCAAGACCGAAGGCACTCACGGCAGAAAATTGTTTGCCTTGATAATAGGCACCCTCACCCCGTAGAACCATCCCAGCCAATTCAGTACTAAAGCTTCCTCCGGCCACACTCAATCGATGATGTTGGGGCGTAAGTGTTACACCTGTCATTGTCGGGCTTACATGCATAGTAGGATCATCATCCCACAGGTAGCCTGCCATTACTTCATAATCCATAAATGACACGATACCAGAAAGTTTCATAAACACTTCACTGTTTTCAAGATTGGCTGCAACGGCCTTCTCTGAATAATCATAAGTTACTGGCATGGCAAAAACAGGCGTACGTGACCATATAGAACTTGTCTCTGGAAAAATGGTTGCGGAAAAAGCTGGGATATAAACCAACTCAAACGTTTGATCACCCACATATTGATTCATTTTTAGAGCGGTGATCCCCGTGCGAATTTCATCAAAATCAGGTAGTAGGAATTCATTCAAATCTTTAGGTGAAACGATATCCGTAATAAAGACGCCATCTCCTTTGCCCCAGATGATCTGTTGTTTTCCAATCCTAATATCCGTGTTCGTGAAAAACATATCGAGATAAACTTCACGAAGATCAAAATTTAAATCGCTCCCTGGCGTTTGATAAATATAGGGATTGGCAAAATAGCCCACATTACCACTTCCACCGGTAAATGTCAGGTCAAGTGTATTTTGGATGATCGCATATTCCTGATCACCACCCGTTAAAACTCCGATATAATTACGGGCATAACCGCCAACTTCCACTTGAGCAAACAAACCGCTCATGAGGCTAATGAACACTAATATATTTTTAAACATAGAAACTCCTTCTCTTCTGACCCACCTATCGCAAAAGCGGCAATATGGGTAGTTTAACTTTTAACTTTTAACTTTTAACTTTTAACTTTTAACTTTTAACTTTTAACTTTTAACTTTTAACTTTTAACTTTTAACTTTTAACTTTTAACTTTTAACTAAAATGCCACTCTAACTTCCATACGGGCCATATTCACTCCGTCTGGAAAATCAACAGCGAAGGCATCTGATTCAACATGGCTTAGTAGTAAGGTTGCTTGCACATGTTTTAACAAATGAATGCTGTTCTCTAAATCGATTTCCTGAGTTTTATCTCCCTCAACTTGACCAACAGCTTTCAGGGCTGTCTTATAGCGAAGTTTTCCACCAAAACGATGTTTTACTTCTGCCGTCCAAAGCGGGAATGATGTGGCATCCATACGCATGACCTCACCGATAAATAAATTGCTAAACAGGGGTTGGAAAATAGCTGAATCATCTACATCAGATTGTCCGATATACGAGACGATAACATCTGTATTCATGCCCGAGTTCCACATAAAGGCTTTGCGTGACTGCATGATAAACACGAGCGCATTGTTGTCTTCCAATGACTGATAAACAGCACCTGTTCGCAGGCTAATCTCACCAGGGAGGTTCAAATCTATTAATGATCCTACATACTGTTTTGGGTCGTCTATAATTGAGCCCATTTCCTGATATACAATCAAACCAATATTGTTGACCAGAGGTGTTGAGTCTTCCATGCCAGAATCATCGCTAAATTCATCAAAATCTCCGAAATCATCGAATTCAGAAAATTCATCATCGGAGCTTGATTCAACAGGAGCTTGATAATGTGGATTCCAATTAATTACAGCACCGACTAAATTGGTCTCACCTGGTTTTTCACCAATATTTTCTGTGAAATTATCCTGGGTCAAATTGTATAAATGGCGATTGGCACAGAACTGTCCCATTCTAGCAAAGTTTTGTAGAACGGTACCCGCTCTGAAATTGATATCAACAGCGCCAAAGTTGCGATCGATGCTGGCCCCAAGAATACGTTCATCAACCAAAAGATAGTTTCCCAGCTTGGTTTCATGGAGTCCCAGTTTCACATCAGTTTTAGGCAATTCAAAACTATAGAAGAACTGACGGACACCAATATGCCGACTATCTAATTCAGGTAAATTGATATCATTGGCCCCATCATCATCCAATTCAACTTTGGACCAGTTTTTATAGCCACCTTCGAAATACAGATTACTCTGTTTCCAGAGTGAGAAATCAAACGCTACCAAATACATTCCGCCCTGGATACGGTAATCAGTGATGATACCGGGTGCCATGGTGGCTTCAAAGGCCATGAGGTGGTCGGTTCCCATAATAGGGCTGAGATGTGAACCTAAAGTGGTTCGACATTGCATTTGTGCATATACAGGTGCTGCGCTAAGCACCAGGCTTATTAAGGTTAAGTTTCTTAAAGTTCTTAAGTTCAACTTTTTCATTTCTCTTTTTCCCCTTTCGATAAAATGATATGGTTTCAGTGCGACAACTATCAAGACAATCACCACAAAGAATACAATCTGGATTATTCATCACACTGACACGATCGACACGCGTGATCGCACCCATCTCGCAAGCAGTATTGCAGGTTACGCATCCCTTGCACTCAGTAGTAATACCTAGAATTGATGCTCCAGGAATTTTTGATATCCAACCCAGGATTAAGCCAACTGGGCAAATGGCTTTGCAAAATGGTCGATAAATAAAAACTGAGCTTATAAGCAGTAGGACTAACAGCACATAGCCTGTCGTATTCGCCGAGAAGAGATTGAAAGCGACTTTGAATGGACCAATATTTTTAAATAAAATAACTTTGGTAAATAGAAGTTGTAATACGAGTGCCGTCAAAAATACGTAACGAATGATGCGCATAATATCCTGGGCCTTGCGACTGCGGAATATTTCAAACTTCTTGGGGATATACAAAAACTCCTGTAAAGCACCCAAATGACAAACCCAGCCGCACCAAACTTTTCCAAACACGTAGGTGATTGGTAATAAACCCACAAACCACACAATGGCTTGCCAGTTCACTTCAACACCGATTACCCCCAGAACTGTATTCTGAAAACTTGAAATCATACAGGGACAGCCACCTCGATAAAAACCTAGGATTACAACTGCTCCCACCATGAAAACAGCTCGCAATTTCCGGGTTGCAGGATAGCGAACTAGGATACCCGCTAAGATGGTGACCAATAAAATAGAGAGCGACCATTTTACACGTGTGTAGGAGACAGTTGTATTTTCTACACCTTCTTCTGAGAATTCATCACTAAACTCACCAAATTCATCGTCCATAGAAAATTCTGAGTCTGAGGCAAATTCATCATCATCAAAGGACATTTCTGAGTCAGAGCTAAACTCATCCTCGTCGAATGACATCTCATCGAGAACACCAGTTGCCACCTCTTTATCAAAGGCTGACTCAGCTTCAATGCTCAGCTCAAGTTCAGTTTTTTGCACAGCTTTAGTTTCGGTATATTCATCCTTTGGGGCAGCATACAGCCCCATTGTGAATAATAATATTATTGCGACTAGTTGCAGAAAGTATGGGGTGCGAGATGTGGAGGAGTTCAGCAAAGCACACCCCATTTTAATAACTTATATTTCATGATATCTTTAAAATTTATACTTATGATATTGGCTAATCTTTAGCTGCGACAGCCAAAGTCATGGATCCAAAGCCACCATCCTTATCACAGGTACGGGTGGCATTCAGGACATAATTGTCAACACGATCATCAACCACTTTGACAATCAGTTTACGATGATGCTCCATGGTCGTAATTTCTTTCCATGGTGTGGATTTCACTACTTTCAACCCCTGTGTTTTAAACTTTGTTTTATTTAAAGCTTCAGGACATGCACGGTGAGTAAGCACCACCTTGACCAGAACCATAAACTGATCGCCTGTTGTGTAGCTTTCTTGTTCACCTTTAATGATCTCAAAATCAATTTCACACGCGGATAACTGCTGCGGGAATGAGATCAGCATTCCCGCAAACACAAATAGTAAAAACAGCCTTTTCATTGGATCTATCTAACTCCCCGCTTCATCATTCTTTCAGTAAACATATTATCAGCGATCGATTTATCAATTTCAACATCACTAAGACGCATGATGGTACTATGACCATTTTGATCATTCGTCATCT
>Ga0307987_1001528_pt1 | contig 12664 bp, 7 predicted proteins | sample EllFjometagen181_FD_203157 | JGI IMG/M metagenome (GOLD analysis project Ga0307987, IMG submission 203157) | Marine microbial communities from Ellis Fjord, Antarctic Ocean - #181 | ecosystem: Environmental > Aquatic > Marine > Unclassified | place: Southern Ocean | collected 2014-10-08 | reverse complement strand
CCAACACGTTCAATCATATATTCATTTGGAGCGGGTTCGCGGAGTTCGTCAACACCCCGAACGGGCGCGTTCCGGACTTCCGCCCCGACGACCTGCTGAGGATGCTGGACGCTGCACATGACGCTGGTCTGACGGTCACCGTGAACCTCAGCCACTGGTTGTCCATCAATCACTTCCCCCAGGAGCGCTTCCAGAACAAGGACTTCACGGATGCGCAGCTCATTGAGCGAGCGCTGCAGGTTGTCCGCGCAGCGCGGGAGCACCCGGCCCTCCTGACCTGGCACCTGCTCGACGAGCCGGACCCGGCCTACTGCACGCCCGAGTGGGCGCAGCGTATCTATGACGCAGTGCGGGACGAAGACATGTATCACCCCGCCGAAATCAACGTCTGCGGCACCGCCCGCAACATGTCGGCATATACGGGCGGGTCTGATCTGATGTCAATCGACATCTACCCCGTCCCCACCTCTCATATCGGCGTCATCGCACCACACACTCGCTTCATGTGGTTGGCCGATGACTGGCGCCCGGTTCGCTGGTGGATTCAGTCATTCGCGAATCTCCGTGAACCCAACGCTGTGGAGGAAAGTTGCATGACCTACCAGGCGATTGTGGAAGGGACACGATTCCTGCTTTTCTACAACTACCGGCCCACCTCCTGGGCTGCCTGGTCGGGGCTCGGGAAGATCGCGCAGGAGGTCCATGCCCTGAGGCCAGCCCTGATCGCTGAGCGCGCAGACGTCGCCGTGGCAACGACCGGGGGTGAGGGCCGCGTCATCGCCTCACTGCACCGGACCGACGATCAAGTGTGGGTCATCGCCGTCAACCGTGGCACGGAGCCGGTCGAGGCGAAGTTGACGCTGCCACCCGACTGCGTGGGGACGAGGGCCGAGGTGATGTTCGAGAACCGTCGCGTGACCTGCAGCAAACGCGTCCTCAAGGATCGGTTCAAACCGATGGCCCGGCACGTCTACCGCATTGATCTGTAGGCGGCGAGGAAGAGGTCAGTTTGGGGTCCTGTTTGGCGCGGCGGGGGACTTGGCGATGTAGTGCATCAACTGCGACGCCCAGCGGGTGCCTTGGGCGAACATCTTCGCCTGAGACGAGAAGTTCCCCCCCCAGAGTTGCCCGGATTCCGGCCACATGCCGAACAGCTCTTCCGCCAATGTCTCTCCCCCTGGCAGGCCGCAGGCGTAGTACATGCCCAGATAGCGGATGGGGACGCCAAGACCGTGCTTCAGCCGACCAGGGTACCATGGCCCTGGGGTCAGGAGGAATGGGCAACTGGTGTACCCCAGGCCCGGCAGACCTTGCGCTCGCCGCTCTCGGACTTCCGCCATGGTGCCTCGGCACGCGTTGGCGATGCACTCTTCCACATCGGGATCGCCGGTGACCTGGTGGAACAGGGCCTGCCCATTGAGGACGATGTCCTGCATGAAGTATACGCGCCCTGAATGGGCCGGTGCATGGAAACAGTGCCCGGTGGAGAGGCGCCCGATCCAGCCGCCCATGAACGGGTGCTGAGTCCGCACAACCACCTCCTCCACTTCGCGCGCTGCATTCAGGTAGAGCGGGTCCGCCGTGGCGCGGTAGGCCGCGACCAAGCCCACGACCGACCAGCCGTAGTCGCGACTGCCGCCAGCTCCGGGAGCTCCCTTGCCGCACAGGCCCGCTATCCGGTAGGCCAGATCGTTGCTGATCCCCAGAGCTTTCTGCGCACTGCGACGATCACCGGTGAGGAAGTAGTACTCCCAGGCCCCCTCGCACCAGGTGTGCCCCAGACCAGCCAATTGCTTGTTGTGGTCGCCATTGTGTCCACAGAGCCGCTCGAAGCCAGGGCGGATGGTGAGGCAGTCCACGTCCCGATTGTGCAAGTGGCTCTCGCGCCCGATCTGCAAGAGCCGCAGATTACCGGTCCGCATGTACTGGGTCAGGAAGCAGTGACTGAAATCGTACTCCAGGTTGTCCCAGTTCGTGCCGTCGGAACCGAAATGGTCGCCGAAGTTGCGCTTGCCGTACAGACCGAAGCGCCCATCAAAAAACTTCTCCGATTCGCGGCGCGCCAGGATACTCTTGAGCCCTCGGTCGAACGCCTTGTCATACTCGGCGAACCGTCTGTCCTGCGGCTGGAAGGATCCAAGTGCCCCGGTGCTCGAATACCAGGCGGGGGCAGCCTGAGCCATGAGCGGTTCGGCCAACTGGGCCTTGGCCAAGCCGCTGGTGGCCTCGCCACCGGTTTGTCCAAAGGTCAGGAACAGCTCGTGCGACCGCCCTTCGCCACGACGCAGACGGTACGCGCCGCCACGCAGATATCCCCATACCCAGTCCTCAGGCGTGTCCGCAGCGGAGGGATAGTCGGCAGCGGCAATCTCCGGCAAGATGCCGATGGCGACGTCGCACCCGTTGCCCTGCTTGCGGAAACTGAGCGCATTGGGATACAGTTGCCAGAAATCCCTGACGGCAACCAGCAGCTCGCCGGTTGCGGCCCAACCAGGCAGACGACCAAACACGCGATCACCAACCATGCCCTCGGACTCGCTCTTCTGGCGTATCTCCAACGGTGTCCCATCGGCGAGAGAAACCGACAAGTTGCCGCCCGTCCCCGTCGTGCCGACCCGAACGGCATCCCCCGCCTTCGCCAAGGTCAGCGCCAGGGCCATGGAACCGACCGGGACGTCTTGGGGTTGGCGACGCTCGGCGAACTCGTAGCTAGTCTCGCCCTTTGGCAAGCACGTGTAGTTGTGGATGATCCGGACGAACGGCTGCGCCGCGTAGGCGTGGAGCCGCAGCTCGTAGCCGAACCACGGCTCGCCGGCGCTGTCCACAAATCGCCCTGCCACTCGCAGACACACGCGCAACGGCCCGAGCTCCTCGATCTCGACGGTGTCCGGCCGCCGGGCAACGTATTCCCGGCCTGCCGGATCGGTCATGCGCAAGCCGTTGGGGCCACATACGGTCCGCCCGCCGACCTGGACATCTTCGAAGAGCCGAAAATCCGTCTTGCTGATGGCAAAGGAGACCGCGCCGGTGTCCACGGTCACCCCCCCGTCGGTCTCCCGGACAATTAGAGAAGTCTCGACTTCCTCCGCCCGGACCGCGTTCCCGTACTCAAGCAGGTACTTGCTCTCAGCGGACGCCGCCACATCGGCCTGGAAATCGAGCAAGCCCCAGCGCACGGACCCGTCCGGCCATTCGGCCAGAACCTGGCACTGGACCGGCACTGCGGCGCCGTCCGCACTACGCAGGCGCAGGTTGTCGGCGCTGCCAAGATGGCCCTCGGGAAAGGGGACGCCGCTGGTGACCGGCCACTTCGCGCGGGCGACTCCGGCGGTCTCACGCACGGTCAGGGGAACCGTTCCTTGCTCGATCCCTGGTATCGGCGGCAGGCTGGTGTCCAGCACAAACGGCAGGCCGAGAACCCGTGGTGCCTCGGGATTCTCCCGGGCGACAACGCGACAGTGGTAGCGCCGGTTCGGAGTCAGGTCGCGCAGAGTCGCGCGCATGGCAATGCCCGAGGCGTCGCCGACTCCGTTAGTCCCCTCGATGCGCTGTCCGTATTCCTCATCCAGACCAAACTCGAGCACTCCCTGCGCCATGGCTGATGTGGTCCAACTGACCACCGCATCGACTGCCCCTCCCTTGCCCCGCCGGAACGGTGCCAGCGGATAGCCGAGCCGGCCGTGACGAAGCACGCGCGACGCCACGTTCTTGATCGCGAGAGGGCGGGGGATCGCCCGTTGATTCCCCGCATCGGTAGTCGCGTACACCGGGTACTCGCCACCGCGCAACTCGCCCTTCTCATTGGCCAGAACGGCCGTTGCGAACGAGGCCGGCGCGCCGCTTGGGAAGCGCAGTCTGCGCAGGCTGCCGGCGGCGGCCCCGTCCAGAATCTCCAGCGCCAGGTCAAACTCAAGACCGACTTCCGGGACGGCTCCCAGGACGGACAGGGGCACAGCGATCTCCACCACATAGCCGTCACACCCTCGTACTTCCTCCCCGAATTGGCTGACTAGGCGGTACATATTTGCGGTCGAGCCCACGGCGTTGGCCTGCTTCACCGCCACGCGCCAGCCTTCGGGTGCCGTACCAGCCCGGATGATGTGCTCGCGTCCGTTGAGCCATACGACGATGCCGTCACGGGCCGGGTCGAAATCGTCGTCTGCGACCTTCGCGGCAAACAGGAGATCCTGCCTGTCCCACATCGTGTAGATGACGCCGGACGCGCTGCGATTGGAGGCTGCGCCCCCCTTCACGGCCTGATCTCGGGTGATGACGACTGGATTGGTCTCCCACCAGTCGCCCAGCTCGCCATCGATCGTGATGGGTCGCCGCGTTCGCGTAAAGCCGATGCGCGGGGGGCATTCCTCCAGAGACACGCCGCCCAACAGCATCACGCCGCTGGTGCACATGCGGACCCGGGCGCCCTGGGACGGGTAGGTGTCCACATGCAGAGCGAAACCGCCCCCTACATTGAAGGGCGTGACGAACTCAAAACTCAGCTCCTGCCAGGTCTGTGGTTTGCTCATGTCGTAGGCCACCCACGGCATGCCGGAATTCCAGCACCCGCCATAGGCACCGATGGTCACCGTCGGCGGATCGTACATCGCCGCCGGGTATGTGGCCCGCCACTCCCTGGATGCGGGGGTGACCTCGAGCTCCTGCACCAGGACCTCGCAGCGGAAACGGTAGCGGGTATCCCGCCTGAGGGGGACGTTGAGGACGCCATCCTCGCTGAGTAGCAGGTTTCCCTTCTCTGCCCAGCCACGCAGTTCATTCACCTTCTGCCAGGTCACCTTGGTGGCACTCCTCCCCGAGCGCGTCTGCTTCGACGAGATCTCCAGTTCCACGTTCTGCGCGGGCTTCCAGTCCATCGTTCCCCCCTTTGCGTCAGCGTCGCGGATCAGGTTGGGTTGCGCCGAAACCGTGACCAAGAGACACTGCACCGCGAGCCATGTACAGGTCCTTTTCACTCGGCTTTCCTTTCTCTTGAAGAACGGGGCAGCGAACGCCATTCTTCCCGTTTCTCGGTCGTCGTCGGGGCGTCAGCGCGCGTGCCGCGCCAGGCAGTCGTCTTGTTTGGCCACATACCGAACCTATCGGCCATACCCGACAGTGCCAACTCAGACGGCCAGATCTACGTTCGCTCGGCTCGGTAGTTGCGGGGAGACACGCCAAACTCGCGCTTGAACGCGCGGGAGAAGTGAAACGGGTCGCAGAAGCCCGCTGCGCGCGCGACTTCCGCGACGTTGAGTCGGGACCGATCAAGCAGTTCGCGGGCTCGAGCAAGGCGCAGTCGTCCCACGTAGTGCATGGGGGATGTCCTCATCTCGCGGCGGAACAGACGGCCGAACTGGGCTTCGGACAGGTGGGCGGCTGCCGCCAGTTCCGCGCGGCTCAGATCGGGCCGCGTGTAGTGGGCGTAGAGGCACCGAAGTGCATCCTGGATCCCAGGCGACCGGGCCGCCTTCCCGTCGTCGCCGGTCACCGCCTCATGCAGATCCGCGAGCAGGTTGAGCACCCCGCATTTGAGGCGGATCGGTTGGAAGGGCTGCTGCCCTCGGCGCAGGCGGAAGGCAGCCTGATACTGCTCGATCAGCCGACCTGTGTCTTGAATGGGCACCAACTCCAGCAGAGGAGCGTCCGCAATTCCCGGGAAGGGCGAGGACTCCGACACATCGAACGATAGCCACCAGAGGCTCAACGGGCGATCGTCCGCTGGGGTGCCAGTGTACCCAAAGTATGCATTGAGCACAACCAACGTCCCTGGATGGAGGGTGACTCGGTGGTGCCCGAGCCTCAAGTCGATGGGCGGTGAGCCGGTATAGAGCCCGAACTCGAGATAGGGCCGTCTGGTGACAGCAAAAGGGATCCGGTCCTCGCCGAGATGTGCGATGGGTAGTTCCTGCAACCCATTGGCCCACGCCAGCGTCTTGCGGAGAGTCGTGCACGTTTTCGACATGTTTTTGCGGGGTTCGGACATGGCCTTCCTGTTTACTTGTCAACGGGCCAACTATACGTTCAGATGCAGGTAGCCGGTAGTGGTTTGTCAGCGTTCTTCGCAAGGAGCCTTGGTAAGATGCAGAATCTCGCAGTGTTTGGTGGTCCAAGAACGGTGCCCGAGGGAATGGTTCAGACATGGCCGCCGTTGGCCCAGGATGACCGGGACGCGGTCATGTCTGTGTTTGACTCCAATGTCCTGCACGGCACCAGCGCCCCCAATGCGGTGGCTCTTCAGCAGGAATTTGCCGAGTTCCTCGGGGTGAAGTACTGCCTGGTGACGAACAGCGGCACGTCCGCGTTGCACATGGCGATCGCATCTCTGGGCATCGGCCCCGGCGACGAAGTCATCGTGCCGGCATTCACCTTCTGGAGCACAGCGGCTGCGGTCCTGCACCACAACGCCATCCCGATTTTCGTGGATATCGAGCCAGACGCGTTCTGCATCGATCCGGGCGCCATCGAGGCCGCGATCACGGACAAGACGAAGGCAATCCTGCCGGTGCACATTCACGGTATGGCCTGCAACATGGGGCCGATCATGGAGGTCGCGCGGAAGCATGGGCTGCACGTGATCGGCGATGCCTGCCAAGCCCACGGTGCCAAGTGCGACGGCAAGATGGTCGGCACGATCGAGGACACGTGCGGGTTCAGCACCAATCGCTCCAAGAACCTGTCCAGTGGCGAAGGCGGTCTGTTTGTCACGAACAACGAGAACGCCTACCGCGTAGCGAGTCGTCTGCGCGAGTTCGGTGAGGTCGTCCTGCAGGGCGAGGGCCGCGAATACAACGCCTACGGCATGGGCTGGATGTACCGGGCCCACGAGTTCGTGAATGCCCTCTGTCGCTCACAGTTGCGGAAGCTCCCCGCCAACAACGCCAAACGCAAGGAGTTCGCGCAATACCTGACCTCCGAGCTGGCGAACATCCCCGGCCTCCAGGGCCCGTATACGCCGCCGAACCGGGAGTCGGTCCACTTCAGCTACATCGTCAAGTTCTGCCCGGAACAGCTCGGCTTGGACGTGCCTGTCTCGAAGTACAAGCCAGCCGTGCAGAAGGCATTGGCTGCCGAGGGCATCGGGCTCAGTCAGTGGCAGCGTGTTCCGGTTCCGGCACAATCGGTTTTCACCGACATGCAGGGCTACGGGAAGGGTTGCCCATGGACATGCGCACACTACGGCCGGGAGATCCGGTACTCCGGGGACGACTACCCGGTCACCCTCAAGTTCATCGCCGAACACGCCTATCTCGCCAGCGTCTTCCCACCCAATACCATGGAGCTCATGGAGCGCTATGTCGAGGGCATCAAGAAGGTGATGGGGCAGCCCGAAGCCATTATGAAGCTGATCGAGGCAGCGGACAAGGCGTAGGCGATTGGCACACGCCGTGCACGGCGTGGATTTGCAGTGGGCTGAGGTCGTGCACGATCCGGCGTCGCAGTCGGCCCACGTGACCTGCTCAGGCCAGCGCCGTGTCCGCGCGGCCGTGACCGTTGGTTTGCTCCCCGTGCTCCGATGGCGTAGAGTAGCTTCTGGTCGGATTGGTCGCGGTGTGTAGGTGAACTCAGTGCAATCGGAGGCGTGATCCCATGAGACACATTGCCATCCTTGCTGTCTTCCTTGCTCCCTTCCTGCTCGCCGAGGAACTGGCCAAGGAGCCCCCCGTTCTTGCCTTCCGTTTGGTACTCCCCGCCGAGAAGGAGGGCGTTCCCAAGCTTCCGGTCATGGGCACGGACGCCACCGTCTGCCTGGAACCGGAGGTGCTGATGGATGCCAAGTCCGTGGCGTTGGCAAAGGCAGACAAGGGCTATGCGGGTGCGTTCCAGATTGCGCTGACGTTTACGCCGGCAGGTGCGAAGGTGTTTGCCGACCTCACTCGCAAGAACGTGGGCCGCCGCCTGGCGATCCTCATCGATGGCAAGGTGCTCTCGGCACCGCTGATCAAGGACGAGGTTCCTGGCGGCAAAGCTGTGATCACTGGCAGTTTCACCAGGAAGCAGGCCGAAGAGCTCGCCGAGCGGATCAGCGCGGCGGTGAAGAACGCCCGAAAGTGACGGACTGAAGGAGGGCGAGCGTGCGCTCCAATATCCTGGACATCGCGGCGGAGGTGGCGCAGAGATGGCCGATCCGGGGATTCCTCGTGCCAGCCAACACGGGGGCCACGGCTCGTGAGGTCCGCGCGCGCTTTGGTGCTGGCTTCGAGTACGTGGCGTTGGGCAACCCGACCCGTTCGCATGAACTGGGGTTCGTCTACCATAGCGGCATGGGTGAGGGCGTCCGGGTGGAACTGGAGACGCTGGGGTACCGGGTGGTCCTTCAGGAAGTGTCTGCGTTCCAGCCCATGGGAGACTCCCCTACGTTCCACGAACATGCCGCCGCCATGGAGGAGTCCTATGCAGATGCTGCAGGAGGAGCACCGGTCGTGCTCGTCGACACGACCCTCTCATGGATTGTGGAGCGCACCATTCAGGCGCTGCACGGCGAGCAGGTGAAGACCTGCGTGGAGTTGGCCCTGATGGCTGGTGCCCTGCCTGATCTGGCACGGGACGCCCCGTATCTCGCGTTCTGCACCCCTTCGCGCTGGTCCGACTCGCGCGATTGCGTGGTGGCCCTGAGCGTCTCCTCCCCCGCCGAGTTCTTCCAGAATCCCCCGCGCATCCTCGAGGTCGCCTACAGCGCCCCGCCCACGGGTCCTATGGAGTCTGCTTCCTGACCGGCGTGATCTCGATCCGTGCCACGGTCGAGCCGGCTTCGCCGGGGAGGAGGATCACAAGGAGGGGCTTCCCGTCCTTGACGACGAAGGGAAGGGAGGTCGCGCAGGGAGAGACGGTCTTCTTCACCTTCGGATAGGTTCGGAGGCTGGTACCGTTGATCCAGAGGTGGAAGGCGTCGGTGTCGGTATTCTCGGCATAGGCGAAGGGCTTGGCGATGTAGCGACCGGGGGGAAGCCGGATGGAACATTCGGCCTGGGCATCGACGGTGGGGAAGGTGATGCCGGTTTGCTTCGCGGGCAGTTTTCTCGGGATGGCACCCGCGACGAGGACGAGCTGCCCCGGGTTCAGGACGTAGTTGCCATCGGCATTCTTGACCGGGGCGATGGTGGGCAGCGTCTTGCTGCGTTGTTTGAAGGAGATGCGCCGGATCTTGGGGACGGGCTGGGGGTTGGGGATGCGGGACACGTTCGCTTCATCGCCCTCCATCCAGCGGGGGCCGACCTGCTCGGGAGTCAGCGGACCGCGTGTGGGCTTCGTGCCACCGATCTCCTCGCAACCGAGATCGGGCTTCTGGTCCCGCTTCTGGCCGTAGGCATCCTGGTTCAGGCCTGGGATGCTCCCGTTCACATCCCGGAAGTTGGGGGAGGGCGGGTTCCCAAGTGGACTGGCATTGGCGGGTCGCCAGAGGCCATTCTTCACCTGCAACCCAGGATCGCGACGGGCGATGCCCTCGACCTCGAGTCCGGGGACAGCTTTGTCGGTCGCCCAGACGATGTTGTTGCGCCAAGTGGTGGTGTGCGAGCCGTCGTCGCGGATCAGCGTGCCTCGGTTGCCGACCACGACGTTGCCAATGAAGTCGTTGAAGGTGGGGATGAGCTCCCAGGTGGTGGACGGATGGGGGTTCGGTCTGCCGATGTAGATGCCGTTCGTGCCGCAGTTGACGATGGTGTTGTGGGCGATGACGCAGAAGTTGACCGGCCCGTAGTGGCGCGCGCCGTTGGGCAGGTAGATGCCGTCGCGGGAGCAGTCTTGAATGTGGTTGTTGACGATCACATGGCCGCTGCCATGGACGCGGATGCCGCCGCTGTTGCCGAGCATGAAATTGCCCTCAACCCGGGCCCGTTGCCCTCCTCGCAGGACCAGCATCGCGCCGCATTGGCGGAAGGTGTTGTAGCGGTAGGTGTTGTCGCTGCTCTTGTTGGAGATGATCTCCGAATCGCCGCTGGCCCTCTCGAACAGACAGTGCTCGACTGTGGCGTACTGTGAACTGCGGTCGGAGAAGCCGCCCTGCCCGATCTGCACCGCCTCCTGGCCGTTTGACGCGCGCCGTTTGATGTCCTTGTAGTGATTCCAAGAGAAAGTGTTGTGGGTGTTCCGGCAGTCATTTTTCTTAATGGCGACCGCCATGCCCATGGACAGGTTTCCCCGCATATAGCAGCGGGTGACCAAGCTGTGCTGGGTTCCCTTGCTGAGCCAGACAATTGGCGGATAGCTGCTGGTCGGGGAGCCACACTCGATGAAGGCGCAATCGGATAGGACGCAGTGTTTTGCCCCTGCAAGGACCACGATGAAGCTACCCCAGGCCTGATCGAAGACGAGTCCTTCCACCCGCACGTAGTTGCCGCCGAAGGTGAGCTGGCTCTTGCCTGTGAAGCGGACCTGTCCGGGGGTCGCGGCGCGGAACAGGATCGGCTTCTCTGCGTTCCCCTCCGCCCGGAACGAGAGCTTGGCGTCCCTATAGAGCCCGTCCGCCAGGACCACCACGTCCCCCGGCTTGGCCTTCGCCATGGCCTCGGCGCCCGCAGTTGGGGTCGCAACGCGAATCTCGGCGGCGGGAAGCAGGGCGCAGAACAGAGCGGAACTGAGCAGAAATCGCAGGTTCATGGCTTTTCCTGGCGGAGCAAGTCGAGCGAGACGTTGGTGGCGCCCTCAAGCAGCAAGTAGACGGGCTCGGGGCCGAGGGTGAGCCTGAGCTGCTTGCCGGTCGGCGTGGCAACGACGTTGCCCATGGGATCGGTGAGCTTGGCGTGGCGGGCATCGGTGCGGAGGGCGATCACCGTCCTGCCGCGCTGGGCAAAGCCAGTCACCAGCTTTCCCTTTGGGTGGTTGAAGAGGGTCAGGAGCGTCCGTTTGCCGTCGGTTTCCTGGTTGAGTAGGATGCGGTTACGGGTGCATCCGGCCATGGTCCGCACCATGCCTGCCAACGCGCCGTATTGGAATCTGGGCGAGAGCAAGTAGCCATGGAGGAGGGTCCAGCCGTTGCCGTCGGTGTTGCGGCCTGGCTTGGCGTGGAAGACGAGACTGTACTGCAGCCAGCCGCGCTCGCCCTGCGACCAGGAATGGAGGATCTTCTGCATGACCTCGACCCAGGTGGTCACTTCGCGGTCCGGCCGCCACGCGCAACTGCCGCCCTCGGTCTGCACGAGGGGTCGGTCGGTGAAGCCAGCTTGCCGCAAGGCCTCTTCTTCCGCCTTGCGCCAGTCGGTCATGTCCTTGGTGAGGGCGCCGTGGAAGTGGTAGGGCCACCATTGAGAGGCTGGCGCCAGGTCGCGGTAGAAGGCGCTGTACCACTCGGTCTGGTGAGCCTTCACGCGGGCATATTCCTCGGGATTCTCGCGCTTGCGCATGGCCAAATCAGCGCCCGGTGGGCAGGTCGCGCCATGGACGACGGGCAGGTCGGGCTTGGCGGCGCGAAACACCTTGGTGCCGTAGTTGACCAGCCATTGGTACTGCTCGCGAGTTCCCGCCCAGAATTCGTGGTGGGCGGGTTCGTTGCCTAGCTCGACCATGAACACGCTGGAGTTGTCCGCCTTGACGAGATGCTCCGCCAGGTAGTCCATGTCGGTAGCCCAGCGTTTGAACACCTTCTGGTTCAGCTCCAGTGTGTCTCCCTGGAAGGAATCCCGGAAAAGCTGAACCTTCACGTCGGCCAGCATGTCGTGCTTGCGGAGCAGGCCGTACACCTCGTCTTGGATCCGCCAGTCATCCCGGCTGGTTGGCTTGTGGGGGAAGCAACCGAAGTAGTCGGTGCGCAGGACAGTCAGGCCACAGCGGGCACCGAGGTCCACGACTCGGTCCACGGCATCCTTGGCGGTCAGGTCGGGGTAGGGCGCGCGGTCGCGGTAGAACCAGGGCGGCCAGCGGTAGTAGCGGCGCGGGAAGAAGCACGAACCCAGGAAGTAGTCGTTCCTGCGCCGCCATTCGCGGCGGGCTTCCGCGACGTCGGGGACGATGCTGAACCCGCGCAGGAGGCGACTGCGCAGTTCCTTTCCCTGGTAGGCATCCAGCGTGAGCAACCATGTGCCATAGCCGTCCACGGTCATCGTCGCGACTTCGTCCACTGGCCCTCGACCGAAGCCCTGGGAGGCGACGACCTGGCCATGCCAGTCCCAGATGGACAGCACTACGCGATCGATCTCGGGGCGGCCTGGGAACCCTATTCGGAAGGCTGCCGCCTCGCCGGTCTTGTGGACCCAGCGGTAATCCTGGTACTCTTTGCCGCTCCACGGGCGCAGGGAGAGCCCCAGCTTGGCTTGGCACTCTTCCAGCACGTTCCCCTTGCCGAGGACATATAGCTTCGCGACGTTGGCGGCGGCGACCGGCGGGCTGGTGGGGTTCAAGGCGATGCGGGTTGCCGCCAAGCCCGAGTAGGTGGCGGCGAACACGGAGGCGATGGCGATCATGGGGCAAAGGCGAAGGGGCATGCTGATACTCTCAGTGGGCTCAGACAGGGCAGGGGCGAGCTTCTGCCACGGAGCGCTGGGCAGCGGCTAGGATGCGCTGGAGGTGGAGGCCTTCGGCAAAGGTGGTGGGTGTTGGCGTGTCGGTCTCGATGGCTTGGTAGAAATCGTCGAACTGCGCGGCGAGGATGGCACCGCCATCAAGGGGCAGGGACACCGTCTCCTCGCCGGGCCAGATGGTGAGTCGGTCGTCGGCGATCTCGGCGTAGCCAAGG
>Ga0307987_1001527_pt1 | contig 12668 bp, 6 predicted proteins | sample EllFjometagen181_FD_203157 | JGI IMG/M metagenome (GOLD analysis project Ga0307987, IMG submission 203157) | Marine microbial communities from Ellis Fjord, Antarctic Ocean - #181 | ecosystem: Environmental > Aquatic > Marine > Unclassified | place: Southern Ocean | collected 2014-10-08 | reverse complement strand
GTACCTTGGAGAATTGTCGGACACCATGATCAATGACGGTCTGCACACCCTGGGCCAGGTGCCGGAAACCGAAAGGCTGGTTGAATTTTTAGTGCAGCTCACACGGGTGGCAAACGGCAGCGTTCCGTCGCTGAGAGAGGCTGTCATCACAGGCCTTGGGTATAATTATGATGATCTTTTGGTTAACAGGGGACGGGTGGTGGATCAAAAAACCGGTGCCACTGGTACCATGATCATCGAAAAAGCCCATGCCCTGGCATTAACAATGACACAAGCCCTGGCGGAAAAAGAATTTAATGGGGATGAAGACTATATCTCAAGTGTGGTCCAGGATCTGCTTTCCCGTGCCCATCCGGATATTGTGGAGGCCCTCGCCTACATTTCACGTGGGATTGTTCCCAATATACAAAAAACCACCCAGGAACTTGACGCTGTTATCACCTCCCTTGACGGCGGATTTGTAAGGCCCGGGCCTTCTGGTGCCCCCACAAGGGGCCAGGCCGATATCCTGCCCACGGGCCGGAATTTTTATTCGGTGGATCCCCAGAAAATTCCCAGTCCCGGGGCCTGGGAAGTGGGCAAGCGTCTTGGCGATGCCCTGCTCAAAAGATACCTGGATGAAACCGATGCCTATCCAAGAAGCGTGGGGATTATTGTTTATGGTGGGTCAACCATGCGTTCCAAGGGGGATGATATCGCAGAAATTTTTTATCTTCTGGGAGTCAAACCCATCTGGCACAAGACAAACGGCATTGTCAAAGGTCTTGAAATCATCCCGCAAAAAGACTTAGGACGTCCCAGAATTGATGTGCTACCCCGAATTTCCGGTTTTTTCCGGGATTCTTTCCCGCTGCTGGTGGAACGCATAGACCAAGCAGTACAGATGGTGGCCATTTTGGATGAACCCCTTGAAACCAATATGATCCGCCGCCATGTGGTCCGGGATATGGAAACCTTTAAGCTTGAAGGCATGACAGAGGATGAGGCGTTCAAGGAGGCCTCTTTCAGGGTGTTTGGATGCCCACCCGGCACCTATGGAGCCGGTGTGTCCGAACTTGTGGAATCCAAGAACTGGAAAACCCAGGAAGACCTGGGTAACAACTATATCCGGTATTCAAGCCATGCATACGGCAAGGGCAGTTATGGTCAACAAAAACCGGCTATTTTCAAGACCCTTTTGTCACGCATGGATGTCACCGTAAAAAACGAAGATTCCCGTGAATACGACATGATGTCATGTACGGACTATTATAATTATTACGGTGGTCTCATCGTTGCCGGTAAAACCGTGACCGGTAAGTACCCTATGTCTCTCATGGGCGACAGTTCCGATCCCAAACGGGTGAAGATGCGTTCCACGGCTGAGGAAGCCAAACATATCCTGCGCTCCAGACTGACCAATCCCAAATGGATAAAGGGCATGATGCGCCATGGTTACAAAGGTGCCGGAGATATTTCCCACATGATGGACGTGGCCTTGGGCTGGGATGCCACAGCAGAGGTCATGGAGGACTGGATGTATGAACAAATGACCCAGGCCTATGTGTTGGACGAGAAGGTCAAAGAATGGATGGAACGAGTCAATCCCTATGCCCGGCAGAATATCCTGGACAAGCTTCTGGAAGCGATTTCCAGGGGGATGTGGCAGGCAGAAGATAATATGAAAGAGCAGCTCAGACAGGAGTATCTGGATATTGAAGGCGAGATCGAAGAACTTACGGAGTAGCCGCTGCAAATCGGCATATTGGGGACGCAAATGATTCAAACAAAGATGCATGAAAAATTGGCGCATGAACAACCGATCAAGGCAAGTGCTGATATGACGGCCCTGTTTCCCTTTTCAGCCATCATCGGTCAGAGTGATTTAAAGCTTTCCCTCATGCTCAATGCCATCAATCCAAAGATCGGCGGTGTACTGGTCCGGGGTGAAAAAGGCACGGCCAAATCCACCATTGTCAGGTCCATGGCGGATCTGTTACCGAAAATTTATGTGAGAAAAGGCTGTGCATTTAATTGTGATCCAGAAGGATCGTTCCAGTGCCCGGTATGCCGGACAGTCAATGGGGAGGACACCCTCATCCTTCGGAGAAAAAAGGTGGTGACCCTGCCCCTAAACGCCACGGAGGACCGGGTGGCCGGTGGCATGGATTTTGAAAAGGCCGTCATCCACGGACGCAGAATCCTTCAGCCAGGACTCCTTGCCAAGGCCCACCAGGGTATTCTCTATGTGGATGAAATAAACCTGCTGGATGATCACATCGTGGATATTATCCTGGATGCCGCAGCCTCGGGTGAGAATCGTGTGGAACGCGAAGGCATTTCCCTTGCCCATCCGTCCCGGTTTTTGCTGGTAGGAACCATGAATCCGGAAGAAGGGGATGTCAGACCACAGTTGTTGGACCGGTTCGGGTTCTGCGTGGAAGTTTGTGCCGAGCAGGACATTGAAAAACGCATAGATCTGATGGTTTTGCGCGAAAGCTACGATCTTGACCCTGCAGCGTTCAGGCAGAGATATGACCCAGAAACCCTGGCCATTTCCGAAACAATTTTAAAGGCCGTTGAGCTGCTGCCCCTGGTCAAGATGCCCGGTCATATGCGGTCCTTTATTGCGGAACTTTGCACCAGCAACAATGTTGCCGGTCACCGGGCGGATCTGGTCCTTGAACAGGGGGCCATGGCCCATGCCGCACTGAAAGGTAGGGCCGAAGTGACGGTGGACGACATTCAGGCGGTGGCGCATTTTGTTTTGCTGCATCGAAAACAGGAGGCAAGTGATCCGCCCCCTCCGCCTCCTCCGCCGGAACCCCCACAGGATGAAAACCGGGATGATGAAAAAAAGGAGCCAGAAACAGACGAACCAAAAGAAAACAATGAATCAGAACCGGAAGATGCCCCTGAGAATAACTCCCAGGAGTCTGAACCGGAGGAGCCGTCCCAGGAGGATATGGATCCGAACGATGGGGATTCGGACAAGGAATCAGATACCCAGCAGCCGGTACCGGAGAATGACACGGAAACCGTTTTTGAAATGGGTGAACCGTTTAAAGTCAGGAAAATCGAGTCTAAAAAAGACCGGACGCTCCGCCGGGGATCGGGCAAACGCTCCCGGACCCGGGTTTCCCAAAAACAGGGTCGGTACGTAAAAAGTACCATGAACCGGGGGTTCAATGACATTGCATTTGACGCCACCCTGAGAGCAGCCGCCCCCTTCCAGAAGGACCGTGATATCCCGGAGGGGCTTTGCGTGGCCTTGATCCCTTCTGATATTAGGGAAAAGGTTCGCGAAAAAAAAATGGGCAATTTCCTGCTCTTTGTGGTGGATGCCAGTGGCTCCATGGGGGCCAAGGGCCGGATGTCCGCATCAAAAGGAGCCATCCTTTCCCTGCTGCTGGATGCTTATCAGAAACGGGATAAGGTGGCCATGATCTCATTTCGAAAGACCGAAGCCGTGGTGAACCTGCCGGTGACCTCAAGCATTGAACTTGCTGCAACTTATCTTTCCCAGATGCCCGTGGGCGGGAGAACACCGGTTTCGGCAGGTCTTGAAAAAGCCTACCAGATGATAAAAAACGTTCATTATCGTGACCCGGCAGCCCGGCCCATTGTCATTATTATCACCGACGGCAAAAGCAACGTGGCATTCAGCGATGCAAGACCGGTGGACGAAGCCATGATGATGGCCCAAAAGCTGGGTGAAGACGAGCGCGTGAATTGCATTGTGGTGGATACCGAGACCCAGGGCCCGGTCATGTTCGGCCTGGCCAGACAGCTGGCAGGGGCCGCCAATGCCGAATATTATAAAATCGATGATTTAAAGAGTGATACGCTTGTCAGCTTAATCAAAGAAAACCAGTAAATATTCGGACAGCACCCCATATTCGCCTATTTGGGCCTGCTCACATAGCATTAGTATGCTACGCAGCCCCAAATAGGCGAATATGGGGCACTGGCCAAACATTTACATTAAGTACCCGAGCATATATTCTTCAAAATAAAATGCAGAGATATCAAGGGTATATATTCATTGAATACTGAAAAATATATGTATGGGTACTTACCAACCCGAATATTTTCAACCGTTAGATTCTTTTCTCTGATGTTCTTATTACTTGGCAAAAGAATCGGACCATCTTTTTGGACCTGGCTTGTCCAGGTTGGAATAAAAAAACATTAGGAGTTTAAAAATATGAACGAACAAAAAACCGTTTTTCCCTTTACCGCCATTGTGGGCCAGGAAAGCATGAAACTGGCACTGATTCTCAATATCATCAACCCCTCCCTTTCCGGTGTCCTGATCCGGGGGGAAAAAGGGACGGCCAAATCAACAGCCGTTCGGGCCTTAGCTGATATCCTGCCGAAAATCGAGCATATAAAAAACTGTCCGTTTCGCCTGGCCATAACCGAGACCGGTGCGGTGTGTGAAGAGTGCACCATGGAGGCATGTCCCGGCAGCAGAAAAAAAGATCCCAATACACTCAATGGCAAGCAGCTTGAAACCGAACAGAGCAGTATAAGAGTAATTGAACTGCCCGTGGGGGCCACCGAAGACCGGGTCGTTGGAACCATGGATCTTGAACATGCCTTAAAAAAAGGGGAAAAACGCATAGAACCAGGCTTATTGGCTGCGGCCCACCGAGGCATTCTGTACGTGGACGAGGTGAACCTTTTGGACGATCATGTGGTGGATGTTTTGCTTGATTCCGCTGCCATGGGCGTCAATACCATTGAACGGGAAGGGGTCTCCTTTTCCCATCCGGCAAGGTTCACCCTTGTGGGGACCATGAACCCGGAAGAAGGGGAACTTCGTCCCCAGCTACTGGACCGGTTCGGCCTGTGCGTCAATATCGGCGGGATCATGGATGTGGAGAAAAGGGTTTCGGTCATGGAGCGCCGGGCTCACTTTGATGAAGACCCTGAAGGGTTTGCTGTACAATGGGAAAAGGAGAGTCGCAATCTGTCCCAACGCATCGAAAAGGCCATGGCCCTATACCCGGATGTGGTCATGCCTCGGGAACTTCTTTTTGAGATCGCCTCCTTTTGCCTGGATGTGGGTGTGGACGGCCACAGGGGGGATATTGTCATGCTGAAAACCGCCAAAACCCTTGCCGCGTGGGAGGGCAGAACCTCTGTGGAAAAATCTGATATTGAGAGAGCAGCCCAACTGGCTCTGCCCCACCGTATCAGAAGAAAGCCGCTCCAGGAAGTGGCCCATGATATTCATGCCGTCCGGGAAACCAACCGGGCACAACATGCAAAAAGGGCGTGATTTATGCCAGCAATGCCTGTTTCCTTTGTGGAAAAGGCAAAGGATTAATTTGAAACTGAAACTAATACCCAATCACATCAAAACAGCCATCCTGTTATGTTTGATTCCGGCAGTTCTTTTGGGTGGATTTTCGGCAGCATTTGCCAAAAATCCGCCAGGAACCCGGATCATCTGCCTCTCACCGGAACAAAAGGTCAACCAGCGGATCATCGATGAAACGCCTGAAAAAATCTTATGGGCCCTGCCGGACAAAAAGAATGTCTGGATATCAAAAAGACCCAAACGAGTTGTGGTGCTGTTAACCTCACTGCTTCATCTATGGTATGAAACCGACGGACAGGCCATTGCCCGGTGTTCAGGCAAACTGCATGTGCCAAAGCAGGCCCGGGGGCTTCCTGAAGTCGGAACATTTAACAACCCAAACGCCGAAAAAATAATTGCCTTGCAGCCGGATCTGGTGATTTCATCCAACCTGCCCGCTTTCCGGCGGTTGATTCCGATCCTTGAGGAAAATAAGATCCAATACGCCTATTTTAACTACATCAACTTTTATGATTACAAGCGTATATTGACCCTGTTTTCAAAACTTAATCACACCGAGGACCGGGTCAAACAACGCCAGGACCGGATGACTGAAAAAATTGAGGCGATTCAGACCTCAATAAAGGGTTTTAAAGCCCCCCGGGTACTTGTGGCATTTTCCACGGCCAATTCTGTTTCCTGCGAGGTCAAAGGTTCCCAGACCTGCACAATGCTGTCCATGCTGGGCGCACAAAATATCATTCCTGACCGATTTTCCACAAGAAACCGCACTCGTATTCAATTCAGCCTTGAGCGCATCGTCTGTCTTGATCCGGATATTATCCTGCTCAACACCATGGGGGATGTGGATGAATGCCGGGACCGACTGGAAACTGAATTTTCCGGTAACCAGGCATGGGCAGGTTTAAGGGCCATAAAGGAAAAGCGTTTTTTTGTTCTTCCCAAGGAATATTTTTTATACAAACCCAATGCCGGTTTCCCGGATGCCCTCCAGTACCTGGCCGACCTTTTATATGGGAAAAGGATATGATAGTAAACTTCTTTGGCCGGGATAACAAACGCATACTGATACTGATTATTCTGGCAGTTCTTTGTGTATGTGCTTTTATTCTTAGCTTAAGTCAGGGATCCTTAAAACTGTCCCTTTCACAGGTGCTCCATTCGATATTTTTTGAGTCAACCGGGCCCCATTACCAGATTATTTATAATATAAGACTTCCAAGAACGCTTGTGGCAGCCCTTGTGGGCATGAGCCTCTCCCTGTCAGGATGCATCCTGCAGGGAATCATGAGAAATCCCCTGGCATCTCCTCACCTCATCGGCATATCCGCAGGTGCAGGGCTTGCCGGTATCTTTATTTTGATTGTGATGCCAAGCGCCTTTCACCTGCTCACGCCTGCCGCATTCATAGGTGCCCTTGTGACAACTATTATTATTTATGCCCTGGCATGGCAGCAGGGATTAAAACCCACACGCCTGATCCTGGCAGGTGTTGCCGTCTCGTCCTTTATGGGGGCCTGGATCACGGCGCTTATGATTTTTTTCCCTGAAAGGGTACACTCAGTTTTGGGCTTCATGGTTGGCGGACTATCTGCAAGGTCCTGGAAACATTTTTACATCATCCTGCCCTATTCTGTGACGGGTTTTCTTCTGGCCATTGTTTTCGCCAAGCGATTAAATATCCTCCTATTGGGGGATGACATCGCCCGTTCTCTGGGACTGAATGTCGAAAAAAACCGACTTCTCTTTATTGCCCTTGCAGCCCTTCTGGCAGCCAGCGCTGTCAGTGTGGCCGGGTTATTGGGATTTGTCGGACTCATAGTTCCCCATATGACCCGATTTTTTATCGGATCGGACTATCGGTTCCTGCTTCCGGCCTGTGCACTGACAGGCAGTTGCCTGCTCATGGCCTGTGATACCGTGGCAAGGGTGGCACTGGATCCTGTGGAGTTGCCGGTGGGCATTATCATGTCCGTGTTAGGCGCACCGTTTTTTCTTTATCTGTTACGATCCAACTTTAACAAAGGGTAGACGATCATGGTTGATTTTACCCGTTCATCCAGAAGACCGATGAAAGCTGCGATCCAACTTCAATATAGGTAGGAGATCATGCTGAAAATACAAGATGTCACTCTTGGGTATAAAACAAAAGAAGATGTTATCAAGTCTGTTGATTTGAATATTTGTGAAGGTGAATTAGCCGTGATCATCGGTCCTAACGGATCGGGGAAATCAACGCTTCTAAAATCCATTGCCGGCAATTTAAAACCCCGGAAGGGGCAAATTCTGATCAAGGACAAATCCCTGTCATCGTATTCAGCAAAGGCTCTGGCACAAAGAATAGCCTTTTTGCCCCAATTCCCCACGGTTCCCAATGATTATACCGTGCGGGAACTGATCAGTTACGGCCGGTTCCCCCATTTGAAATGGACAGGGAAAATGCAGTCCACGGACTGGGATATCATCGACTGGGCCATGGAATTGACCCATCTGACAACCTATGCGAATCGTCCCATGGCAGCCCTTTCCGGGGGGGAGCGCCAGCGGGCATGGGTGGCTCTGGCCCTGGCCCAGCAACCCCAAATACTGATTCTTGACGAACCCACGACCTACCTGGATATCAGTTTCCAGTTCGAAGTCCTGGAATTAATTAAATCGTTAAATAAAAAATTAAACATCACCACCCTGATTGTTCTTCATGATTTGAACCAGGCCGCACGGTTTGCCGATCGGATTATTGTTCTTGAAAACGGCAGCGTCGTCCTGGAAGGCAAGCCTGATAAAATTATCCGAAATGGGAAACTTGAAAGTATTTTTCAAATCACGGTGGGGATCGGCAAAGATACCTATAATGACTGCCCATACCTGATCCCGCTAAAAAGCAGAAGAACAATATTCGGAGGCGGGGACAGATTTAAAAACTTGTCCCCTAAGCGCACTAAATGCCCGAGTTAGGGATTCAATAGGGGCATAATTAAATGAAATTTTCAGGTGAAACACTTACCAGACAAGGAAAATAAACTAATGAAAAAAATATATGATATTGAGACCCAATCCCTTATAACGCTGTGCTGTCAAGGCGTTCCGGCCGTTAAAAAGGAAATAAGTGCCTGATGAAACTTGTATACTTTAGTGTGACATCCAATGAAGTTCCCAATTTAAGTGAAGCCTGTCGGTTGTTTAAAGCACAGGAGAAACCGTTGTCGATTTATGCCCGCACCCGGACCCAGCTGGAAGGACATCCTGACAGGCAGGCAAGATTTGTTGATGCGGCCCTAAATGCCGATGCCGTTGTTATAACGCTCATGGCCGGAAAACAATCCTGTCCGGCCTGGGATGCCCTGATCAATGCGTTGGAAGAAAAACGAAAGACAACGTCCCACTGCCCCTATTTTCATATCCAGCCCACAGGCAGTAATCCAGAGTCCCATCAACTGGTCCAGGAACTTTCCGATGGACTTGCCTGGGGCCAGTGGAAAACCCTGAGTGAATACTACCGGTTTGGCGGGGTGGCCAACCTTAATAATATGCTTGGGTACCTGTACAATATCATCCATCAAACAAATCATCCGCGTCCTCCGCCGATGCGCCAGCCCAATGAAGGACTTTATCACCCGGACCATGGGCATATTGTGGACACAGAATCCTGGTACAATAATTTTGATCCCCAAAAACCCGTGGTTGGTATCTGGTTTTATCAGAATTTCTGGACCAGTAATAATAAAGACCATATTGATGCCCTTGTCCGGGAGGTGGAACGCCAGGGAGCCCATGTGATCTGTGTGTTTCATACCCGTTTCAAAGACAAGTTGGTGGGAAACAATGGTGCTGACTACGTGGTGGACAAATTTTTCATGGACAATGGCTCCCCCCGCATTGATGTGCTGATCAATCCGGTAATGTTCAGCCTGAAAACCGCATCCCCTGATTACAAAGATCTTCTAAAAACATTAAACGTTCCGGTGATCCAGGCCATGTCCACGGCTCAAAGCATTGAAGATTGGGAAACGAGTGATCAGGGCTTAAGCACGGTAGATATCACCATTGGTGTGGCCCAGCCGGAATTGGACGGGGTTATTATCGGTGTGCCCTTTGCGGCAAAACAATGGGTGGCAACCGACCCTTTAACCGGGGCTGCTGTAAACAAATATCTGCCCATCCAGGAACGGATCGGCCGACTGGTCCGGCTTTCACTGAATTGGGCGGCCTTAAAAAGGACACCCAACAGGGAAAAGCGAGTGGCCATCATCTTTCATCACTATCCTCCCAGAAATGATCGTATCGGGTGTGCCAGCGGTCTTGACAGCTTTGCCAGCGTCTGTGAAATGTTGAAAGCCATGGATCAAGAAGGCTATCACATCGATACCCTTTACAAAGAGAGCAGTGAACTTTCCCAGATTATCCTGGACGGCATGACCTGTGACAGAAAATGGCTTCTGCCGGAACAGATGGCAAAAAAGACAAAAGCAAAGGCCAGCAGAGAAGATTATATGCCGTGGCACAGGGCGCTTCCTAAAAAAATACAAAAAAAAATGACCCAGGACTGGCAGGCCATGCCCGGTGATCTTTTTGTCCATGAGGATCAGTTATTTTTTCCCGGGGTGATCAACGGGAATGTCTGTATTACTATCCAGCCGCCCCGGGGATATTTTGAACAGATTGAAAAACTGTATCATGATATGTACCTGTCACCACCCCATCATTATCTGGCCCAGTACCGATGGATATCTGAAAAATTCGGGGCACATGCCGTGATCCATGTGGGCAAGCACGGCTCCCTGGAATGGCTGCCAGGAAAGGCTGTGGGTTTAAGCCAGCATTGTTACCCCGATATTGCCATCGGCGATCTGCCCAACCTGTATCCTTATATCATCAATGATCCTGGTGAGGGCACCCAGGCCAAACGAAGATCAGCCGCCTGTATTATTGATCATCTCCCCCCGGCCCAGACAACGGCAGGTCTTTATGATGAACTGGCAGAGCTTGATAATTTGATGGATGAATACCGGGATGCAAAAACCCAAGATCAATCAAAATTGCCCATGCTGTTGGAAATGATTGTAAAAGAAGCAGAGGCAGAAGGTATTCTTGAGGAGCTGAATCTGGACGGTGAGCAGGCCTTGTCAGATGGTGCGTCTTTTCTCGAACAGCTTCACCATTTTCTGGAAGAGATCCGGGATACGGCCATTGCCGATGGGCTGCATATCATGGGCCAGGCCCCTGAAGGTGAACGGCTGGTCTCCACCCTGGCCCAGCTAACCCGGCTTGCCAACGGATCTGTTCCCTCCCTTAGAAAGTCGGTCATGAAAGTGATGGACGAACAGGCACAAGAGGCGTTTCTGACAAAATCCCAAAAACAGGCACAGGATATCTGTGAGGCACTATTAAGTGAACTCTTGATGTCGGACATGTCTTTGACGGCCATCACATCGGTTCAGATGAAACACCTGGGAAAATCCCACACAGACATCACCCAGGCGTTGACTTATGTGGCAAAGGATCTTCTGCCCAGACTTCAACAGACAAAAAACGAAATTCAGGCACTGATAGATGGGCTTGGGGGCGGGTTTGTTCCCGAAGGGCCGTCAGGCGCTCCCACACGGGGACAGGCGGATATTTTGCCCACAGGTCGTAATTTTTTCTCAGTGGATCCCCAGAAAATACCCACACCGGCAGCCTGGAAGGTGGGAAAACGGATGGCAGATGCTTTGATTGACCGTTATCGAAAGGAACACGGCAGCTATCCTGAAAAAGTCGGTATTGTGTTATGGGCAAGCCCCACCATGAGATCAAAGGGGGATGATGTCTCCCAGATCCTCTATTTGATGGGGGTAAAACCGGTGTGGCAGAAAGGTTCAGGGAAGGTTCGGGGAATAGAAATCATTCCCATGGAAAAATTAGGCCGTCCAAGGATTGATGTCAGCCCAAGGGTTTCCGGTATTTTCCGAGATGCATTTCCCCTTCTCATGGATTTAATTGATGACGCGGTTCAGATGACGGCAATGATAAATGAGCCCGATGAGTCTAATTTTATCCGGCGCCATGTGTTCAGGGATGTCAAGGAGTATGAAAAAGACGGACAGGACCAAAAGACAGCCTTTCGAAAAGCAACCTTCCGGATATTTGGTTCTCCACCGGGCAGTTATGGCAGTGGGGTGTCAAAAATGGTGGAATCCAAAAACTGGAAAACCACCGATGATTTAGGCAATATGTTTATCCAATGGTCGTCCTATGCCTATGGAAAGAATACCTTTGGCACCCCAGCAGAAACACAGTTCAGAAAGAACCTTTCACGCATGTCGGTTACTGTAAAAAATGAGGACACAAGGGAAAAAGACATGATGTCCTGCACGGATTTTTACTCCTACCATGGCGGGCTGATCACAGCGGTTCATGCGGTTCAGGGGAAACGCCCCTTTTCTGTTACCGGGGATTCTTCCGATCCTGAACAGGTGGTGGTCCGCACAACAAATGAGGAGGCAAGGCATATTTTCAGGGCACGCCTTCTTAACCCGGTGTGGCTTGAAGGGCTTAAAAGACATGGATATAAAGGTGCCGGGGATATCTCAAAAGCCATGGATATTATCTTTGGGTGGGATGCCACCGCCGATGTGATAGACGACCATTTGTACACTCAGTTTACCAAAAAAGTGGCGCTGGATAAAAAAATGCAGGAGTGGATGAAATCCGTCAATCCCCATGCGCTTGAAAATATTCTGGCCAAACTTTTGGAGGCTGTTTCCCGGGGCATGTGGCAGGAAGGCAAAGAGCTCGAAGATGAGCTTAAACAAGAGTACCTCGATATTGAGGGGGACATTGAAGAGTTGACCGAACAAGGGGAATAGCCGAAAGATTTTATCGCTGTAGCAAATCTCGGCTACCCACTTAAGGCGGGATATTCTCAAGGCTTTTTATGTGGACAATTAGCTTTTAATCCCTAAAGTCAAGGCTGTTACGACGCCTGATTTTAAAGCCTGTCCCGCTTTAAGTGGGTAGCCCATTTTTTCAATAAAACTATGAGCCTGAATCGTCACTGAAATAAAAAATTAGTGTGTATGTGCAGGTTGCGCCACCAGATGAATACCAAGTACCTTGGTTATTTTTTTGATAGTAGCGAAACCTGGATTGCCGTCGCCAGAAAGAGATTTATAAAGGCTTTCGCGGTTAAGGCCCGTTTCTTTGGCAACTTGAGCCATACCTTTTTTCTTGGCCAGGTAACCAAGAGCAATAATAAATACTCGTGGGTCATCGTCCATAAAGGCGTTGTTCAGGTATTCGTTGATTTCCTCTTTGGATTCCAAGTAATCGAAAGGGTTATAAGGGGTTGTCTGGGTCGTCATGATTTCACCTTTCTAAATCG
>Ga0307987_1001526_pt1 | contig 12674 bp, 8 predicted proteins | sample EllFjometagen181_FD_203157 | JGI IMG/M metagenome (GOLD analysis project Ga0307987, IMG submission 203157) | Marine microbial communities from Ellis Fjord, Antarctic Ocean - #181 | ecosystem: Environmental > Aquatic > Marine > Unclassified | place: Southern Ocean | collected 2014-10-08 | reverse complement strand
TGAATTGAATAGACATAATTTACTTTATCCCAAACATTGATTTAAACGTCTGCACATAGTATGTCAAATTATCTAGTGATACGTCCGGCGGTATCAGATGATCTGCACTAGGAATATAACCACCAGCCTCGATTGTTGGGCGAAGACGCTCCAACTCCGCTTTTATTTCCTTTTTACCTGATGCAAGGATACGTTTATCAAACCCACCAATCATAAGGAGATCCTTTCCATATTCCTTACGAAGCTCAACCACATCCATTCCTGCGGCAACTTCCATTGGCGTTAGACAGTTAATACCACATTCCAGCCACAAAGGAAGCAACTCATGAATATTACCGTCGCAGTCAAGCAAGTTAATATCTATGCCATATTGGGATGACAGGCCTGTAATACGTTTATAGTAAGGAGTCATGAATTCTCGAAACATCGCAGGTGAAATCATTGAGCCACACTTGTAGGCCATATCTTCGTGATATCCTATATAGTCCAGTGATATCTTTGGCAAAGCTTGGTTTAATGCCCATTCACAAAGAACACATTGTCTCTCGTTTACTTCGTGAATTAACTCAGGAGTATCCAAATAGGCGTACATAAACTTCTCTGTACCCATGTGTTCATTCAAAAAACCGAAATACATTCCACCATTGCACAGAATAATTTCTCCATTACGCTGGCGGTCAGTAGCCTCCTGCAACCAATTATCTTTAATTCTTTCCGGCGTTTTAGGGTCAAGTTTGACTCGCAGCCAATCCAATGACTCTGAACCTTTTATAGGATATTCGAGAAACTCGGGCATAGAGGTAGCCTCTTTGAAATTCTTCTCCTTAACACCGTTATGGTTAATCTTGATTATGTGGTCATCAGTCTGTTCTAACACGACTTCTTCAAACTGGGGATGGAGAACCGTTTCAATTCCAATATGATGCATCTCCCATCGGGGAAGCTCAAAATAGTCATATAGATCGATGTCAGCAGGCAAACCTTCCATTTCCCAACGAGCCCTTGTAACCTGCCAGGGAGTTGATATCACTAAAGGCGGATGATCAACCGTCTGGAAGTGCATGGTTTTATGGAAACGCTCACGATTATTCATTCAATAACTCCAAATTGAACTTTTTTTATTTGATGAAGTCACTTCATCCAAAATTTAATGCCTGCTCCATGCGCACAGACAGCCTTGTAATCATGACAGCCTCTTCCACCGAACAACAATACTTTTTTCTGACATGGGTTTTCCTTTATCAGTTTTGTACCTCAACTAATAGAAAATTTTGCATCTTTTTCGACTTCCATCGGTTCTGATTCAGCGGTCCAGCACACGCCATTTACAAACATTTTTTCAAAAAAGGCATTGCTGCAAGCTTCGACATCATGTCCAATCGCAAGATAAAACACACGTCCCTGTCCCCATGGTTTAGCCCATGATACTGGCCACAATCGGCTTCGAAAAACTGTTGTTGCTAAAACTTTTACACGCGAATCAACATCGATTAAATATTGTTCATCATGTACGGGAAATTCATACACAGGCCATTTTTCCCAATCTTTCACTGAGTATCCTTCAATTCCATCAATGATTGGATGCTTTTCACCAACCAAACTTACAATATAATTCCGTTTGAACGGATGGCACTGGAACTCACCACCAAGCATTGCAAGATATTCGGGACTACTTTTGAAAGAATCTGCCGCGCAATGTACTCCCGCAAAACCACCTCCTGCCGCCACCCACTCTACCAGCCCACGTTTGGACTCTAGCGGCAAGTCGCCTCCAGTGTAATATAGCGCGACAGTATCGAATCTTGTCAGATTTTCAAACAACAACGCGTCAAAGTCTTCAGCCACATATTCTACCGACATTCCAGCGTTTTCCAGCTGTTTTTTTAATAGCGGACAGACAGCCTTGTAATCATGACAGCCTCCACCACCGAACAACAATACTTTTTTTTCTGACATGGGTTTTCCTTTACCTTAAGAAGCAGAAATCATTCCGCTTGCTTTTACTGTACAATTTGTTTTTGCCGAATCTGAAATCAATTCAATTAAACGCATAGCGTTACGTGCCTCTTCAGGCTTTACCAACAACGATTTGCCCTGAGTCAAAGTTTCATAAAGATAATCATAATATCCTTTTTGAATCACTTTAAGAAAATCAGGTACCTTATACTCAGGATGGGCATTGTCAAAATTTTGGGTAGCGTTTAACAGGTCTCGGGGATCTTCAATGATTCGCTGCACAAAAGAGCCTTTTGTTCCGATTGCATAAAACCGTGCCAGTGGAGGCGTGCCATTAATAATACACTCGGTTGGTCGCGGTAACATCGCTACCCGTATAGCCGGCCCCTCGGCAAATCGTAAAGTCGCATCAAAATAACCGCCATCTTCCATGCCTTTTCCAGGATATGCCATAACTGTTGACACTTCAGTCAAGGGGGAATTATTCAGAACAAGAGACTGATCGACCAGATGTACGCCCCAGTCTACCAGGTCTGATGGTTCATAGTTATTGTACATCACCCGATTTTCTATCAGGCGTACATCTCCAAGCTTGCCTTGTGCTATCACACTTTGCAGTGAAAGAAAATCCAAGTCTAAGCGACGATTTTGATGCACTGTCAGTACTCGGTTATTTTTTTTGGCAAGAGCGATAAGTTCATCGCACTGGGCAACTGTTTCTGCCATTGGTTTTTCTAAAAGAACATTTTTACCAGCTTCCAACGCCTGTTTTGCAGCAGGGAAATGTGTGGACAGGGGCTTTGTGGCGATGATAACCAAGTCGACTGTATCATCATTGAGTAATTCCTCATAGCTGGCATATACTTTATATTTCCCTTTAGCCATTTCTTCTGCTTTATCCGCAAAAAGATCATAAAATCCAGCTACAGCGTATTGCTCAGGCCGCATTTCCAAATTTGGCAAATGATTTCCGCGTACAATACCGCCTGCACCGCAAAACGCGGCACGTATTATTTGTGACATTCTTTTCTCCTGTTTATTGAGTAAACTTTCTCATCTTTAATACCGCCGGCACCGCAAAACGCGGCACATATTATTTGTGACATTCTTTTCTCCTGTTATTGAGTAAACTTTCGCATTCTTAAAACCGCAGGGACAATCATTTCGCTCTTTACCATTCGAATATCCATGGAGAACAAGCCGTACTGGCGTTTTGATGATATTATGTCACAGCACCTCGAATGAATATACCCGCGAGGTAATTCTTACCGCCAGCGATAATTGTTACGGATAGCAAAATCTCATCCCCGTTGCTGTGCTACGGGCAGTGTAAAAAAATAAAGGCCTCGACGTAGAGTTCTCTACCTACCGACCTGTACATAAAAATCAAAACAACACTCGCTTCGCTATTGTCAGTGATTATTTATCGTAGCGTTTCTTCAGCAATGCTAATGCACCACCAAAACCGTTCCTGTAGCAGGTCCGGGTACTTCGTTGCTGAAAAACACATCGTCCCAACGAGCACTTTGAGGTGCATTAGCATCAGCAAATCTATCACCAAAAGAAATATAAGTGTTCCACTCATTGGCTTTAACAACTGATTCCGAATGAATCGCGGTACCATCAAAGTAGAATGTTCCAATACCAGTGGCTTTAACAATATCAATACGGTATGTATGTGCTAAACCATCCCCTGCTCCAGGTGTGGCTACAGCGGGCCCATCACTATCACCAAACTTCAGGTATGTTGCAGTACCAGACGACATTCCTGGAGCCATTTGCGCGCCGAAGCCAGGGCCAGCACCCCCGGAACCAGCATCGGCCCACACAAACTGGCGATCGAAATAACCAGGATTCGAAAAGCTATCAATTGCGATTGTCATCCCAAAACTGATAATATCACCCGTACCCAAACCATCAGTGATATTTTGATTGTAGTTAAAAGTTCCACCTGGCGTAGTAATCGTCAACTGTCCAGGATTTGTTGTAATATCCTCAGTTCCAGTACCATTTGTATAAAAACCGTGTGTTGTTGGAGCTGTGCTCATATCCAAATTAATAACTGTAGCAGATGCAAAATTAGCTACCATAAAAACACTTACTGCACCAACCAACCAAAATTTCCTCGTAATTTCCATAATCCTACTCCTTATCCAGATGAATTTTTAGGGCAAACAAATAATTACCCGTAGCAAAAATACTAATTACAAACAATACAACCAACGGGAGTGAGTCCAGCCATCATAATACTCATCTAATACTGGTAGTTTTCCGTAGTCACACAGTGTATGCCTTATTATCTTTTCTCACTCTGAGAATTGATATATATCAGTATTACGATGTTCCCATATCTATAATAATTTGTCAATATTTTTTTAAAATTTAAATTAATTAATTTACTTGTATACTAAAATCAACTGTTTATCAATTAACAAACAGCACTAAAGGCTTACTACCTCCCCATTGCAATCTTGTTATTATACATTCAACAACCACACTCTCCTAGTGGTTCTGTCAAAAGTTTGCAGGCCGAGCCTGCATCCAATTATTTATTATCTTTCCTTGCCAATTTGCGAAGTTTTAAGATTCGTTTAATAATCAATGAACGAGTTTCAGCTAAGTCTTTAAGAAAGACATCGCGATTCTCAAGAAAATCTTCTGCTTCTTTAGCAGCAGCAATACGAATTGGTTCACCTGAAAGCTTAGCTTCCTGACATTCAAGCTTGAGTGTTGTAGCATAGCGTATATCATCATAACCTTCGCGATACCCTTCAAATGCTATTGTGTCGACAACACCATCAGCAGTTGGATAAACAAAATTCAAATCACGCTGAACAGTACTGTCAAAGTCATTCCACGGGTGCCCAAAGGCCATGTAATAACAGAAGGTAGCCGAACCATCATAGTTGGCCTTGTAAGTAATTAAGCCAAAATTACGCCTGAAAATTTCCGGATTTTCATTCCCGGCTTGAGGGTAAGCATAACACCAAATCTCATGTCCTACGGAATGCCATTTAGCAGCTTCTTTTCGAGTAGAATACGCAGCACAAATCAGAAGATCCTGAACTGTTCCTACAACCGCAAAATTTCCAGGTGCAACAATTTCTTCACTATATCCAGCACAAAATACTTTTGCCCCAGCTTTTTGAATTGCTTTAAAAAATGGTATCTGAGCTTTCATTACATCACCCTTCGCTTCATCAACACCATAAAAATAGATGTCCCGATGCCCAAGTTCCTCTTCGACCCAATTCATAACCATTGTTGCACGGTCAGTTAATTGCTGTAATCCTTCTGGGGTCACAGGCAAAGAAGCAGGTAAATTAATTTTGTGATTGGAGATTAAATGAATTGGTTTATTAGGCAGACCGGCTTCTTTACGAAGTCGAAGCATTTTTCTGAATAATTCCTGATTCTCAGATTTGCTGATATCACCTTGATTTATCTGCAGATTAGTTGGATAACGAACACCATGTGCAATTAAATTCTTTAGTTCATTGCGTATCTGATTACTGTTGCGATAATAGGCGGTTATTCCTCCCTGATCTTCTTCTCTGAGATATGCATTATAATAAACACTGGTCATATAAGGTTTTTTAAGATTATAATATGTTCGAGCTTCCGCAAGTTTAAATGGCAGTATTTTGACCCCAACGTTCAACTCTGCTAGTTTATTGTTCTCACTTTTTACTAGAATATTTCCACTATAATTTCCAGCTTTTGCATTTTTGGGGGCATGCAGAGTAAGGAAAAATTGTTGATTGCGTTTGGCAGTCAATGGCAAAGCCTGCAAAGTTTTAGCATCGTAAACAGGATATTCCGTAATCGTCATGTTTTTTTGCCAAAAAGTGTTATTGTCAGCCCTGTCACTAACATCTTCGTATGTTACATTTTTACCTTTGCCATGACGCAAAAAGTTTTTTTCCTTTTTTTCATCAACTTTAACCAAATTATAATCATTCAGTAAAAGTTCAGGAACCATTACGCTTGGATATTTTCCAGGGGCTTCATTTCGCCATGCGGCAGGACCTTGGTACCAGCATTTAACCAATTTTAAGTCAAGTGCGGAGGCTGGAATAGTTCCGCTTGCTCCTTTAAGGTCTGATAATTCAAAAGTTACATCTTTAAAATCAGTTGTTGGACGCAAAACAAAAGATGCTGGTTCATATTCCCCAGGAGTTGCTGTAAACTTTATAGTCTTACCAAGCAATTTAGCATCAATTCTGCTCTCTGGAATAATAGGAATGTTCGAAATCGCTTCTGTTATAAAAGCATAAAGTTTAGGATAATTTGGTTTTGCTGTAAATGGGACCTCTGTTTTAGTGGCTAACTTCTTTACTTCCTTTGCATTTAAAGGTCGATTATAAATTCGAAAATCAGCGACAACGCCGTTAAAATATGAGCCATCAGGATCAACCCCCAAAGCAAAATGATAACCGGAAAGCTTTTTCAAAGGGGTAATATTATCACTTCTTACGTCTACCCGGACACCATCAAGATAAAAACTGAAGTTATTCTTTTTTGAAGACCAAACCAAAGCGGCATGATGCCAGGTTTTCTGCTTAATCTCAACAGTAGAACGGATTGCCTTCAACTCACCTTTTTTATTGCACATTCCGCCATAAACCTGTCCATTCTTGTAAACTCTACCTAACCAATCATAGTTATAGCTAAAAATAGCTCCACAAACTTTATCTTCATCTTTTGGAATCAGGTCGTGACATTTAAAGAAGAAAGAAATTGTCGCATCGTCACCAATTTTGTCCGCAGGAAAATTTGGAACATTTGCCCAACTGCCATCACCAAAGAACTCCAAACCGTTCCCAAATCCAGGAGTGGCAATCCATTCAGCATATTTATAGAGTTCTATTGAAGTATCTATTGGAGCATCCCCACCCATTTGCCAAATTAAATCTTTGGAGAGATCTCCAGCTAAAATCGCCAGACTGCTTAGTAATAAAGTTACTAGAAAAAATAATCTTTTCATTAGATTTGTTCCTTATGTTTTAATGGTTTTTGTTTAAAACTTGACTGTGTTTATTCTTTGTATTATGTATACTACAATCCTTAATTTCCTTGCCTTTTATGATCGATTTTTATTTTAAGCATTTATAACAATATATTTACCAAAGACTTATAAGTTAATTTAAAATTTATCAACTTTTCATGATAATGAGGACATTATCGCTCCCGTTCTTGCAAGATAATACATGTTTGCAGGATTTGAGGTAGCTCAACCTTCAAGGTTGTTGGCATTCTTCACTTGCAACGAAGATCGTTGCGTTACCCCAAAGAACTCTTCTTTGCGTCCTTTGCGGTTAACTCGTTTGGTTGCGCCTCGTCCGCCCTATTAATTACCGTTTAACGTTAGACATTAAGTTTCTTTGATAAAAACTTTATGTCGTTTTGCATTTAATTCTAACGGGATAAATTTTCTTTGATTAAAATATTTTCCGGTTTCTATATCAACAAGATTTGCCGTCTCTTTCAAACGCAGTTCCCCGTTAACATCTGCCCGAGGAAAAATGCCGACAAACCGATTGTCAGCATAAACGGTGCAATTAAATGGCGCATATATATGGCATCCAGCCTTTTCTACAATATGTCTTAAATGTTTGGCTTTAATGACAGGAAGAGCACAAAAAATATTGTTTCGCCCTTTAAATTTTTTCTGTCCAATGGCTATTCCATCATCTGAATAATTTGCCAGAACTTCAAGATTGTCACTAGCTTCAAGCTTAAACAAAGGAAATTGCATATCGTTATATTCTGTTTTTGAATTATCACTAAAAATCAATTCTCCATCTGGAAGCTGTGAACGTTCATGCAGTTTGAATCCTGTAATTTTTTCACAGTTATCTACATAATAGTTCCATAATAATGTCGCATCGCTATTTATGTTTTTTTCAATTTCAGGCCAATCTTTATCAGCAAACTTGAAGGCATTGAGAAAAGATATCAATTTATATTGACTCAAATCCATCGTTTTAAGATCACTTTGACGGAAAATATCAACAGGAACTCCACATAGATGCATTTCGCGAATAAATTCTTTCATTAATAAATTATGAAAGCTGGTCTCAGCATTTGAATAACAGAAAGCATTCTCATCAACAACAAGAAGAACTTCACTTATACTTTTGCCTTGTCGTTTGCTTAAATCATGTCTTAATTTCTCAAGTTTACTTATTTCATTCATCATTTCCGGGGAGTCAAACCAGCCATCGCCCAGATCCATCCACCACATTCCTGCCCCGTAAGTCATATTTTTAGAAAACTCCCGCCACAGCACACACTTTGTTTCATCAAAATTCTTGCATACACATTCGGTGGTCGAACAGAGATGGGTTCTGATATCTAATTCGTCAAGCCATAATTTTTTACGATTAACTGATTGTGCAGGACCAAGCAGGCCGCCCGGCTCTCCTGGTTCATAACGATAATACGATTTAGGACCAGCAAAAAAATCAACATATGGGGAATTGAGCAATTTATCAAATCCCAAATACCCAGTATAAGCCGCCCTTGGAACCTCAAAGATATATCCGTAGAAAGCCCCCGCAGCCTTACCTTCACTTTCATCTTTAACGATTTTGCAGAAGTGCTCCACTGCATTGGCATTTACATCACTCATGAATTTGTCATAATCAATACAAATTTGATATTTCTTATCTATGCGCAAAAAATCATTAGTTGAATTTTTGCAGTTTCCTCGCAACAAGGGTGGAGGAATTTCACAATTATGTTCTTCAAGTAATTTCTGCCCCCAAACAACGCGAAGTTCTTCCAAGGTTCCGTATTTATTTAAGCCCCAGTTGTAAAATTCTTTGCAGTTGTTTATTCCATAGTCACCAAATTTTACAGGAAACCCAAAGCCTCCCCATAAACAGGATTCGCCATTAGTTCCATATGCAATATGATAAGCGAGAATACGTTCACCATGTGGGCCATCCTCTAAATGGCGTATTAAACGGCGCAAAGCATCTCCAGCATCATCAAGCCATTTCTTAGAAGAAAAGCTTTGATTGGATATTAGCCCGCCAACATTAGGTCTATTGTTTTTACCATCGCCAACAGCATGATAACCTTTTGCTGAATCATAACCTAAAATGTCGTGTTTGCTTGTATTTACAAGCTTACGAATTTCTTCTTTATCCCGAGGCCCGTCATAATAGACAAACACATCTTCAGGGTTTTCCTTACCCCAGTCAAGTGGTACATTCAGTTTTATTCGTGGAATATACCAAATATCTTTATTATTTTCACAGATAGAGTCCATTACCTGGTCAGTAAATTTATAATCATATTTATTGACTCCAATCCATCCACTAAATAGAATTGAAGTATGAATTTTTACTCCCGCGGCAGTAAAATCACGATGAAATTTTTGAAAGTGATCAAGGTCTTCTCCGAATATTATCATTTTGCCGTCTTTATTCCAAAGCGGCGGGTCATGGTGAAATCCCATGCGAGACCAGAAAACAGAGTTATTTTTAAGTAATTTAATTGCATCATTGGCTTTCATATTAAGCTCTAGTTCTTTTTTTATAAAACTCAGTACATTTTTTACACTGAGTTCAATTTTAATATTTAATTTATCATTACATCAAGCGAATTTCGCCTTTACATTCAGTAACTGTCCCACTATAGGCTCCGTCAATTTGAACATAACCGTTAACAACTGAAATCGATAATATAGTGGATACAGAAACACCTGTTGCGTCATACCGATAGAATGTTGATCCAATAAATTCGCCAGTGATCAGACCAGTAGTGCCCGAGACATAAATATTCACATAAATACGTTGTGTATCACTATTGATTATTTTCGTGTTAAGTTGAAGTGTCGAGCTTGAAGTGTCAACCCATTCAAAACCGTGCGCAGTATTCCTGCCATCTGTGTATTTGCCTGAATAATTGCCAACTGCATATTTGTTAACTACATTTGCCCGCATTCCAGGCATATCAACCTTTTGCTGCCAGTCAATATTTATGGAATATACTGTATTGGAAACAATCAGATCATCTAATGAACTAGCATTTATTTTGGCTCTACGAATAACAACACCCTTGCTGTAAACATTGTCTATTGTTTTAATCATATTACTTTGGCTTGGCATGGATAAAAAAATATTATCAGAATCAATTATTATATTATTACGCGGGAGTGGTTCATAGTCGAGAAAATGAGATGTTCCGTGATTTGTGAAATCTACATAATTATTTTTTATCGTCGCAGCATAAACATAAGCATTAAATTGAATAACAACATCACTGAAATTTTTACAGCAATTGTTTTCAATAACAATATCGTATACAGACGAGGTGAATTGAAGACCTATACCAACGTCTTCAACAGAGTTATATGAAAACTGACATGCAGTAAGCGCTGCGAATTTATAACCGATTGCTGCTCCTGTGGCCATTAATCTTGTAAACTTGCAAAGATTGTGATAGCCAGTAAAATCAAATCGTGCAGTGGAACTAATACATGTTGTACGAATATTGTCAAACAAAGTGTAGTAATTGTTGTGGGACTGTAAAATTACTTCAGTAACCTTACTGGCTATGTTTTGAATTGCGCTCCCTTGATGCCAATCTTGAATTTTTAATGCAGTTGCTGTTAGCGTACCAATATCACTGGTTATTGTAAAATTTTTCAGGACTATACCTAGACTAAATCGAAAATCATCACTGGTCCCAAAATTACTCGTAAGAACCCCACTATTGTCATAACCGGAAGTGAACAGCGTTGTATCGTTTAACATCTTAAAAGTAGAATTGCCGCAATCAATACTTATTCCGCGAGTAGTGTAGTCCATGTATTGCGGTATTATCAACGTGGTCCCAATTGCGTATGTAGCAGACGGGAAGTAAAGGTCTTTTTTGTTGGTGAATGCAAAGACAAGAGCCTGTTGAATGGCTGTCGAATCATCTGTTACACCATCACCAACGGCACCAAAATCCTGTACATTGAGAATAATCCCTGCCTGTATAGCTGTTGTCATCCCTCCCTGTACACTGAAAACAACCCCTCCTGCCTGTATAGCTGTTGTCATCAGTCCCACTAGAACAGCAAAAAACAATGTCATAAAATAGCGTTTCATTTTTCATTTTCCTGTGCACTGTGTCTCAATTTTAATATTGAATTTATCATTACATCAAGCGAATTTCGCCTCTACATCCAGTAACAGTTCCACTATATGATCCATCAATTTGAACATAACCGTTTACAACTGAAATCGATAATATAGTGGATACAGAAATACCTGTTGCGTCATGCCGATAGAACTTGGATCCAATAAATTCGCCAGTGATCAGCCCAATATTGGCCGAATAGACATAAATATTCACATAAATGCGTTGAGTATCACTATTGATTATTTTCGTGTTAAGTTGAAGTGTCGAGCTTGAAGTGTCAACCCATTCAAAACCGTGCGCAGTATTCCTGCCGTCTGTGTATTTGCCTGAATAATTGCCAACTGCATATTTGTTAACTACATTGGCTCGCATTCCCGGCATATCAACCTTTTGCTGCCAGTCAATATTTGTGGAATATACTGTATTGGAAATGATCAGATCATCTAATGAACTAGCATTTATTTTGGATCTACGAATAACAACACCCTTGCTGTAAACATTGTCTATTGTTTTAATCATATTACTTTGGCTTGGCATGGATATAAAAGTATTATCAGAATCAATTATTATATTATTAATAGGGAGTGGTTTATAATCAAGAAAATGAGATGTTCCATGATTTACAAAATTTACATAATTATTTCGTATTGTCGCAGCATAAACGTAATCATTAAATTGAATAACAACATCACTGAAATTTTCGCAGTAGTTATTTTCAATAACAATATCGTAAACAGACGAGTTGAATTGAAGACCTATACCAACGCCTTCAACAGAGTTATATGAAAACTGACACGCGGTAAGCGCATCGAATTTATAACCGACTGCAGCTCCTGCTGCCATTAATCTTGTAAACTTGCAAAGATTGTGATAGCCTGTAAAATCAAATCGCGCAGTGGAAATCAAACTATTATGTATTGTACGAATATTGTCAAACAAAGTGTAGTAATTATTGTGGGACTGTAAAATTACTTCAGTACCCTTACTGGCTATGTTTTGAATTGCGCTCCCTTGATGCCAGTCTTGAATTTTTAATGCAGTTGCTGTTAACGTGCCAACATTACTGGTTATTGAGAAATTCTCCAACGTGATACCTTGACTATAGTGTGAATCAGCAGCTGAACCAAAATTACTCGTAAGAACTCCGCTATTGTCATAACCGGAAGTAAACAGCGTTGTATCGTTTAACATCTTAAAAGTAGAATTACCACAGTTAATGTTTATTCCACGAGTCGTATAATCCATGTATTGCGGTATTATCAACGTAGTCCCAATTGCGTATGTAGCGGATGGGAAGTAAAGGTCTTTTTTGTTGGCGAATGCGGAAACAAGAGCTTGTTGAATAGCTGTCGAATCATCCGTCATACCATCTCCCACAGCACCGAAATCCTGTACATTGAGAATAATACCTGCCTGTATAGCTGTTGTCATCAGTCCCACTAAAACAGCAAAAACCAATGTCATAAAATAGCGTTTCATTTTCATCTCCCTGTGTATTGAGGTTCTGGGAAAAGTTTGCAGGCTGAGCCTGCACCCAATTCTTTATAAATCAATCCCGCTTTGCCCAAGGGCTATGC
>Ga0307987_1001525_pt1 | contig 12678 bp, 13 predicted proteins | sample EllFjometagen181_FD_203157 | JGI IMG/M metagenome (GOLD analysis project Ga0307987, IMG submission 203157) | Marine microbial communities from Ellis Fjord, Antarctic Ocean - #181 | ecosystem: Environmental > Aquatic > Marine > Unclassified | place: Southern Ocean | collected 2014-10-08 | reverse complement strand
ACTTGCCGTACGATCATGGCACGAGAAGGTATTTTGCCGTTCGTAGCGGAAATGGTGCTTGGCCACGTCCAGACTGGAATCGAAGCTGTGTACGACCAACACGGGTACGCAGGCGAGAAACTCAAAGCATTGGAAAAGGTTGACCGAGCTATCCTAAAAATACTCGGAATAGAAAACAAAGAAGATAATATTTTTCAGATCCAAAGGGTTGGCTGAATAAGAATTCTCATGAGACTTACTTTTCTTTACCAAGAAATTTTACATACAGATGAGACCATGTTATACTGTTCGCACATAAGGAAAGATTGAGTCACGCAGATGTTAGCCCCTGGTCACTTTCCCATCAACACTGATGGGATTTGGCACGTCTGAATGACTTGAGACAAATAGCCCATCAGTATTAATTTGCTGGTGGGTTTTTTTATGCCTACCAGCCCAATCTCATTTCGAGGGGCTACATCGTGACTGACAGAATCTTAAGACTTCCAGAAGTACTCAGCTTGGTACAAATTTCCAAACCAACACTTTATCGATGGATCAAAGAAGGAAGTTTTCCATCTGGGATCAAACTTTCAAAAACAGGAAGATCTATTGGTTGGAAAGAATCAATGATCAACGGATACATTGAAAACCTGGGGGTTGAATAATGATTGGTCACACCGATGAGTTTTGCGCATTCAATCAAATGTCCCAGATTTTGAGGTTTGCTCGGACACTGTTCACAAACTTTAAAATCTGGGACAAACAAATAGTTAATAATATTTTACAAAAAACTGAGGTAAAAAAATGTATAAAAATTATTTAATTTATAGTGGACTAACCAAGCCGCTTGCCGATTGGGCTGACAGTATTGGCATCAATCGGACAACACTCCATTCCAGGATTTATAAGCTTGGTTGGCCGACAGAAAAAGCATTGCAAAAAGACGTCGGAGCGTACACCAAAAGGATGAAGTCGAGCAGTGTTGTTTCTGGAACCAAGCAAGCTAAACCACCAGAACAACAGGCCCTTGAAGGGTTGTTAACAAAGGATTGCCCGTTAACTGGGTGTGTCCGTGAGCTGGCGGAAGCACTCGCAGTTTACGCTGGCAAAGACTTGACATTTAATGTTTCTAAATCAAAGTATCATCTGCTTCAAGATCCTAAAAGAACACTTCACAAAATTGAGAAAGCTTTCGAGGTCATGGTCTTTCAGAATGTTACAACTTCAGTTGGTTGTGGTCGGATGATGCTAAACCCTGGCTTTGTTGTCGGTGGCACGGACACTGACTTGTGGGAAAGGTTAACAGGTCTACATGATGAAATGACTTGGTATGACATCCCCGGATTTGATGGGGCTTATCAGATTGCGAAAAATAGTAATGTAAGATCCGTTGACCGAGTTGTAAACTCAGTGCTCTACAAGGGCAGGATGCTCACAGTAAATGATGGTTGTGTATTTTTATATATAAAAAGCGAGCATTATCAACTCTCTATCAGGCAGATTGAGAAAGCTACGAATGCCTGTGTGGTAAAGAAACGTCCCGAAGCGGAACAGGCGTCCTTATTACTTGCGGGAGCGATAAGGACACCAACCACCTGACCAATAACAAGCGTACGTGAAAACCTCAGGGGTAACTTGTTGCCCCAATGAGGTTTCTCACGGAGTCTTAGTCCATTAAACAAAACTTAAAATAAACGATATGAAAAAAATAACAATACCATCCGCACATTTATTATTCCTTAAAACACCGGAACTTCGAGATCTGTATGTCGATGGCCTGGTGTCTCTTTTGGATGGCTCAATTCCTGAAACAACAAAAAACAGTTCAGTCGACGAAGCTATTCGGGCTATCGGAAAAGACACGTTTAACAGGCGTACACTTGATTCTTTGCCGCCAGTGCCTGTTGCCATGGCATCGCTCTCAAAACCATGGCAGGGTCGGTTTGAACTCGTCAGTAATGGCCTGGTTCCAAGCACGAGCCTGAATAATAGTTATAGGATGCTCAAACTCAAACCAATATCACAATTATCAAAAGAACATCTCAATAAAATTTATACTGAAGGAATTGAGATTGTGCGTGATAGATCAAACGATACTCACCGGAAATGGGTTGAGTATATAATTCTGGTCCTGGAGCATTGTGCTGATAATGATCTTGTTGTTGTTTGATTTTGTTTCTGTCTCGTATGACTCACGGAGAAACACTCCCACAATCAGAGATTGCGGAGTGCTTTCCGTTACGCTTAGAGTGGTTGGCTTTGGGGAAAGAGCCTGTATTATAAATATAATAAAATATATATTACAGAGGGATTAAGTGAAATCTGGAGTATAGGCTTTATGGTATTGCTTATTAGGTAGATTTGTATTGTAAATAATGACCTGTAGGGTATGCTCCAGAGGTCATATGTGGTGTTTTTTGTATACTCCAGAGGTCATAAACGGATATTTCATGCTTACACACAGAAACGGAAAAGATAGAAGCGAAACAGGGAGGTCAAAAGTGAGATCATTAGCTGCATGGCTTGAAAGGAAAATGATTAAGGACGTCGGTAGCACATCGTTTGTTGTCTTTAATTTTTATAGAAGAGCTATTTATTATGAAAACTTTGAAATAACAGATAAAAGTACTGCAGCTTCATTGGGAATGTCAGAAAAAACAATTCAGAGATCTAGAATTAAGCTTCAAGATCTTAATTATTTTCTTGAAGTAACCGTTAAAACAAAGACTGTAAGCAGCACGTATTACGCCCTCGGCAAAAATGAAGTTGTACGTGTGAAATACCTGCACGATCTGTTCGGAACAACGGCTCCTAGTGAGATCAGAAGGAACAATGCAAGAGAGGATGTTGACCTTCTTCTTGGAAAATCTAGCCTGAATATACTTGAGCAGGAAGATGTTCTTGATACGCTCGAGCCAACGCCAAAAGAGCGAGAGTCTCTAAGAGGCGGTTGGTCAACCACACGGTCAAGATACTTATCGGGATGCAAAATGTGAATTACTAAATGATCTTAAAAACAACTGGTTAAAATTAATAAGTTAACTTTACCGAATTGGCCCTAAGCAAAAAATATTATAATTAAATCTCCAAAACACTGACATCTAGTCGGTGGAAACCCTGACCAGGCCGCATAACTTGGTTGGGGTTTTTCTGTTCTAATCCCGAGCAACTCCCACCTTTAACCAAATTCCAAAGCTCTCCATCCAAGCAATTTTACTCAAATAGGTACTAATCATTGTTGACATAGTTGACAGATAGTTTAAATCGGACTAATATTGTCCTATATAGAAAAACATAACTTCAAGATTGGAGGATTAAAGATGCTACAGAAAATGATGGATCGAGAGCACGTAGTGGATCTCGAACAAATAAATCTTGAAACAGGTTGGCCTGAAAAGATTTATCGAAGGAAAACCTTAGCCAAAATGTTTGACGTAGGAGTTGCCACGATCAGCTTATGGGCTGAAAATGGAATACTCCCAAAACCATTTAAAATGAACCAAGCGCAATACGCTCTCGGCTGGAAGCATTCGGACATCATCCGAGTGTTCAGCGACATGAAGAGGATCAATTAATGAATGACACAATTTTACATCTCACAAGTGATGACAGGTTTGTTCCTGAGAGTCTGCAGAAATTGTTGGCTATCAGAAATCAACTACCGAGTAATACCGACCTTGATGAGTCACTACTTGAAATACAGGATAAGCTTAAATCTGCGAAGTCCTACAACGCTAGATTGATCACTCGTAATGCTGAGCTTAAGTCCAGCATTGTTCAGCTCAAAGGCTCTTATGCAACAGCTTGTAAAGAGTTTGTGGACGTTGGAAGCAAAGAAGTCTTCAAGATCAAAGAAGCACTGGAAATGGCTGAGCTTGAGTTGGAGTTCTTTCTTCTTGGATCAGAAGAAAAAGACATTCCGTCCATTGAGCAAGACACTCGGCAAGCTGAAGCTGACATCAAAACTCTAAACAGTTTCCTGGTTTACGTTAAAGCTGTCAACGATCTAATATCCTTCGTTAAATCCAATGAGCGACAAGATCATCGACAAACCATGCTGGGAGAAGATCTTATTTGGTCGGTGAAGGCCTATGGCGGTCAATGTGGGCGGATGCCTGGTGCCGAGAAACTAATTAATTTAAGTAGATGCATTTTGCATAAATCCTACGAAATATGGGTTAAGGCTGGATTATCAGGTACTTGGCGTTCAGGAAATATTACTTCAACACTTTTAAACTAAACGGAGCTTTAATTTTATTGCAAAATTACAGAAAACAAAATGAGTAAACAAACTTTATACAGATCACAAGCACCAGTGAATGGTGGTGCGGCATTGGCGATGGCTTCACGAGCAGGACAGAATATCGGCAAAGGAATTTCTAATCTTGGTTCAACTTTTACTGAGTACGGACAACATCGTCAGGAAGAGCAAAACAATGCATTCCTTAATCAAATAAATCAAGCAGGCTCAGAGACAGCCGTACAAGCTCTTCTAAGTGCTGTCCCACAAAATACGAGCATTGATCCAACAAAGTTACAATCATTCTCAGAGCAACGGGTAAATCAACTCAGAACCAACGAGGAGAGATTACTCCAGGATCATGTAAACCAAAACTATCAAAACCCATCACAAGCATTTACACCAAATCAAGAAAACTTGATGAGTCCATTTCAAAGATCCACACGGAATGATATTACTGCTCAAGATTTCATTTCTGGTTCAAAGTTTCCAGAACGTGGTGAAAGCGCTGTACAACGTCATAGGAACCTTCAAACGTTTCGTAACGACCCCAAGTATCAAAATCTTAACCCTGCTTCCCAGAAGCTTGCTGAAGCCTCTTATTTGCAGTCACAAGGCAATGACATCAAGAATATTGGTTCACTGTCTCAAGCTCAGGATTATGACTCTAATCGTAGTGCTCAGAGTTTGCTGAATGCTACTCGCACTAGAACCAACACAGAAGCGCAATCGAAGAAAGAATTACTCTCCAGACTTAATCAGAAAGATACTGTTTACAGCCCATCTGAATATGCAGCTCTACCTGCAGAAGCTAGAAAGGGTTATGACCGTTCCAGGTCTGTCCCAATTATTAAGAAGTACCGAAACCTTGGAAGAAACATTGAAGAAAAAGTTTCTAATTACATGGGTGCAATGCAGTCTCCTGATGTTCAGAACCTATCGATCCCACAACAACGAATAGTTTCTGATAATCTTATGAAACTGGGTGGCTTTAATCAGAGCACGATTAACGACCAGTTAGAGTTTTCCGGATATGCAACTGGTGAACCAGCTGTAAAAGATAGACCATTTGTTCCGGGATTTGTCGACGGATGGTTAAATAACCGTGGATCAAAACCCAATCAAGAACCACAAATATTTGTCTCACCAGAAATTGATACTCAAATCCTCAATTCACTTCAGGCAGGTGCAACCGTCGATCAACTCAGGTCTTCTCAGTTATATCAGAATAATCCTGAGCTTATCGAAAACCTACTGAGACACGTGGAGGGTAGATGATGAATCCCTTCGATAATCTTGCTCCAGCTCCCAATCCATTTGATGCTCCAGCCAATCCAGAAACCAATCCATTTGATTCCTTTGGATCAAAAGAACCACAGGTAAAAACTACAGAACTATCATTCAATGATGCCGTGGAGCAGGAAGCTGTTTCCGATGGATTTAAAGCTGCTGAGACGTATGCTCGTAACAATCCTGCACCAATGTCTCCAACTGATAGAAAAGCTCTTAAATCGCAGGAAATAACAGCTCAAAAGGAATATGTTATTTCAGGTCAGAAAGCTTCAGATGAAGCAGAAAGAAATCTGTTTGATGCATTCGGTCAAGGGTTAAAAGGTGGTGCCTTAAGTGTTGCCAGGTCAGCTAACTTTGCTGGAGGTCTTGAACCAATCACTGGTCAATCAGGTCTGACATTTAAAGATGGCAAAATTGCTCAGTTTAATAACGTTTATGATCCAGCCAAAGCAGATGATCAATTAGCATCGGCTAGTAAGAAGTTGAACGAAGAAAGTAACTACTCATTAAAAGATCCTCGGTTCTGGATTAAGAATGCAACTCAACTTGGTAGTCAGATTGGTGTGGCTGCGTTAAGTGGAAGTCCATTGACTGCTGCTGCTACGTTTCAAACTGCGGAAGCTCTTAATTCCTACGACGAAGTACTTAAGGAAACTGGTGACGAAGCTGCTGCAATGAAAGCTGGTTATTGGACTGGTGGTGTTAATACGTTACTTGATACTGTCGGTCTGAAAGGGATGACTGGTACAGCCAAGAACTTTGCAGCTCGTATTGCTAAGGCCATGGGAAAAGAAGGATCAACTGAAACTGCTCAATCATTGGTTACGGCTCTTACAAAAGATTACCAGATACTTAAATCTCAAGGCTTGAATGAAGATGAGATCCAGAAACACTTACAAGCTAACTCTGGCAAGTATGGAAAAAATGCTGCTATAGAAGGCTTCGTTGGATCTGTATTAGGTGGTGGTGCTAACGTCGTTCTTGGATCAAGTTCTAAGAAAGAAACCACTGGTAATGCTCTGGCTGATGCCGTGAGTAACGCCAACTCTCCCAACGTTGGACCAGTTCCTGAGTTTATATCTGAACCAACAATTGAACCATTTACAGCAAGTCCTGATACTGAGATCGATAGCCTTAGTGGAGATGTAAATAACGCTGGCAGTGATTCGTTACGTGCTACAACTTTTTTGGATAAACTGATTGAACCAATATCGTCAACTCTTGGAAAGATTGATATACGCATCCCTCAGCGTCTTAGGCGGATGCAATATAACCAGAACCAAACAATCATGGCTCAACACAAAGTCATGGATAGATTTGAAAGCTGGTATGATCGAGCTACGCCTGATGAAAAGAAAATATTGCATGAAGCTCTACTGAACGATGATCTTTCAGCTCTTCCATTAATTGCAGGTCAAAATGGAATTGACCTGGCTCAAGTACTGGAAGGAAATAAATTGGAATTGGAAACTGTTAACCGGAACAGTAATCCTGATGAGTTTGCTCCGTTGATGTCTAAAGACCAGGCTAGTTTTAACCGTTTGCTGAAAGCATTTAATGGTCAAAAAATTGATCCATTGAGAAGCAATTCTTCAGAGGCTGAAGTTCTTAAACGGGCAAAAGCTGAACTGGTAAACAATCCAAACAGTGACCTTTCACAGTTTATTGAGAAAAATACTCTTAGTCCACTGACAGCTATCAGAAAACAAATTGTTGATGATGTTGAAGGTGTTCAGTTTGCTCGTCTGCTAGGAGATGATCCAAATAATCAGCAGACAAGTATCAAGGCTATTGGAAAAGACTTGGATGCTCAACAGACAGCAAAGATTAATGATATCCTCAAATCGTATCGTGCAAATAAGAAATCACATGGCCTTGGCTCAACTGCTAAGAATCTCACCTTGATTGATACTCTAGGAAGCCCGTTAAACGCTCTCTCACAGCTTGGTGACGTTGGGTCGAGTGCTTACATGAACGGAGTCTGGAATGCTGTCACAGAGACGATTAAAGCTGTTACTGGTAAAAGTGATTTGAACCAACAGGATCTAGGTATTCAGTCTGGTAAAATGGATGCTGAATTAGGTGACATCGAAGCTCTTGGACTATCCAGATGGATTAACATTAAAAAGTTATTCAGCAAAGAAAGTTGGAACAGTACTTCCAAAGTCGTAAACTCTGTATTTGATCTGTCTGGATTTACCACGATGGATGCAGTAGGCAAGAGATCCATGATTAATTCTACGGCCAAGAAACTACGGAGCCAAGCTAATAAAAAGGCTCGTAAGCTTTACGATGAGTTACGACCACTCTTCAACACTGAAGCTGAAACCAAAAATGTAATACGTGATTTGCGAGAAGCGGATCCAAAGCAATACTCAGATGATACAAAATTTGTTCTGTTCAGCAAGTTGTTGGACATTCAACCTATAGAAAACTCTGAAATACCACAGGCATATCTTGAAGCTGGCAATGGCCGACTACTGTACACCTTGAAAACATTTGCACTCAGACGGTTGGACTTTATACGGAAGGAAAGTCTAAGTAAAATTGCTCGTGGTAATATGAAGGAGAAGGCTGTAGGTGTTAAAAACTTGGCTAAGATTGTTGTACTACTCGGTGGTTCTGAAGCTGCAATTGATCAACTGAAAGAGCTTGTCAAAACCGGAGAGTTTAAAGATGAAGAGTTCATTGATACCATGGTTGGTAATCTGGCTCAAATGTTATTTACCAGTGACTATAAACAATCCGGTAATGATCCCATCAAGTCACACCTGGAAGGGATACTACCAGTAATTAAGTTCCCAGCCTCGTTGATTCATGACGTAAACAGGTTCCGTAAAAATGGTAAGTACGAGGTTAATAGTCGTGGAGTGTTTGAAGATAAGGGTGATGATCCAAAACTGAAGAGTGTTAAGTCCGTGCCATTGGTTGGAGAGCTGTATTCCAATTGGGCTGGCTACGACAAGCAACGGAGATCCAACAAAGCAAGCTCACTACAGTCTGATTACTCTGAAGCAAAACGTACCGCTAAGCGACAGGTAGAAAAGACTGGTAACAAGCAAGACTTGAAGAGGTACAGGTTCTTAACCAAACATAATAGTTCTGTAAGTAAGATCACTTCCAAAATAAATAAGCTTAAAGAGTATGAGCGTCGGACTGGAAGAAAGAAAACATCTGATATTGAGAAGCTTGATCAACAAAGAGACCAACGTATTTCAGTGATACTTGAGCAATTGGAGGAAATGTGATGGCGTATTGCACAGACGATCATTCTAAGAGTTATGACTCAATCAGGTGTCATTACTGTAGGCATATGAAGCTCACGTTTAAGCCTGGTTCAAAGCGTCACTGTAGGGCTTCGTCCGTTGCCATTGCTACCTGTTACAGAGAGATCGAAGATCCATTGGTATTGAGTCACCGAGATGCAAAAGGCTTGAATGGCATCTGTATTTATTATGAACGTGGCAGGAAGAAGATTGAAAACTGGGCTGCTCGTAAATTATGATGATAGATTCCGATCCAATGAAAAACCTAGCTATTCAGATGGTACACGGTGCCCTGGATAATATTCAGAAAGGAAACAAGTACGCTGAACAGTCCAGGCTCTTCCTCAGCGAGTATGAGGACACTTGGTGTGCAATTGTATTGGATATCCCTGTTGGTGTCGTTAGTAGGGGTATAGACGGTGTTTTGAGTGGTAGCAATACGCTTGGTTCATTGTCTGGAGAGAGAGCCAAGAAATACAAACATCATCCACTTGAAGGTTTAACAAAAGATGATGTTTGTCACAAAGGATCAGTACCGTTAAGTGATACTAGCTGGTAGATACTCTCCGGTATAAGAAAGATACACGATTCGTGTATCATCCATTAATTTTTGTTTCCTATCTTTGTTTCAACTTCTTTTATCAGCACTTCAAGCTTAGTTCTCAGGTCTTCCAGCTCTTCTTTCTTCTTAGTTTTGCCAATTATGTTCTTAAACCTTGTCACCACACCAGTAACTGGATTAGCTGTAATTTTCTTATTTACCTCATTTTTGAGGTTAGCTTTTTTGGGGTAGTACCATCGGTCTAAAGTTTTCATTGGTATACCTGCTGCTTCACTGACTTGTTTGATAGCAGCTTTATTGGTTACGTCTTCCTTCTTTACAATGCTATCGATAGTTTCCTTAGCTGCAAGTTTACAACTATCTGTCCATGCCATGGTACTCTCCATTGGTTAATTTTGATTACTTACGAAGAGCTTTGGAATTATCTGCATTGAACCAGTATACCTGCTTGATTACATAGCTGCATACTACTACCGCCAGAGGAACCTGAGTATATAGGCACTTGTGGTGCATTTATTAAGCTGTTTAACAATTGCTGATTGTTGTTATTGTAATTGTATGTTGCAGGTTGTTCAGTTGCGTTAGCCTGACGTTGAGCTGCTCTTGCTTGAGCTTCTGCTGCACTGGCTGCTCTCCTTTGGGCGTTCATCCGCTCCTTTTGATATAGCTGATCTCTCTTGATTTGATTCTGTTTTTCTATCTCTGCTAATTTTGCATTAATCTTCTCTTTCAGGTCAGCATAAAATTCTGTCTCATCACAAATTGCTTTGTACTCATCGTTATCCATAAAATCTACAGTAACAGAGTCTTTACAAATTTTGTTAGTATATGACTTTTTAACTCTTAATGCTTGCTGTCTTGCAGTATTTGCCTTTTGGTTTGCATCTATAATATCGGAAAGAACGGCGTTAGAGTGTGTTAAGAATTCAGGTGGCAAATTTACAAATCTTACCATCGATCCATTAATCATTTCAGCCCCGTTATGTGGTGCGTACTTTTTATATGAGAGGTAAGCAAAGCCATTTTCTTTGTCCCTGTGGTATGTTTCAAATACTGACTTTAAAGAGCTAAACTCATTTCTAGACTCATCGGTGTATGTGTACCTGAAATTTTGATATACTTTGTGAAACCTCTTAGTAGGGCTGAAAGGCGAAATTGTTGTAGACAATACGGGCTTTGACTCAGTTGGATCAACAAAAAGATAATTGTATGTGATGTTAAAATTTAGTGGTTCATCTATTATTTGCCTCTTAACGTAATAGCCCTTAAATGGATTCCCTTCTATAGTTATACCGTTAAGGTTATCACTGTAGATGTAATAATCAGGCATTTCGTTTTTACCCTTGTAGGTAACAATAGATTCAAGATTTGTAAGACTGGTTTTCTCAAACTCTCTCCCTAGGCCATAAGCATAGCCATATTTACATTCACCATCCCAATAAATTGAATAACTCTCATCGAGAGTTCTGTCATTGTCCTTAGAGGTGCCGACAAACGTCTTGCAAGGCTCAGTTTTATTATCAGGTTGTATCCATTTGACAATTTTATTGTTGTCAGTGTTGGCCTTATTCAATGCCTCATACTCAGCCATGTAGTTGTCAATATAGCTAAAGGCTTCATCGTTACCAATCGAAGTTATTGTTGGGCCTGTTGGTACGCAGGCTGATGTTAATGTTAACACCCCAGTTAAAAGAAGGTAGCTTTTGATATTCATGTGTTGTCTCTCCTGTAGTGTTCAATGAAGTACCTCAAATTATAATGAAGTATCATCCTATAGCAGAATGACCCTTGTTTGTATATGGTAATGATCATGCCTTTGGGACATGCTACAGGTTTATGGTTAGCTTTTCCCATTGATTGGCTGTTAACTTCTCACTCCAATCATTAGGAGCTGTTCTTCTCTCTGCCATTGTTGCTGGTTCCAGTCCATCAAGTACATCAAAACAGTTATCTCTTTTCAGGTTGCTGATACTTAGTATCTTGCATACATCCTCACGGTTATACTTCGCTCTAACCCTGCGAGCGTTTGGTAGAGCAAACAGTTTATCCAGATACTTAATCTCAACAACTCCTTCCTTACCTACGGCATAGAGATATGTATGGATAGTCTTTGTCTTGGAGCCAATAAAGAAAAAGTAGTTATGCTTTTCTAGTTTGAGTCGTGCATCCTTGACTCTGCGTTCTGTAATGCTGAGAGCCTTAGCTACCTTTTCATCGGTGATGATATAGTCCTTATATTTTGATACCTGCCGATAGTGTTCATACACGATAAGCGCCATAGGTCCAGTATCGCCTAGTACTCTACTCCTCTCCCCAACCGTCAATTGATATACATGCATCTTGTTCACCTTGTTCATAGAGGTAATTATAACCTTTTCTATTGCCATCCAACCCACCAGTGTAAAATATCATACGTAAAATCGTTCCCAGTGTCAGCAGACTATACCGTTCAGAGTGTTATGTCCATACCTAATGGACGTGTTTTCGTATGGCATATATGGGACACATAGAGACATAGAACCAATACCAATAAGCATTACAGCCAGATCAATGAGCCAATATCCCAATAGCTCCAACCTCTATAAAGATATATATATTATATTTATAAGAGAGAGATTCAAAAAAGAGCACAAAGTGCTCAATATAATTACTGTCTGCATTTGTAATACAAATTCCGTATAGGATAATTAAAAATAATATTTGGAAGTTGTTTTTAGAAAGTCCAATTCCGTATGGGGTATTATATATTATTTTGAGATGTGTTTTTATTTTATACCGAAAACGACAGAACAATCCAACGTCGACGAGTCGACAGAATTGTTCCATCCTTTTCTATGAGTGGTTGAGGTAATAATTAAATAAGTTCATTGTAATAAAACAATATAAACACTGGTCTAGTGGAAACAAAGTTCATTAGTTAAATATAATATAAACACTGGTGTAGTAGATATGTAAGCTGACCGCTTCTCACAAAACTCATACCCCCCCTATCAAGCAGGAGTCCCTTTAACTATTGCAAGTATGTTTCATGGCTCCCTATGCAATGGTATGCCTGGAGCTTAATCATTGCTCTATGGCAAGCATATGGCTTCAGAGTGATACATATCAATCAAAGTATATCTGTTTGTTATTGGTTCCAATGATATCAGGATTCTGTAAGGCTGTAGGACAACATTAAGATATTTCCATGTATTGGTATGGGAAAGTTATGTTTGTTCGTTACAGAGGTGTATATGGCTTCAGTATTTGGATGTGAGTGAAGAAGGTGTTCAGGGGTGAGTATATCTTGATTTAAGCTGGATCAACATTCCTGGATCTGCTGATTATTGTATGGA
>Ga0307987_1001524_pt1 | contig 12683 bp, 10 predicted proteins | sample EllFjometagen181_FD_203157 | JGI IMG/M metagenome (GOLD analysis project Ga0307987, IMG submission 203157) | Marine microbial communities from Ellis Fjord, Antarctic Ocean - #181 | ecosystem: Environmental > Aquatic > Marine > Unclassified | place: Southern Ocean | collected 2014-10-08 | reverse complement strand
ATAACCCCATCTAGCGCAAGTCTGAAGCGGAGACATTTGCGCGGTGGGACTTGTGCTTTTATCAACTAAAAAACAATATAAAGATGCTATAGGGCAAAGTCACAAGTCCCTCCCCACGTGCCTGCCCCAATACTGGCGCGCATTTGCAATGCGTGACATTAATAACTTTCTCAATCATATCATTCTCAAATATACAAAAATATGATTTTTTTATTGTTGAACAACTAAATAATACAAAAGCACGCATTGCAAATGCGCGCTAGTATGGGGTGATAGCTGTTCGTAATTATTGATTATCAATCATATAATCATTATTTTTAAAGACGTTTAATTTGCAAAATATGAAAATGAAATACATCCTTACAGCATTTCTGCTTTTAACATCTTCAATAGCCATTTCACAGAATATATACAACAATAATTCAAGTCTAATTTCTAGATTTTCAAACAACTATTACTACGATGGCAGTGGCAACCTGCTAGGCAGAATAGATGGTGAAAGAGTATATGATAAATCGGCAAACTATCTTGGAAGAATTGATAACGTTTCAATCTATAACGGTAACGGAAATTATATGGGCAGAGTTGATGAAAACAACTTTTATAATGAAAACGGGAAGAGTATTGGCAGAATATCTGATAATATTATATACGACAGTAACGGAAATACTTTACTCCGCTTTAACGGCCTTAGCAGGAAGGAAATAATAGTATTTTTCTATTTTTTTAATGAATACATTTCACCAATGTTTAACGAAAATAAGAAAATGATTATAAAATAAAGCACTTTGCATAATAACAACAGCTCATTCCCCCAATACTGGCGCGCATTTGCAATGCGTGACATTAATAACTTTCTCAATCATATCATTCTCAAATATACAAAAATATGATTTTTTTATTGTTGAACAACTAAATAATACAAAAGCACGCATTGCAAATGCGTGCTAGTATGGGTATGGATGGCACAACATCAATCGGTATGAGTGGCACACATTGCTCCGGTATGACTGGCACAATTACGCCGGTATGGGTGGCACAAGTTGGAGCGGTCTATCCATTCAAAGTGTAATGCATCTTAGTACGAGTTTACCCTATTCAAATTTTGTTAAAATAATAACGAATTAAAATATTAGTTATACCTTTGTTCCTCAATATGCTTAATGGGTAATTTTACTTATATTTTGGATTAATACTAGTTTATAAATGGACATTTACACAAGAAAAAGGCGCTGGAAAATAGTCCTTTCAATTCTTGGCATGACTATAATAGGGGTATCACTATTTTACACAAATTTAATTGTAAGAAAATTTGCAACTCAAGAACGTAATAATGTTCGTTTGTGGGCAGATGCAGTTCAACGTAAAGCCCGATTGGTTCGTTATACCGAATCATTTTTTGGTCAACTTCAGGAACAGGAAAGGAAACGCGTTGAGTTATTAGCTAATGTATATAAGCAATTGCTCGATGAAGATCAATCCGATTATAATTTTTATCTTGATATTATTTCTAATAACAACACAATCCCTATAATACTCACCGATTACAAAGGTATGGTTATCGATTATAAAAACCTTGATAACAACCAAGATACAATAACTAAGTTAACAGGTAACATAAAAAAAGAATTTACAAGTTATAAACCAATTGTTGTTCAATATTTAAATCGTAAACAATATCTTTATTACAAAGATTCGCAGTTTTTTACTGAGTTGCGAGATGTGCTTAATAATTACGTTACATCTTTTATGTCGGAAGTAGCATTAAATTCGTCAAGCGTACCCGTAATTATTACAGACAGCACACGCACAAACATACTAAAATTTGGGAATTTGAATGATATAAAAATGTCAGACCCTGCATTTGTTAAGCGCAAACTAGCCGAAATGGATGACGAAAACATACCAATAAAGGTATCGCTTGGTGATCAGGGCACATCGTATATTTATTACAAGGATTCAGAATTATTAACAATTGTCAAGTTTTTTCCTTTGGCTCAAATATTAATTATTGCTGTTTTTGCTGCCTTTGCATACCTGTTGTTTAGCTTTGCCCGAAGGTCGGAACAAAACCGTGTTTGGGCAGGTATGGCTCGCGAAACTGCACATCAAATTGGAACTCCACTTTCTTCGATTATGGCATGGATCGAGTTGCTTAAAATGGATAGTAATAATATTGAACAAGCAACGCATGAAATTGAAAAAGATATTCATCGTCTTGAAATGATTACTGAACGATTCTCAAAAATAGGCTCCAAACCAACTCTGGAACAAAATAATATTGTCAAGATACTTGATGATAGTATCACATATTTAAGGCCCAGAACATCAAAAAAAGTAAAATATATTCTAAATTTTGATAAAGAAAAAGTGTTACCTATCCCTGTTAATGCAGCACTATTTAGCTGGGTAGTGGAAAATGTGTGTAAAAATGCAATTGATGCAATGGAAGGTGATGGAACAATAACTATTGTTTTACATGAAGATTCTAAAAATGTTATAATCGATATTAGTGATACAGGAAAGGGGATTTCAAGCTCCGAACAAAAAGCAATATTTAATCCTGGTTATACAAGTAAAAAACGTGGCTGGGGTTTAGGACTATCACTTTCAAAAAGAATAATTAGAGATTATCATAAAGGAAAACTATTTGTAAAAACTTCAAATGTTGGAAAAGGCACTACTTTTAGAATAATATTGAAAAAGATTATCATGATAAATGAAATTTAATGACTCTTTAAATAGTGCCTCTAAGAAAACGCAGTATTTTTGAAGTGGCTAATAAGAAATGTCAAGAACGAGGCTTGTGAAGTATTTAATTTTCAGGAGTTTACTTTTGTAAATGACTGAAATTAAACACGAGCGTAACGAAGTTATTGGCTTTTCTTATAGACACTAAATATAAACTTATCCCCCCACAAAGTAATAAGCAGCTTTTTTTATCTTTGCAAAAAATTTCATTATGCAATTAAGTGAACAGGAACAAATTAGGCGTAACGCCCTCGAAGAATTAAATAAGATTGGTATAAACGCCTATCCACCAGAAGAATACAAAGTAAGCGCTTACGCTTCAGATATAAAAAAACAATTCCCAAAAGACAATACTTTATTTCAAGATATTAGCTTGGCAGGCAGAATAATGAGTCGTAGAATTATGGGAGCCGCTTCATTTTTGGAGTTAATGGATTCAACGGGAAGAATTCAGCTATATTTTAAGCGTGACGACATATGCCCTGGAGAAGACAAAACACTTTATAATACAGTTTTTAAACGATTACTTGATATTGGCGATATAATTGGTGTTAAGGGATATATTTTCATTACTAAAATGGGTGAAATAACTTTACATGTGAAGGAGTTTACTATTCTTACAAAATCATTACGCCCACTACCCATTGTTAAAGAAAAAGACGGGGAAGTTTATGATGCTTTTACTGACCCAGATCAAAGATACCGTCAGCGTTACGTTGATTTAATTGTTAACGAAGGTGTAAAAGATACTTTTGTAAAACGCTCAAAAGTAATCCGCTCCATGCGTGATTTTTTAAATGCAAAGGATTATTTGGAGGTTGAAACACCAATACTTCAGGCTATACCTGGAGGTGCTGCTGCAAAACCTTTTATTACACACCACAATACACTTAACATGCCACTTTATTTGCGAATTGCAAATGAGCTTTACCTTAAACGACTTATAGTTGGTGGATATGAAGGTGTGTTTGAGTTTGCAAAAGATTTTAGGAATGAGGGAATGAGTCGTTTTCACAACCCCGAATTTACACAAATGGAAATCTATGTTGCATATAAAGATTATTTCTGGATGATGGGAATGACAGAGCAGATGATTGAGAAAATAGCAATAGACCTGCATGGAACTACCAAAGTACAAGTTGGAGAAAATATTATCGATTTCAAGGCTCCATTCCAACGACTTAGCATTATTGATGCAATTGATAAAGCCACAGGTTATAATGTGGGTAATATGGATAAAGACGAGCTGATTATCACTTGTAAAAAACTTGGTATTGGAACTGACCCTTCAATGGGTGTTGGTAAATTAATTGATGAGATATTTGGGGAAATGTGTGAGGGCTCATTTATTCAGCCAACATTTATTACTGATTATCCTGTTGAAATGTCGCCATTGTGTAAACGACACCGTAATAATCCAGAATTAACAGAACGTTTTGAACTGATGGTTAATGGCAAAGAACTTGCAAATGCTTACACAGAGTTAAACGACCCCATTGATCAAAGAAAAAGATTTGAAGAACAGATGGAGCTTGCTGCCGGCGGCGATGACGAAGCTATGTTTATAGATCAAGATTTTCTTCGTGCAATTGAATATGGAATGCCTCCAACATCAGGCATGGGTATTGGTATTGATAGGCTAGTAATGCTTATGACTAACCAAAACTCTATTCAAGAAGTGTTGTTTTTCCCACAAATGCGCCCTGAGGCTATTAAAAAAGTAACAACAACTGAAGATTATATTAAACTCGGAATTTCTCCTGAATGGGCAAAGCATTTAATACCTGCCGGATTTACCAGCCCTTCAATTTTAAAAGAAACCAAACCTTCTGCTATACAGCAAAAACTAAATGGTTACAGGAAGAAAAACAAGATAAATATACCTGCAATTCAGGTAGAAGATATTAACAATTGGATGGCGATAATTAAATAAATTAGCATAGTAATAACACAATTTTAATATATATTTTTAGAGTCATATTTACTTCATGTACTAATACACTTACTATTGAGGTTAATTTGCAGAAAGATTTTTTGTTTTGAATCTAACTAGATTTAATTATGCACCATCAATATTTATTAACCTTGAAAAGCTTTTTACTATTTTTTGCTCTAATTATATTTACTTCAACATCTGTTGTTTCTCAATCATATAACAAAAGTAGCAGCTTTAAGTCATATTGGCAAATAAATGCAAGTGGAGGCACAAGCTTGTTTTTTGGTGACATTAAACAATACAAAATTTGGCCAGTATCAAATTATGAGAATGAGTGGCGTTTTGCCGGAGGTATTCAGTTAAACAGACAAATATCTCCTGTTTTTGGGTTAAGAGGGCAGGCTTTATATGGTAAATTAGCGGGTACTAGAAGAGAATGGAATAGGTATTTTGAATCAAATTATTTTGAATTTAACTTAAATACAACAATAAGTGTAAGAAATATCGTTAGCAAATATAATTCTAATCACTTTTGGGATGCTTATTTTATTGTTGGAGTTGGACTAACTAACTACAATACCGAAGTAATGGATCTCAGTACAAAAAAAGTTGTTAAAAGCGTGGGGTACGGTAGCGGAAAAAGTTTTGGTGGCAGAACACTTCAAGGTATTGTTACAGGGGGGTTGGGTTTGGATTTCAAACTTAGCGATAAATGGAATGTTAACCTTGAATCATCAAATAGATTTATGAATTCTGATGAGCTAGACGGATGGGTTAATGGTGCTAATGATGTATATAATTACACATCTGTTGGAGTATCGTACAAGTTTGGAGTAAAAAAAGAATCTAAAAAAACAGATGATTACCAATATTTTAATCCTAAGGATAAAGATGTAAAAGAAGCAGAATATGATTATTATGGTACTAACCCAGTAGAGCCTCCTGAGGTTGATGCTCTTGTTATTGTTCCTGCTGTTGCTCCTACTTACGTAGAAATTATTGAACCCCCAGTTGAAGTAATTGTTGAAAAGGAACCCATCGTAATTATTGAAACTCCAAAACCCGGCATTGAATATAGAGTACAAATTAGTGCAAAATATGCTAAAGAATTATCTATTCCAAATATGAGCCGTGCATACAACATACCTAATGAGCAAATTAAAGAAAATAGTCATAATGGTTACTACATATATACAGTTGGCTCATTTTCAACATACGAACAGGCTCGGGTAAAAAGAAATCAATTACGGAACAAAGGAATCTCTGATGCTTTTGTTGTTGCATTTGAAGGTGGGCATCGATTAAATAAACTTCCTTAACAAAATATTATGCCAGAAAGCCCTTTTGATTATGACCCTGAGAAGGATAAACTTTCTCCAACAATGACCTTTTGGATTATAGTTGCATCAATTGGTATGGCAATATATTTATCAACTATTTTGGTATAATATCACAATAATTACGAACATCTATTCAGTAATATTTTATTACTTTTGTTGAAAAACAAATGTATGTGTGTAATTGAACTATTTAACAAGCAAAAGAAACAGTTGGCAGTACTTATCGACCCCGATAAACTATCTCCCGACGAATTAGAAGTAACTGCTAAAATTGCCCAAGAAGCAGGGGCTGATTTTCTTTTTGTAGGAGGTAGTCTTATGACTAGCGATACATTATTTCACTGTATTCGTACCCTAAAAGAAAATAGCAGCATCCCTGTAATATTATTCCCTGGTAATTCATATCAAATTAGTCGAAATGCGGATGCAATGCTCTTTTTATCACTAATATCTGGTAGAAATCCAGATATGCTAATAGGTATGCATGTATTATCAGCACCATATATTAAACTTAGCGGACTAGAAACCATACCAACAGGTTATATGTTAATCGATAGCGGCAAACCAACATCGGTTACGTACATGAGTAATTCCTTTCCCATCCCTAACGACAAAAAAGATATTGCAGCATGTACTGCAATGGCTGGCGAAATGCTGGGTCTTCGAACTATATTTATGGATGCCGGTAGTGGCGCTCTACAAACTATTCCGGAAGAAATGATAACTTTTGTTAAAGGATCCATTGAAATTCCTTTAATTATTGGTGGTGGAATCAGAACTCCCGAAAAAGCAAAAAGTGTACTAGAAGCCGGCGCCGATATTATTGTGGTTGGCAATTTATTTGAAGAAGATCCTAAACTTATATTCGAATTCACTAAAGTAATTACTGATTTCAATAAATAAACATATCTATTAACAATATGAATAAATTAACAAAAGTAATTCTGATTTTTTGCATCATTATCGTAAACCTATCACTAGTTGCACAGGATAAGCTATTAACACCTGAAGATGCAATCTACATGAATCGTGAAATTTATCCAGCTTCAATACCTCAATTACAATGGGTTGGACAAACTAACTATTATGCATATGCAAAAGATGACGCAATTTACAAGGTAGGTGCTAAAGGAGGAACAGAAACACTACTATTGGATATTGACATGCTTAATAAAAGTATGCACGATAATAGCTACGATTCAATTAAAAGACTGCCGCTGTTAAATTTTTTTAGCAGCAATTCATGCAGGTTTAAAATAAAAGACAACTATTTTATTTATGATTTTGATGCCAGCAAATTACAGTGGATAAACAAAGTCCCCGATTCGGCTGAAAATATAAACTTTGAAGATGATACTAGATTTATAGCATATACAGCTGGAAATAATCTGTTTATTGCAATAGATGGAGAGATTCGCCAAATTACTTTTGATGACAACAACGGAATTGTAAACGGGCAAACTGTTCACCGTGTGGAATTTGGTATTGAGAAAGGTATTTTTTGGTCACCAGACTCAAAAATGCTTGCATACTATCATAAAGATGAAACAATGGTGGCTGACTATCCGCTTGTTGACATCACTACGCGCATTGCACAAGTTGAAAACACAAAATATCCCATGGCCGGAATGACTAGTCATGAGGTAACCCTTAATGTATACAATCTTGCAACAGGCAAAACCGTTACCATGAAAACCGGAGAACCTGCAGACCAATATCTAACATCAGTAACTTGGGATCCGCAAGGTGATAATATTTACATAGGGTTGTTAAATCGGGAGCAAAATCATCTAAAACTTAATAAGTATAATGTAGCAACAGGTGAATTTGTAGCAACAATTATTGAAGAACAACATCCTGCATACGTTGAGCCTGAAAATCCACTATACTTTTTACCAAATAAAAATGATCACTTTATTTGGATGAGTGAGCGTGATGGCTGGAATCATATGTATTTATACAATACTAAAGGAGAACTAATACGCCAACTAACAAAAGGAGAATGGGTTGTTACTGATTTTCTTGGTTACTTTGGAAAAGATAAAGTGTGGTATAGAGGCACAAAAGAAAGTCCCCTTGAAAAAAATATTTATTCAGTTGGAATCGAGTCTGATAAAACAGTGCGAATATCTCCTAATCATGGAACTCATAGTGCGTTAATAAACTCCACAGGAAAATATATTATTGACATTTACAGTAACACCGATATTAGTCGCGAATATCTGCTGCTTAATAACAAAGGAAAAGAGATAAGGTTAATAAAAGAAGATAAAAATCCTTTGGTAGATTATAACCTTGGAGAAATGTCTATTTTTAAATTAAAGTCAAATACCGATGATGATTTGTATTGCCGATTAATTAAGCCTATTGATTTTGATAGTACAAAAAAATATCCAGTAATTGTTTATGTTTATGGAGGGCCTCATGCTCAAATGATTACCGACTCATGGTTGGGGGGAGCAGGGCTGTTTTTAAATTATCTTGCTGAGCAGGGCTACGTTATTTTTACTCTTGATAACAGAGGAACTGCAAATAGAGGTCGTGATTTTGAGCAAGCCATTCATCGAAATGTTGGACTACATGAAGTTGAAGACCAAATGACTGGGGTAAACTATTTAAAATCACTTTCGTATGTTGATTCAACCAGAGTAGGTGTTGATGGGTGGAGCTATGGCGGATTTATGACAATTAGTATGATGCTTGATAATCCAGGAGTTTTTAAAGTTGGTGTAGCCGGAGGCCCGGTAATAGACTGGCAATACTACGAAATAATGTATGGCGAGCGATACATGGATACACCCCAAGAAAATCCTGATGGATATAAAAACTCTAACTTATTGAATAAAGTTGATAAACTAGAAGGAAAACTACTTATTATTCATGGAACAAAAGATCCAACTGTAGTTTGGCAAAATAGCCTTCAGTTTATTAAACATGCCATTGATAAAGATAAGGATATTGATTACTTTGTTTATCCTGGTCACGGACACAATATGCGTGGCATTAATAGAGCTCATCTTTATAAAAAAATAACAAACTACTTTAATGACTATTTAAAATAAATACAATGATAAACAAAAACATACTTATAATATATCCAGAGGAACCAGTAACCAAGGTGGCTATTTACCGTAATACCGAACCCATTTTTTTAAAAACCATTAAACATTCTGAAGAAGATATTAATTCATTTCATCATTTTATAGATCAAATTGACTTTAGGTTAAATGCAATACTTTACGAGTTGGATGCCAACAGTATTAATCTGGATAATATTGAAGTAATAATGGGCAGAAGTGGCCTAGTAAAGCCCGTTGAACAAGGCGTTTATGAAATTGATGATTCTATGATTGAAGACCTCAAAGAAGGTATTATGGGCATTCATGCTACAAATTTGGGGGGATTACTTGCTTATGGGATGGCCCAAAAGCTTGGTAAAAAAGCGTACATGGCAAATCCTGTTGTGGTTGATGAGCTTTCGGATGTTGCACGGATAACGGGTCATCCAAAGTTTACCAGAAAATCGATTTTTCATGCATTAAACCACAAATTTGTTTCAAACCAATATGCTAAGTCTATACATAAACAATATGAGGATCTTAATTTAATTGTATGTCATATTGGTACGGGGGGTATTTCAATAGGTGCCCACGAAAAAGGAAGGGTTGTGGATGTTAATCAGGCCTATGATGGCGGTGGACCATTTTCAATAACACGCACAGGTACATTACCTATGGGTCAGCTTGTTGAAATGTGTTTTAGCGGTGAGGTAACAAAAGATGAAATGTTGGAGATGATTACCTCAAAAGGTGGCTACTGTGCTTATCTTGGAACAAGGAGTATTTCTGAAATAAATAAGCGAATTGCAAATGGTGACGAAGTTGCCAAGTCTATTTCTTCCGCATTATCATATCAGGTTTCAAAGGAGATATCTTCTCATTATGCTACATTAAGTGGTGATGTTGATTGCATTATCCTTACTGGGATAATATTTGATAGCGAACAATTTTTGAAAAATGTAAAAGACCGTGTTGGCGGACTGGCTCCCATAGCCCTTTATCCATCGGTGAATGATTTTTGTGCCCTTGCCTCCTTTGGACTTATGATTTTGAAGGGGGAAGTTGAGGTTAAAAAATATTAGTAGTCTTGAACTATTGCTCAATGAAACTTAAAATAATAGCCGCAATATTTTTACTTATAATCTATTCCTTTTCTGGAATTTCCCAAAACCATGTTTATTTAAATAATTTGGAAGATGAAGATATTGAAGGCAACTGGTTTGGATTAAATACCATCGATTCAATTTCCGCACACTCTGGTCTATACTATTCAAAAACTGATTCGTTAGTACATTATGGCCTTGGTATTGAGCAAGAGTTTCCAGATGACTTGGTACGCAAAAACACAATGGTGCTAATTAGTGGATATGTGAAAAGTAACACTAAAAATAATAGGGCAATGTTTGTTGGTACTTTAATAAGCGATACTGAAACACTACTTTGGAAAGGGATTCCGCTTGCTCCTATCTTCAAAGATGAAAATACATGGTTTCACTTTTCTGATTCAGTTTTAATACCTACAAGCCTTACTGTTGACTCAAAAATTAAAGCATATTTATGGAATCAGGATAAAACAGTAACTACTGGTATTGACGATCTGCGTTTTGAATTTAAAGCTTTTGATAATCCTTCATTTATTCCAGCTTTCGCAGATGAGTTATCCGAAACAAAAGACAATAAATCTGAAAAGGTGCTTTTTTCAAATAACTATTACTCAATTATTTATGATGTTCAAAAAAACAGCATTTCAATTATCAGTAATAGTAATGAAGATATTATAGATAATATTATTTACCATAGTGAACGTAATTTAAAGGATGATAAACAACTATCCGAATTAAAATTTAATTATATAAAAACAAAGAGTATCAACAATGGAAAAGTGCTTAATTTTAAGATTTCAGACCGTAATTATAAAATCAACCTGGCTTTAACTTGTAATAATTATAGTCAGGAGATTTTGTTTGATATTGATGAAAAATACAAGAAGAACCAAACTGTAAATCGTGAATCCATTGTATTTAATTATTTCCAACCTCTCAAAGAAGTTTACCGAAATAACCGAAAATTAGATACATTATATTTTCAAAAGGAGTATTGGTTAGATAAACAAGGTGTTAAAATTGGAAACAACCAAAATTCTCTAACTATTTACCACACCCCAAACATTTCATCTTTGCAACTTAACACTAAAAACAACCTCATTTTTGCAAATTTAGATTTTGAAACTGATCATCCATTTTTTCGTTTTCCATTAAATGCCGACAGCTCCAACTGGAAACTAGATGAATCGACAAGCAAGTATAAAAAAGGAGATAAGCGCGAATATGAGTTTAGCATTACTGTGGGGAATTTAGCACAACCCCTCCCCCGCTTCATGAAAAATCCATCTGGATTTGAAGCAACATATATTTGGACAGAACATGCTGATTTTACAGATATAAAAACAAACAGAGCTACATATTTTGGTTCCGAGAAAATTACCAATGCCGATAGTGCTGTCGGTGGATTTGTTAAATACAACATACCCATTACAAAAAGTGTTTTTTATGATAATCCCGATAGCATTACTAATTTTGATGCATCCTACGGGGCTTTTCCAACACTTGAAAGCACCATACTAACTGATTCGCTATTCTCGGAATTTCTATTTCAAATATCTGAAAAAGGAAGTGATATTTGCCTTCATACTCCCGAACAGTTTACCACAACTCCCAGCAGGTTAGAAGATGCATTATCATACATGCAAAAAAACTTTGGCTCACCATCATGGATTGACCATGGAAATAACAACGGACCACTAAGTAATCGCGAAGATCTAATTTGTGATGGCACATTGGAAGATTCGCCATACTATGCCATTGACTTGTGGAATAAATATGGGGTTAAATATCTGCATAATGCATATTATGAAGAACTTAATATATACAAAGGTTGGCAGTTTGAAAGCTCACTGGAAAAACCATATAGCGGCTATGGAGATTTCTTTCCGAAGCCTGATTATTTTCAGCATCACACCAGAAGCAGTAATATTATTCATTGGACAACCACCAGTGCGTTATTTGTTGAAGAACCTTATTTATGGGATTATCTTTTCAATATAAAAAAACTACAAGGCTTAGTTGATAATCGAGCCGTTGAAATTAATCATACATATCCACCGTGGGTAAATCCTAAAAAAGGTATGTGGACATATGATGTTGATTCAGTAATTATTGCCCAGCCAGGATTAAATAGAGCCCTTGCAAACATGGCACAATTACGTGATGAAGGGAAGTTAAACATTTGTACAATTGCTGATTTTTTAGATTATAGAACCGCCATTGATAATATTGATTATAACTTTTTACCTGATGGAAGAATACGGTTAACCAATAATAGCAATTCTGATATTAAGAGCCTTACAATGGTTGCCAAAGCAAATGCTGTATCAGTTAATGGGATAATCCCTAATTATAAAAAGGTTGGAGGTGAGATTATTTTTTGGTTTGATATTGGGATTGGTGAAGCTATAGTTATTAGGACTATTGAGTGACTTTACTGTATCTAATACCATGAGGCTGACCACCCCCAAAAATTACATCTATTTATTATTTT
>Ga0307987_1001523_pt1 | contig 12684 bp, 14 predicted proteins | sample EllFjometagen181_FD_203157 | JGI IMG/M metagenome (GOLD analysis project Ga0307987, IMG submission 203157) | Marine microbial communities from Ellis Fjord, Antarctic Ocean - #181 | ecosystem: Environmental > Aquatic > Marine > Unclassified | place: Southern Ocean | collected 2014-10-08 | reverse complement strand
AAACGTACATTCAATAGTCTCAGCATTATTTGCATAGCTATTCTTGTTGTAGACTTATATCCTTACTATAGATTACTTATGTAAGATTTAGATGAAGATAGATTATGGCTACAATAGATACTCATACAATAATAAAAGAACTAATCGTTTCGGGAGTTAAGGAACGTGAAGCTGAAACTTTAGTTTCTAACTTTGTATCAAAAAGCGAGTTCTTGGAATTAGAAAGAGATAGATCGGGGCTTGCTACTAAAAATGACATTAACCTATTGCAAAAAGATATTGAATTAGCGAAAAATGAGTTTAATACTTCGCTGGTAAAAATAGACATTGAACTAAAATGGTTAAAAGCAGCAATGGTAGGTATCTTTGGACTACTCATTAAAATAGCCTTCTTTAGCTAATTCAAAAATTACACAAATTCAAATAGGTGGCTATTCTTTGCTGAATAACTGCCTTTCTTTTTAGCTGCTTAGTAGACTTATTCTTTTCATCGTTGCTGATTTTCATCGTTGCTGATTCTCTTCACTAGAATCTTGGAATATTCTAGCGGGTGTTGTAAAAAAGTAGGGATAATACCTAATAATATTAAATACTATGTAAAAAAACTATTGCACACCCTTTTATTAAGTAGTATACTATATTTAGTTTTAAATTTAACAAACAGAGGTTTTATGAGTAATAACAATCAAGAATATAAGCGATTAAAGTTACTTTCTATCAACGGAGTAGATTTAGGAATAAAGGCAGAGTTTACCCATTACGCAAAAGAAAACGGCTTGACTCAAGGGGAATTGTTAAAAATGTTATGGAATAACTTTCAGAATCTATATATTCCTTTAACCACCGATGAGCAAAAGTTGTTAAGTAAAGCTCAAGACATATCAGGTAAAAGTATCAAAACAAAATTAAAAAAAACATTACTACGTTTAGCAGATAGTGCAACAAAAGTAAGAGAAGTAGATGTTGATGTAGTGGTAAATAAAGATGCTAGAAATTCTTCTAAAGCTGCCGATCTTAGGATTATAGAGATTGTAGATGAAATGATGCTAGAGAATGATACTGAGGAGAAGAGATACAATCTAAAGTTTTTGAGTCAAAAGGCTATATTTGATTATGCTAGAGAACGTAAGGATGACGATTCTAATAAACTCGCTCTTAGTATTCCTGTGATTACTAGATATTTAGATAATCACCAAGCCGAAATCAAACAACATCATAATAAACATAACTTAGATGAAAATCATAATCGCATAGCGCATTACGAACGCTTAAAAATTAATAACACAACTAACAAACCAACAGAGGTATAACATGAGTGTATTTTCGAAAATAAAAAGCACAAGAGGTATAGAGCCACGTATCAAGGATTTTGTTATTAAGGAAATCAAAAAAGGTAAAGCTCCTATTCCTATACAAAAAGACGTGAAAATAAAGTTTGGCAAATATATAAGTAAGAATTCAGTTAATTGGATTAGACACGAATACATAAAAATCACTGGTGAACATGTTAAATCTTATCATGAATTCCATAAATTACGAAAGTTTAGAGATAAAAAATAACACGATAATAATTATATAAATAGATTAGATATATGGGATTAACGCAAACAGAAAAATTTATAGATAATCTACTAGGTTCTTCTGCGGTAAAGGAAAGAATTATAGAAGAGAAGAGTTATATTGATGATAACTATAATACTTTAGGAAGTCGTAAATATGCTTTTACTCAATATAGAAATGCAGTAAGGAATTCAGTTTTAACAAAAACAGATAAAGATATAGCATTAGATATATTACGACTTAATGCAGAAGAAACTTTATCTTATCAAGAAACCTACAAAAAAAAGGTAAAGAGTGAACAGGATAATTTAAAACTAATCCTTGATTGCCAAAGTTACATCAAGAAAGCTGAGGAATTAATAAAAACAGGTCGCTTTATCAATAGTGTTTTAGGCTTTGCTGCTTTAACTGGTCGAAGAGTTGCAGAGATAGCTTGTACCGCAAAGTTTCAATTACATTCACCATCTCATATATTGTTTGAAGGGCAACTAAAGACAAAAGGAAGGGGAGAGATAGGCTCTTTTGTTATTCCATGTTTAAGCTCACCAATAGAAATCGTTACTCAATTTAAGCAATTCAGAAAAACACATACTAGATACGTTGATAATAAACAGTCTTTTCATAACAACAATTCTAAGGATTTAAGCACTAGAGTAAAAAAACACTTTTCTAGTTTCGTGGAAGGTGAAGTAAAAACAAAAGATTTACGAGCTATCTATGCAACCATTGCCTGTAAAACAATAAAAGAAAATTTTAGACAGAGTGAACAAAGTTATATAGCTGATATCTTAGGGCACGATGAAAACGACTTAACTACTTGTAATAGCTATATTGATTACACAATGAAAGATTAGAGTATTATGAAAAAATGCGAAGTTTGCACTTACCTCAAACAATACGAAGATGACATTACTATTAATTATATAAATGGATTAATTAGTAAAAATACTCCGTACGAACAAATAAAAGAAGAATGTAGTAAGAAACCTATTCCTGTTGGTAATCTATTTGAACAACATAAGAAAAAATGCCTTAAAAACCTAGCCTCTAAAGCAATAAATACTAGTACTGAATTAGATAGTATATTTTGTTTTAAAAACTTTGATGAAGAAAATATAGAAAGTAGAGCTAATAACCTAAAAAAAGAATGGTTTTCATTATGCGAGAGATTAACTCAAATAGTAGCTTTTAATATAGATAAATATAATCCTGAAAAAACTACAACTAGTGAAAACATCAAGGAAACAGTTTCAAATTTAAAAACTTTAAGCGATCTTGCTAAAACTGATTTTAATTTCAATCAATTGGATAAAGAAGTAGATACATTTGAACTTTTGAATGACGAAGAAATAATAAAAGTAAATAAGATGCAAGAAGAAGCTCAGAAAAGACAATTAGAACTAAAGGAAAAATAAATTATGGCAAATATTGCAACAACTTATCACAAACGTTTTTTACATTACAAACCATCAGATAAACAAAAGGCTTTTCATGATTTAGGTGAACATGCTATTGAACGTTTATTCTTAGCTGGTAATCGTACAGGCAAGACGTTTTGTGGCTGTCTTGAAGATGCTATACATCTAACAGGAAGGTATCCAAGTTGGTGGAAGGGACATAGATTTAACCATCCTATTATCTGTTGGGTTGCTTCTGAGAACTATGAAATCACACGTAATGTATTACAATCAAAGCTACTTGGTGGTTCTTCAAAAGATGGTGGTTTTACTGAAGGACTCATTCACAAAGATTTAATTTTAAACAAAGGCAGTATACAAGGCGTTAGTGGAGCTATAGATTACGTAAAGATCAAACATATTAGTGGTGGTACATCTACTCTATATTTTAAATCCTACCAACAAGGAAGGGAGAAGTTTCAAGGCGCAAGATGTCATTTAATACATTTGGACGAAGAACCACCGCATTCTATATTTTTAGAGTGTCAGATTAGATTATCTGATGTTGATGGTGTTGGGCAAGGTCGATTATTATTAACGATGACACCGCTAAAAGGGTATACGGAAATGACAGCCTACTTTTTAGAGAGAATGGTTGTAATTAATAAGGATGAGGTGGAAGATAAAGGCGCAACTCAAAAGAAAGAAATATTTAGAAACGAGCCAGAGACTGTAAGTAATGGCAAAGCTTATGTACAAGCCACATGGGATGATAACCCACATCTTGCAGATGACACCAAAGAAAGATTGCGTGCAGCATTAAAACCACATGAACTTGAAGCTAGAGAGAAAGGTATACCTTGTATTGGTACAGGACTTGTTTACCAAGTACCAGAAAAAGAATTCTTAATTGACCCAATTAATATACCGTATCATTGGGCAAAAGTCTTTGGAATGGATGTTGGCTTTTTTGCTCCTACTGCCGTTGTGTTTTTAGCTCACGATAGAGACAACGATGTCTTATATATCTATGCAGAATATTCCGACAATGAATTAACCGCAGCTCAACATGCAGCAAAACTTTTACCTATTGGTTGTAATTGGCAGTTTGGAATTTGTGACCCAGCAGTGAATCATGGAAGTCAAAGAGATGGAGAGCGTTTGCTTGATGATTATAAAAAAGTTGGTATGAAATTAAAACTTGCTAAATATGCAAAAGAATTAGCAGTTGATAAGGTGCTAGAGCGGATACGTACAGGGCAATTCAAGGTGGTTAATACTTGTACAAAATTTATGACTGAATGGCGAGCTTATTCACGTGATGATAATGGTAAGATTATAAAAGGTAATGATCATTTAATGAATGCTCTTGAATTTGTTATGACTGATGGTTTAACTTGGGCAATAACCAAAGAACAACATAATAATCCTTACGGACATAGCCGAAATAGACCCGCTTTGTTTTAAAAAATAAAAACAAAATTAAGCCTGATATAAATTCAAGAAAGCATTAATTCTTTTTTTGATAATTTCTTTACGCTGTAATTGTTCGTTTAGGTTGGCTTCTTCTTCACTGATAGTTTCTACAGTTAAATCACGTTGATATTCTTTTATTTGAGGCATGTATTTTATAGAATTTGAATGATGAATAATATCTAAATTTTAACAGAAACTATATATTCTGTATAGATGGATTCGTTGTTTTATTGTATCTATGATTTTTTCTTGATATAGCTTGTAGATCATTAATTGAAATAAGAGGTTTTTATGGCAAAAGACAGAGAAGAAAGCAAGGGTAATGATCGTTGCACCCCAGGAAGAGTTGGTTATAGGGATAAGGATGGAACCTCAGTTATTTGTATTGGTAACGACGTTCAAACAACAGTTCCATACAATCCACAAACGCTACTTAACGGAAGTAGTAATAACAGTAGTAACACTGCTACTTATCAACCATATATACCTAACCTAGGGACTAGTAGCTTATTCGGCTCAGGTTTTAGTTCAGGTGGTGGCTACGTAGGAGTTGCTGAAAGCCATTCTATGCATAACCAGTATGGGGGGATACATGCAATAGGAGGAGGTATACATGGTAGATACGTTGAACCTCTACCGCAGCAAGTACAGCCTGTTCAAACTGTCGCTGTTAGCAAAACCCCACCTGTAGTTAAAAAGGAAGTTTTTGTGCAAAAACCAGTTGTTACTAAAGAAATGACTCAGGCTGAAAAAGTAGAATGGAGCCAATACTTTGTTACAAAGGACAAGTCCAAAATTAAAGCTAAAGATATTGTTGAAAAGATTGCTATTGATCAAGAAGGGGGCAAAGTAAAGGTTTTAAATTTAAGTAATACTCGTTTAAGTAGCGTAGATATGAATGAATTAACGAACGAGCTAGAGTACCTTAATTTTGATCTTGATGTACTCTCATTAGAAAATACCCCATTCGATAATACTGGTGGTGGTTTAGGTGGTCTTGGTTGGTTTATGCGTAATTTTACCCATTCCAACAAAGGTGTTTTTCATAATGTGGCTTACCTTACTTTAACTAACACTTGCGCTAATTACTATAATGGCGACGGCTTAGCTACAAAAATTAGTCAGGCTTTAGGTCGTGGAGAGCTAAGTACTATTAAAGCTATTAACTTATCTGGGAATAAGATTACCGACAATGGAGCTAATTATATAGCTGAAGCTCTCAAGTCTGATAATAGTAAACTAGAACAACTTAATCTTTCTGGGAATAGTATCACCGACAATGGGCTTATTCCAATAGGCGAAGCTCTTAAAACTGGTAAAGTTAAAACCTTGAAGAAGCTAGATATGTCTGGTAATAAAATTACCGAAGAAGGCGACACTTGGATTGTTGCGTGTTTAAAAGAAGTTTGGCAAGATTTCGCTATATTTACACATTCACTGGATGAAATAGTACAAATGAACGATGACAGTAAAGAAGTTAGAATAGGTGTACTAAAAAATATAATAGAAAGAGGTAAAATCGCAGGAACTTACGACGAGGCTATTGTTGTCGATAAGAGTTTCTTAGGTAGTATAATAAATAATTTTAAAAATATTGAACTTAGTGTAAATCAAGTGTTTGGATTCGGTAAATGTCATTTATTGCCTGAACCTGAACAGATGGTTGAGAGTTATGCTCAAGATAAAATTATTGTTAAATTACCTCTAAAAACAGCGAGTAGTTTAAGTTTTACCAAAAAGTACGTTGGTAAATTATTGAGTTTTCATGACGTAGTAACTTGTTTTGTTAGTTCAAGAGAAGATGCTTTAACTTCGGAATTAGGTCAAGAAGTAACTAAACACGATCTTTGTTTGATAGGGTTAGACGAGTATTGTGGTGAACAATAGATTATACAGTCTATTATTTAGAGGATGGTTTAGAACGCAAAAACGATCTAGTAGGAAAGAGTATATTTTGCGAGTTTTATTGATGCCAATATTTTATATTTTATGTAAAGTTTTCTTTTATATTTTTCACTTAAATGAATATAATATATTTAACTTAATCTTTGGTTTTATAGGAGCGTGTATTATAGCACCTATATTTTTCTTATCGTTTGCTCAAGTATTTTTCGTAACCCACCGCCGATTACACGACTTAAACGCTAGTGGTTGGTGGCAATTAATAACATTTATTCCATTTGGTCAAATACTAATGATAGGCTTTATTTTCTTCAAAGGTACAAAAGGAACAAATCGTTACGGCGAATCACCTAAGTATTAAATACTTCCTACTACTAATTAATTTATGTTGTTTTTGGAATCGAATAAATGAATTATCTTATATTCTAATAAAGGACGTGTAAGGAAAGTTAATATTATAATTATAATGATATGTTTTACACTTATCCTTTTATTCAACATCTTTTGTCTAACCACATATACAGTTATGTATACAATAATACTAATTAGTATAATTTTGAAATCTAACATTAAAGATAGAATTTCATGTTATCTAAATCATCGTATATTTTTTGACTAATTTTCTGGTTATTTTCTATTAAATCAATCGTTTCAATAGCAAATTGTCGAGGCAATATAACAAACTTATCTTCAGTCTTTAGTTTTATCCATTGACTCAAACTATGTATTGATATTGACCTCATCGTATCTGAAGCTAATTTTTGTAATTCTGTTTGTGGGATTAATAGATTTTTTCATTTTAAAACTCCTAGTTAATTGTTGGTACTAGGGGCTTTAACAAGTCCTTAAAACGACCTCAATAATATTTCATACCAAAGGTACTTATAATTATTAACCCCTAGCATAACTAGGTTTTTAAATTTTAAGAGAGTGTTAAAACTCCGTATAGAAAGACTAGCAATAAATCTAGGGTAGGACAACTAGAAAGTGGCAAAACGATATCCTTGTTAAAATACGTTTTTCTGCTATAGTTTTTTTGTACTATATTGAGTGCAAAAGTAGATACTAAAAAAGAGCCTCACTAATGAGACTCTTTTCGAGAAAGCTACTAAGCTTTAGAATGAATTAATAACCTGTAATTTTTTGCGAGATTTCATGGTTTTAATTCTAGGTACAATTTTTAATAAACAACAAGGACACTGATCATGAATTCATTATTTATACCCATCAGTATAGTAAGTATTCATTTTTTTGTCCAATTAAAAAACTCTAAAACTATAGGCCATATAAGTGGGTTTATAAAGCGATACAGAAGTTTTTAATGTTTATATTAGGAATTCGTACCTAAATCATAAAGTCGGCTTTCTCAGGTATTTAAATTAATTTTTAGATATGAGAAACATATTATGACTACAGACTACAAAAGAGACTTTTTTGAAGAAGCTCACATTATACTAAAAAACCAAGGCTATAGAAATTATATAGAAAAACTTCTTCCTGCTGGTAAATGGAAGAACGGCGAGTATGTCGTTAAAAACCCAACTAGAGACAATAAAAAAGCCCGAGCATTCTCTATTAATCAAGGTGGAGTATGGAAAGATTTCTCTTCTGGTGATGTGGGCAGAGACTTAATAGATCTAACCGCTTACATAAAAGGAATAAGCAAACTTGAAGCTTGTTTTTATATAGGTGTACCACGTCTTGAGAAGTCTAATACTAAAATTACCCCACAAACTGATATTAAGCCTACTGGAGGGGTAAACTTAAACGCAGAAGACGAATACTCACCAATTGCACAAAAAGTAGCTGATAAGGTTCTACTAGAGCTTGAACAGGAAGCTATAGAGGGTGAGGCAATAAAACCAATAAAGGAGGGAGGTAGTAGTCCTACTAAAGCAACTTTAGATACTGAGTTAATACCTAAAAAACCAGTGCCAGAATTTACGGAAGCTAATATAGGCGTACGTACTCAAGCGAGGTTCAAAGGTGGAGAACTTAGCTATTATCGCTATTACAGCAGTAAGGGTATAGCCGTGGGTTGTGTGGTTAGGTGCGACATGGACATTGAGGGCGACAAAGTCAAATCGTTTGCTCAATTCTCTTACGACAGAATAAAGGAGAAATGGCAAGGTTCGTGGAGTGGTGAGGGTAAACCACTTTATAACCTACAGGAGATAGTAACAAGGGTTGATGCACCAATAATGATAGTTGAGGGGGAGAAAACAGCAGAAGCTGCTAAGTTATTATTCCCTGATTATATAATAACTACTTCCTGTATGGGTTCAGCTTCTCCACGTTCTAGTAATTGGAGTTTTTTAAGAAATAGAGACGTAATAATTGCACCAGATAATGATAAGACAGGCGCAAAATATGCTAGAAATTTAAATGATATATTAGCAAAGACTGAAGCTAAGAGCATAAGAGGCTTAGACGTTAAAAAACTTGGACGTTTTACTATTGTTGATGGTAAACCGCAACAGAGAGACGAGCCAATTCCCGACAAATACGACCTTGCGGACAATGCGGTTGATGGTTGGACAGCTGAGTTGATAGAGGAATGGAAAGAACATAAAGATTTTGAGCCATTCTTTGAAGTAATAAAAGACGTTCAGGCCATAAGGGAATTACCAAAGGAAGGTGAGGAGGTTTTACATATCAAGGGCACGAATTATAGGCTTTCAAAAAAAACAAATACACTATGGTGGAAGAGGGTAAAGACCGATGGAAGAAGTGGAGAGACCGTCACTACTTGGATACCTCTTTCTGGTTATATAAAACCTACTCACTGCATGAAAGACGCTAATGGAGATCATGGCTTGCTAACTGAAATAGTTACAAGAAGAGGCGAACACGTGGAATGCTTTTTTGCTAGAGAAGAAACGGCTACAGAAAAAGATACTACTAAAATATTGCTACAAAAAGGTTTGCCTATTACTAATTTAAAACCTGATAACTGCTACGCCTTAAACTTCTTTTTGAATAACTTTGAGCCAGAGAATAAAGCGGTTGGTGTTGATACTGTAGGCTGGCAAGGTGCTAATAACGAGGCTTACATGTTGCCTTTTACTGGCGAACCACGAAATAATTACGCTAACAAAAAAGAAGGGGTAAAAAATGTTGAATATATTTTACAACATAAAGGCTCTACTGCCCGCTCACTTACTAAAAAAGGCACTCTCAAGGAATGGAAACGAACGGTTGGCGAAGTAAGTAGAGGTAACCACTTACATACTTTCGCTATTCTAACCGCTCTAACAGCACCAGCTTTAAAGGTACTTGGTGAAGAGGGTGGATTTGTTCATTATGTTGGTAACACCTCTATAGGAAAAAGTACAATTCTACACGTTGCAAAGTCTGTTTGGGGCTTTGATAATTTAGGCTCATTTAGAACGACAGATAACGCCTTAGAAAGTGTATGCAAAAACTCGAATGATGGTGCAATGTTCCTTGACGAAATAGGAGAGATAGAGCCAGAAGCCTTTTTTAAAATAATATACATGCTAGCTAACGGCGTTACTAAAGGACGTTCAGACAGAAGCGGGAATGCTAAAAGCACAACGTTCTTTACTGTTTTAGCTCAAAGCACTGGAGAAATAGGGTTAGAGGCAAAGTTAGCAGAAAAGCGTATACAAGCCAAAGGTGGACAACTTATGCGTATGGCTGAACTAGATGCTGATAGAGGTAAGGGACTGGCTACCTTTGACGTATTGAATACAAACCCAGACACTGGCGAAGTATTTCAGGACGGTAAGGCTCAAGCAGAATATTTAAAACTTCATGCAAAAGAGAATTGTGGCGTTGTAATTGATGAGTTTATGAGGCAAATAGTCGACAATTCAATTATAGGAGTTGAGAAATATAAAAAAGGCCTCAAGGTTCGCAAAGAACAATGGCTAGAGAAAAACCTCACAGGTACAGAAGGGGTAGAAGTTGCCCGCATGGCTAAACGCTTCTCAATTATATTTGCCAGTGGTGCGCTTGCTGCCTTTTTGCAAATAATACCGCATACAGTAGAAGAGGTTCAGGCTTGTGTTGACGCTATGTTTCAAAACTGGATAGAAAGACGTGGTGGTGATACTCCGCATGAGTTTAAATCAATGGTGGCCGACTTATACAAACTATGTAAACAAAACCAGCATTTACGCTTTCAGCCAGCTACTTATTGTAAAGAAGACAATATTAAATTCCCCAACGACAAGGCGGGCTACTGGACAACTAAAAAAATTACTGATGATAATGGCAATAGTATAACTGTACTAGATGAGTTTTGGATATCCCTAAGAGTGTTCGATAATGAAGTGCTAAAAGGTAGAGACAAAAAAAGCTTTCTTCCCATGTTGGTTAAAAGTGGGTATTTAAAACAAAGTACAGACAAAAAAAATACCATAACTAAAAACCCAAAAGGAGAAGATCGCCAACGTTTTTATGTAATACCCGCCTCAGCTTTTAATGGTATGCAACAAGAATATAATGACGTTGCAACTGAAGAAAACGAGGACAAAAGAAATGGAATTATACAAAACGGTGTTTTTAGCCATGTAAAAGTATAATGACGGATTCCCAAGTCTCTACCAAAGAAATACCGCAAAAATGGGTGGAGGCTTACTCTAAACTGCGGGAATTAGAAAGGCCAAAAGGCTAGCTAGTGATGTTTGGTTGCGTATTCAATACAACGCTATTGCTCTATACAAAAATGACACTACTATACTAAAAACTATAATTGCTAATGGTTGGAGTTTACTTGATATTTTTGGTTGCCACTGCTCAGCTCCTACTAGGCGTTTTGATTGTAGAGGTTTACTCATAGCCAAAAACCAGCAGGATAGAATAGTAAAAAATACGAATGATAGTATCAAGCTAAAAAAGCAAAACGGTACTATTCAGGGTGTATACAAACCATTACTAACCTTATCAGAAAGGATCTTGTTATATGAGTTAAACTAAATAATTAACTCATTTTCTCCTATTAAGTCAATATCATACCAATCCTGTACTAAATCAGCTATTTGTCTATCTGGAAAACTTTCTTTCCATAAATAGGTTAATTCTTTATTTTTGTTTATTAGCTCTATAGCCTCTTTGATGTTTTGTCTTCCATTGTCATATTGATGAAAATATTTTTCATTATATTTATTAAATTCATTACTAATAAATCTACTACCTGAAACAGCATTTTTTATAGCCATTGGAAAATAACGCTCAAAACACATTTTTATTGTTGATGATTTTTCTTTTAAAATTTCTATTTCTGTAAGGCATTGATTTAACTCAATTTCTTGATGTTGATTTTGAGATAATTTCAAAGCTAATTCTTTTTTATCTTCTCTTCTTTCGTAATAATAAAAATACTCAGCTAGTTCTAAAACCATAGGTGCAGTTATATAAGTTGTAGGATTTCTACTAGCTTCGCATGTGAATAAACTAATTATTTGAGAAAAAGCATAGTCTTCTTTATCAGAAAGATCTTTGTTATACTGACCTTTAAAAAGAAGTTTTATTTTATTATTGTCGATATTATTCCAACAATTATATTCCATGTTAGTATAAGCCCCTAACGTTTTAACTTCTGCTATTCTATAAGGTTTTTGAGAAGTTGAAGTGTTTAAAACAATATTTTCAGTGTTGGAAATAAAATTTGGGAATTTATAAGATAGAGAAAAAGAAGTAGTATATATAGTATTATCTACTTTTGCTTTTTCATATATTTCCTCTAAATAATGACATAATGAAATATCTATTAATTGTTGGTTTTTTATTAGGTCTTTTATACAAAAACACTCAATTTCTATATGACGAGATATTAGTTTACCAGTTTTTTCATCTACTACTTTCTTAGAATAAAAAGACTTTATATCAAAGTCAGTAATTATTTGAGAATGATAAATTAATCTTCCTAATAACCCTAATTCTGATATAAATTGGTTATTTGGGTTGTTTAACTTCATTATTTAACCATCTTCTCCAAATAAAGCTACTTCATTTATTCCTTCCATTTCAGTTTGATATAATAAGAGCGTCTTATAATTTTCTTGTTCGTATAAAGTGTCATAAGGTTTTGTTAAAATTGGATTACCGGAACCTGTTGTTTGTACAATTTTATTAATCAAACTTTTATTACTTTGTATTATTTGATGTAATTTTTTTTCATTATCTAAATTTTGCATTAACTGATTTTGAAGATGGTTATATTCTAATGTTTTCATAATTTTTACTCTTTAAATATTTGTTATGTAGTTTTATGGTAAAATAAAATACAAGCTATTTCAAGATTATTTTTAATCGAATCCATTGTTAGATATTATCCCCACTTTTTTGCAAAAGATATATAACACCCTAACCTTGAATAAAA
>Ga0307987_1001522_pt1 | contig 12684 bp, 15 predicted proteins | sample EllFjometagen181_FD_203157 | JGI IMG/M metagenome (GOLD analysis project Ga0307987, IMG submission 203157) | Marine microbial communities from Ellis Fjord, Antarctic Ocean - #181 | ecosystem: Environmental > Aquatic > Marine > Unclassified | place: Southern Ocean | collected 2014-10-08 | reverse complement strand
GGAGCATTGAGGAAGAAGGACTCTTGGAACACGTAGTAGTCGCGTGCGGCGAGGCGTCAGTGAAAGAGCCGGGAAATCCTTCTGAGTCAGTGCTCTACTCTACCCGGATTTTAAGCAGATGATTAAAATCAAGAACCATAGATACTATCCCCGAAACTTCAAAGTACCATTTTAATTTACAATGGTAAAACTTTACAATTACGTAAAAAGACAAAAGTGTCATATTCAAAACTTATCATCACTCATTTTTGTCAATTTTGCTGTAGCTGGCATTGGATTCATCACCCAACTCAAAATTGCTAATATCATAGGTAAAGAATCTTTTGGAATGATTGCTTACGGAATGGCGATTGCCACCTATGGTGCTGTCTTTATCCGATTTGGCCTAGAGAAAACTCTTGTTAGAGACTTAATTCAATCTCCCGATCACTTCACAACAACAGTTAAAGCGAGCCTGTTACTCCGATTTACTTTGCTAGGGGTCTTTCTTGCTATTATCTTTGTTTGGAAGTTAATTATTGCACCCCAAAGTGATCTTTCTTGGGGGGTTTTACTGATTGTAATTGCTAACTCCGCGATGAGTGTCGACTTACAAGCTGTTTACGACAGCTGGCACAAAATGACCCGTCATTCACTGTACAACTTACTTCAACGCGGCTTGTATTTTGCTGTTATTTGGACAATCCTACTTATTGCTCCTGAAAATCTTTCTGTTTTTTCAGTAGGGGTGACAACATTGTTCACAGTAACAGTATATCTTGTCCTGCAATATTCTTATGCAATAAAGCATATGCCAAAGGAGTGGGGCCCCCCTCGGTATACTCGTCAAGCGATTGATCTTGGACGAAGTAATTTTACTGTATGGCTTGCGGCATTGCTTTCCTTGTCATTTGGCCCCCTTAATCAGTTGGTCCTCAAACACTACCATGGTGCTGCTGAGTTGGGAGGTTATGCTGCTGCTTGGTTAATGGTTACGTTGGCAACCCTTCTCTTCACACAGGTTGCAAGGATTGGCAATCCCGCCACAGCAAAAACAATAGCTGGATCGCCAACTAAACGTCAAAAGTCCTTATTCTTGCTGAAATATACATTGGTGATGCTGTCCATAAGTTTACCTCTCGCATTGTTCGCAATAGTTGCACCACAGTTTATACTTGAAATGCTTTTTCATTCTGAGTATGTGGTAGCAGCCCCGGCTTTACAGGTTATGGGGATCTATTTACCAGTATTCTCGATTGGTCTGGTTGCAGGGCAATATGTGTTAGCTGCAAGAATGGAAAAAGCATTTTTTTACAGTATTTTGGTGGGTGCAACAATTAGCATACTAATGTGTCCTGTTGTAATTCCATCCTCAGGGGCAGTCGGGGCAGCTTGGATCCTACTTATTTCGCATGGCGCATCTTTTGTAGGGCATAGTTTCTTTGTCATCAGAGATGTGTTGAAATCCCCAGCCTAAACAAGCCTCCTCCTCTTTTGACTAAAACTAGTTAGTGTGGTCTAATGGTTCTATTTTTTGATAAAGTCACATAGTCATTATTTCTCAATACTAACTTGAGACTGTAATGCTGTAGTTATTAGTTTGAAAATTACTTTTATGGAATTATTTTGAGTTTATATGAAAATCCTTTTTATCCTTAATCAGCTACCTTATCCACCGAGAAACGGTGTTACAATTCCAACCTATAATTTTTTAAACGGATTGTCGAGTTTGAGCGAAGTTTCATTACTTTTTCTACGCGAGCAATGGTACGAATCTAATGAAAATGATATTATACAAAATGCCGTATTGGTAAAGAATTTATGGGTAATGGATGTAGAGAAGAAGCCTAAAATTCAGCGCATGTTATGTGAATTAGGAGGAAATTCCTTTTATCACATAGGCCGTAAGTACGACACGACTTTAATAGAGGAAATATTTTCTCACCATACTTTTGATGTCATATGGGTTAGCGATGATGGTATTCTTGACGTAATCAAAGTACTTCTGGAATTCACGCAATATAAATTCAAAGCTGTTGCGGGACTTAACGATTGCATTACGTCTGTTTTTAAACAATCAAGAAAACAGATGCTTCTCAAAGGTGGGAAACCACAAGAAAGACTTTTTCTTTTCACAAAATGGCTTAGAAGTTTCCGGGCAGGTTCGTTAGAAAAACGCATCCTAAAACACTATGACCTCATCCTTGTACAGTCAAACCGTGATCTAGAGAATCTAATCAAAATCTCTCACGGAAAGCTTGAGTCTAAAGTCATGGTTTTGCCAAATGGCGTTGCAGCCAGCCTATTTCAAAATAAGCTGGCTTGTTCTAATAAGGAAATATTGTTTGTTGGTAGTTTACGTGGTTACAGTAGGATTGTTGAATGGTTGTTGGCCGAAGTGTGGCCCTCAGTGAAGAGTACACATCCTGATGCTACATTTCATATTGTTGGACAAGGTGCGTCAAGCTCTTTACGAGACAAAATAAAAAGTCAGCCTGGAGTTAGACACACAGAGTATCTTATAAACATAATAGATGTTTACAAGAACAGAGCCGTCGCAGTTTCACCTGTTTTCAAAAACTACGGAGTAATTAATAAGGTAATTGAGGCAATGGCAGCAGGGGTTCCTGTGGTAGCAAACAAAGGAAGTTTCAATTCTATCCCCGGATTTGTGAATGGTAAGCATGGATTAGTCGCAAATGATGCGATGAGTATGGTAAATGCGATCAATAAACTTCTTTACTCTGTGGAATTAAGAACTAGCATAGGAAAGCAGGCTAGGAACCTGATTTCAAATCACTTTAATTGGGACCCGAAAGTACAAAAGATACACCGAAAATTATGTCACATAACTGGAAGAAAGAACTCTTTTGAAGATAACTAGTGACAAAATACTGACTTTAATAATTTACCTAGGCTTCACATCCGTATCTTCCGTAACCTCCCTACAGGAGTTACAAACTGATGCTATTGCTCACAGGGGCGTTCGTCTCGCAAGTATTGGCCTCGCGTTTTTCTTGTCATTTTCAATATGTTGTCTTCGTAGTCCTTTGCATTACTTAACTGGAAAAACAATATTTCCTTTATTTTTATATTTTTGTGCTGCTGCTATCACGACATTTTGGTCACTTGTTCCAAGTTTAACTATGTTTAAATGCATTGAACTCTCCTTGGTCATATTATTGGGCCTTATAGGTATCTCATTAAAAAACACTAAATCTTACGAACTGTTCGACTTGATAATAATTGTTTTTAGCATCCAATTAGTGATTGTGTGGGTTGAGGCTTTCCTTTTCCCCAATTTAGCTTTTAGAATAGTAAGAGGCACGACCCCCCTTCTTGGGAGTATGCTACAGGGCGTTTATCCTATTCTAAACCCCAATACAATTGGTTTTATAGGAGGGATTATTGCTGTATCCTACTTTCCTAGAGTACTCAGTAATTCAAAGATATTCAGGTCAGAGAATATCTTGTTTTTACTGGGAATGTCCGCAGTAATAGCCAGTTATAGCAGAGGGGCCCTACTTGCATCAGGAGTAGTTATTCTAATGTTCTGCGTTATCAATCGTAACTACAAATTAATTTTGTTTTTTATTTTAATTTCACTCGGACTCTTTTTACTTGACAAGAACATAATAATTAACCACCTACAGCGAGGTAAGGAATACAAAGATCTTGCCACATTTTCAAGTGGTAGGACTAACATATGGGATTTGGTTGTTGAGCATTTCTCTGTATTTACTTTTGGACAAGGGTACGCTGTTGGATTCAGAAGTAACCATTTCCTAGGAAACACAAATGCACACAATAATATTTTTGAAATTCTTACTGGTTCAGGGGTACTAGGCGTCTTAGCATGGCTATTAATGTACTTTAATATATTTAGTCGATTCTTGTTTTGCTATACACAACAATACAAAATCGACAATCATTTTTTCTCCATCTTGAATTCTACAATATATCTTTTTCTCAGCTCCTTTACAAATGTCAGAGGAGTATATTTAGATTATGGAATGCTGTTATTCGTAGCCATTGTTGTCTACTTGGAAAAAACGCCCCGACTTACATCTAACACTAAGTCTTTAAAGCCATTAGTGACATCATTTCCTTAACAAGAATAAGACTGGATCAAGCCAAACACATAATCTAGATAGCTTGAACAAAATGGATGGCAGGATCAACACAGCAGTGTGACTTGATATGACAATAAAACAAAAAAAAATACCAAATTGGCTAACCAATCAATTTTTGGGAAAAGTGTACCAATCTAAATATGGAGTACTTTTATCAAATTGGATTAATCAAGGTATGTCCTATATGCTGTGGGAAGAATTGGTGTTGAAACTTTTTTTTGAGATTGTTGTTTTAGGTTTACTTCTCTTTGTTATAAGTGGTTTTGGACTCAATTTTTTGATATGCTTCCCAGTAGCATTCTTTTTGGCCCACACAGTAAACTGGCTGTTAAATGGCCATTTTTTTAATTTGATTAGGTATTTAGGGGCGGGAAAGAAGGATTACAAATGGTTCATTGCCTATCCAGATAAAATGCGAAAACGCTTATCAGGAAAAAAATCAATCAGTAGCGTAGCACTTTATGGTAGCTTCTCCCGAGGAGCATTTACTGCAACTTCTGATTTAGATGTTAGGATTATCGCACGACTAGGGCTTGTTAATACTTTTGTTGCATCTTGGTTCGCTTGTTATGAACGATTCCTCGCTTTTTTCGCAAGGTACCCGATTGACATTTACACGGTTACACAAACACGGGGGTTAGAAAAATTGCGTAACGACGAACCTCCTGTTATATTAATTGACAATGATGATTTCATTCGGCGTAGTTATAAAAAATTTATTTATTTTGACAGTATTGTGAAATTGTGTCACCCAAAAAAATAGGGCGAGATCATTAGTGCGAATACTTAATCTTATGTGGGGGTTTAATATCGGTGGCATAGGGAAGTGCTTCCTGCTATACGACCAATTAAATCAGAGTTCAGATCACCTCAAGATAACAACTGCTTGTATAAATTTGCAAAATATAAAATTCGATCTTTCCCCTCTGCATGAGATTGGTGCAGAAATAATTGACATTAAAAACCGTCAAGATCTTTCCTGGTTAACAAAATGTAAATGTCTTATTGACCAAGTTAACCCAGACCTAATTTTTACTCATGCATTCAACGGTCCAGTCGTAGTAACGGCATTAAAATTACGATATAAGCTACATATTCCGTTTGTATGTTCTTATCATGGCGAATATCATGCCCCTTCTCAACTCCGTAAAATCGTAGCACCTTTCTTTAACATGAATATGCATTATTTATTTCGTAAGCATGCTTTAGGGGTTGTTTGTGTGTGCGAATATTCCAAGCGGTTTTTAATTACCCGCAAAATTCCACCCAAGAAGATTCATTTTGTTCATAATGGACTTGAATTCTGTGAACCACCACAACCAAATCATTCCTTGCGAAATGAGTTAAAAATCGCTCCAGAATCTACAATCATTGGTGTCGCATCACGTATTGACCCGGTCAAAGGACTTAAGTTTTTGTTGGATGCAGCGGAAAAGCTAATTTCTAACGGAACAAAAATTGATATCATTATAGCAGGTGAAGGCTCATCCCTTGATAGTCTGAAAAAACAAGCTCAGGACTTAAACATCATAAGTAATATACATTTTGTTGGCTTCCAAACTGACATGACACCATGGTTAGCAACTTTTGATATTTTTGTACTGCCTTCACTTGCAGAATATCATTCAATAGCTCTACTTGAAGCAATGCGTGCCCAAAAAGCCATTGTGGCCAGTAGTGTCGGCGGCAATACAGAGTCTGTACGTCATGAAAAAGAAGCACTGATTGTTCCTCCTTCAAACGCAACTGCCTTATACACAGCCCTTCACCGTTTCATTGAATCTCATGATCTTCGATTTAAACTTGCCGTAGCCGCCAGAAAACGATTCGAAGAAAATTTTACTGAAGATATTACCAAGGAAAAACTCGCATCCTGGCTACTGAGTTTCAAGAGCAAGTAATGAATATTGCAATATACATTGCGGACTTAACAAAAACCAATCAGCACTTGATGCCTTGGAGAACCATCCTTGAAGTCCTACATGAAGCCCAAATTTGTGGCCATAAAACCTTGCTTCTTTCTGGCCAAAACAATACTAACAATATCAGCGTCAGTACCACTTACAATAATATTGAAACAGTTCGAGCACCTAAGCCATTCTCAACTGCTAATCGTGCAATACTAGCAAAGCTTCTGACAGAACGTCAAATTGACACTCTTTACTTTCCCATTGCTTTTAGCCGTGACTATAGGCCTCTACAAGAACTAGAAAAACAATCCAGTTGCCACTTGGTATGGTATGTCCCAGGGGGATGGTTTACGCCTAAACAGACTTTAAAAGCAATTAAGTATCTTGGATTGAAACCTGTATTACCCTATCTTTTACAGGCATTCATGCCCAAACGGTATTTTATAAAAAAACTCACAAGCATTGGTGAAAGAGCGATTGTAACGATGTCGAAATACACAGGCGAACAATTACAGGCCAATGGCTATAAAGGTGACCTTATTTTTGCTGCCCCTCCCGGAAAATCGCCTATCAAGAAAGCAACAGAGCAAGGAATAACATTTGCTGAATATTCAGATCTCCTTACAACCACAAAGTATTTTCTCTTTTTCGGACCTCCTAATCCAATTCGTGGTGTACCGCAAATTATCAAAGCGTTTTCTAACCTGTCACGCCTTCGGAAAGACGTCAAACTTGTGTGCCTGTTTAGAGGAGATGCCAATATTAATCCAACCCTCGTACAAAACCTGATTACAGCAGCAAACCTTGGTGACCAAATCATCTGTCTCTGGTCATCTGTAAACGGAACTGATTTAGACCTTTTTATAAAACATTGCTTTGCTGTCCTAAAACCGTTTCTCATCGTGCCTTCTGAAATTCCATTAGCAGTACTTGAGACTGCCGGATACAGTAAGCCAGTTATTGGCACAGGCCCTGATGGCACAGGAGCATTTATTGATAATTTCGGCCTTACTGTACCCCATGCTGATTCTGGAGCGCTAACAAATGCCATGCTGCATCTTCTTGATGACTCAGACTTATATGAACAGAAGTGCTTGAAGGCAAAAGAACTTTATATACATCACCCTGACTGGTGCGCTGTGTCCAAAATATGGTTACAGGCAGGCGAGATGAAAACAGCATGAAGTATTTGGTAATCAGTGGCATTGATGGATCTGGCAAGACGACTATTATTGAAAGGACTCGTGAGCATTTCAATAATAATAACATACACTCTTTTTACATTTGGCTTCGATTTAACCACTATTTCTGCAAGGGCATGCATGCCCTTGCCAGGCTATTGGGATTCTCTGTGAAAAAATCGTCGTACCGTGGCGAGGCATGGTTCCATGAGTTTTATCGCTCGAAAGTGTTTTGTGCAGTCTATATCCGGATGACATATCTTGATACGATTATCGGTTGCCTCAAACTTCGTTTTCGGTTGCCTCGAAAAGGTGCTGTTGAATATGTAATCTGTGATCGTTGGGTGCCGGATGTGCTGGTTGATTTAGCCGTCAAAATGCATAGAGAAGACTTTCTTGATTCTATTTGGTATCGTCGCTTTATAAGTCTGATGCCTGCCGATGTGCAGATGTTTCTGATTGTACGCAATACATGCAACCTGCTTGAGTGTCGAGAAGAGAACGGTGAAGATCCTGATTTTACTTTCCGAGAAAGAGTGTATCAAAAGTTAAAAGAAAAACTAGAGATTAATGTCATAGACAATAATGGATCTATCGATAAGACTGTGAAGGCTTTTTTGCGAGTGATTGAATTTGACAAAGCTTAAAATATGCTTGATATCATCACATGGGGGACATCTTCATGAACTTACAAAGGCAACTGACCATGTAAGAGGAAAAAAATATTTTGTTACCCATAAAACACCCCACACTCAGCAATTATTAGAGGATAAGACTAAATACTTTGTTATCGATCCTCATTTGTCAAAATGGAAATATTTGCTTAATACCTTCCAGTCGCTGAGACATATTCTTCTAGAACGACCAGATGTTGTTATTTCAACAGGTGCTGGTATTGTTATCCCATCCATGCTTATTTGTAAAATTATTTTAGGGTCTAAAATAATTTATATCGAGTCGGCAGCTTGTGTTGAAAAAGCCTCTAAAACCGGTTCCTTTATGTACAAATATGCTGATCTTTTCCTGGTACAATGGCCCGATATGCTGCATCATTATAAAAAGGCTGTATATGTGGGGTTACAATGATTTTGGCTATGTTCGCGTTAAATGTTGAAAAACGCCCTCATCGTCCTTATCGTCTTGATATACCATCAAAAAGAGGAGGACTCTATGGAGACTAATAAATTTGTCCAAATGCTTGCCCAAATCAATCAGATGGATCACCGTCAACGAAATACTCTACTAACAGCTCTTTCTCATCTTCCTGATGAATCCCAGGTAATTGAAATTATCGAGTCTCGTTTCAATGTTGATGGTACTTGCCCGTTTTGCGGCCATGATCAAGACTACAAGCATGGTTTCGCAAACAAACGTCAACGTTACCGTTGCAGGGATTGTAAGAAAACATTCAATGCTCTTACCGGCACGCCGTTCTCTCGTCTTCGCCACAAAGATAAATGGTTGAATTATCTTAAAGCACTAACAAATTCTCTATCTGTACGTAAAGCAGCAACAGTCGTTGGGCTTCACCGTACTACTTCTTTTCGGTGGCAGCATCGTTTTTTAACATCGCTCAAACTTGATAGCCCGACTGTACTTCAAGAGATTACAGAAGCTGATGAAACTTACCTGCTTGAGTCCAATAAAGGATCTCGCAAACTTGACAGGAAGCCACAGAAACGAGGAGGCCACGCAACCAAGCGTGGGCTTTCCAAAGAACAAATTTGTATTCTGGTCGCACGCGACCGTTCAGGGCATACTTTGGATTTTATTACTGGTAGAGGACCGGTAAGTAAAACCCAGCTTAAGCCCCACTTGAAATTCACACTGGATCAGGATGCGTTATTGGTAAGCGATGGGCATAGAGCCTACAAGGCTTTTTGCAACGCTGAAGGAATTACCCATGAAACTGTTAAGCTAAGTAAAGGACAACGGATTGTCAAAGGCGCTTACCATATTCAAAATGTAAATGCCTATCACAGCCGATTTAAAAATTGGCTGATGCGTTTTCATGGTGTTGCCACCAAGTACCTACCCAATTATCTTGGGTGGAGACGACCCCTTGAGCAGTATCAAAAATTTTCTACTGAGTCCTTATTAAATGTTGCTTTGAGTCAGTTTCCACAGTTAACGCGAACATAACCATGATTTTTGTTACTTTTGGGAATGCCCCGTTAGACTTCACACGTCTAGCAAAAGAAATTGACAGGATCACACTGGAACTTAACGAAGAGGTGTTTGTTCAAAGTGGCTATACTAATTTCCCTTTTAAATTTGCTAAATCAAAACATTTCTTAGATAGTAAAAGAATGCAAGAAATTACGATAAAAGCCTCTATCGTAGTTTCTCACGGCGGCTGGGGCACAATAGCTGAATGTCTTGATTATGGTAAAAGACTGGTAGCTGTTCCCAGAGTGCAGGGGATTGAACACAATCATCCACAAGAGGAACTAGTAAGAGCTCTTGAACAGCTCGACTGTTTAATTGCGGTATATGAAATATGTAACCTGAAAAGTGCTATTGAGCGAATACGTTCTTTTTCTCCTCAACCACTGGCGCGTGGTAATGCCAGCAAAACAATCAATAATTTTTTACTAAGCACCCTACAGGACGTTCGTTAATGCTTCAAATTTCCTTCATAATAATTGAATATCATTCAATACAAGATGTCACAGAATGTGCGGCCTCTATAACTAGGACATGTGGCGACATCTCTCATGAGATTATTGTTTCATCAAATTCTACCTACTCAGAAGAAGAACGAGCAATTTTAATTGATACCCATCCTGTAATTCAATGGGTATTCAATACTGTGAATGGTGGTTTTGCGTATGGCATGAACTGTGGTTTAGCAAAAAGTGCTGGTGATATCGTAGTTATCACAAATCCTGATGTTAGAATCCAATCTGAGAATATAGCTGATGCAATAAGTTTCTTGCAGATAAACAAACAGGTCGGATTGATTGGTCCCCAAATCATTGATACGATTGGTGCTATTCAGGACACCTGTCGCCCCTTCATGTCTCCTTCACATTTTTTACGTCGTATTCCACAAAGGATCTTTAAAGGTAAGGATGTGCTATTGGAAAAAGGATTTAATTACAAGAGGCCTCAAGCTGTAGACTGGGTCATCGGAGCCTTTATGATGGTAAGACGTGATGCATTAAAAAAAGTTGGAGGGCTTGATGAGGAGTACTTCCTCTATATAGAGGATATGGACTGGTGTATGCGTTTCTGGAAAAACAATCTTCAAGTTGTTTATTACCCTGATTTGCAGGTTGAGTATAAAGGAGATCGCAAGAGTACTTCAACAATAACTAAACGAAAATTCGTCAACCGATATATGTACTATCATTTTAAAAGCTACATCAGATTCCTAATGAAATTCGGTCTAAACCCACAACGACCATCAATATGTTAAACACAGAGGTTTGCTTGTTAATAAGGGCAGAAAAATTAGTATGTTGAATCATCTTGTGTTTCTCTTCACCGGGAGAGTAATTATCTTTAAGTTTCTTCAGAATATATATTGGGTTATCCATACAATTAATCCATAATATCCACTCAGTTGGTAACTACTACTGAAACAATAAGATATCCCCCATAAAGAAAGCCGAATAATTTTCTATTATTCCATAGGATATCAAAAACTAGTGAAAGCAAAGGTAAAATATGTGAACAATGAACGGAAGGCTCTACTACTCTGCTCCCGTGCACATCTAGCTCAAGACCAAATTGACGTTTTACAGGACTTGTCCACTTTCCAAGTAGACTGGCCGTTTGTATACGATTGGTCTATTCGGCACCGTGTTTTGCCACTGGTTTATAGGAATTTACGTAAATACTGCGCAGATTCTGTCCCACAGGAAATACTGGATCAAGGGAAACAGATTTACAGAAACAACGGTGCCAGAAACCTTATGATGACCGGGTATCTGGTTCGCGTTTTATCACTGCTTAAAGATCATGACATTTTGGCTATGCCGTTCAAAGGCCCTGCACTTTCCATTTATTTATATAATGATTCTTCCCTTCGCAGCTTTGGTGATATCGATGTACTTATCTCACAGAAACATTTGGGCGATGCTATCAAGGTGCTTGCTACGCAAGGATTCCTTCCTGTCTTTTCATTAAATGAACAACAATTGTTAAAGCTCTCGCATACAGAAAATGAATATCCATTGATGCATACGGCTAGTGGCATCACCCTTGATCTTCAATGGGAAATCACCGGTGGATACTTCCTTTCTCAAATGACTTTTGAGGATCTGTCCGGGAAGCAACAATTCATTAAAATTGGTGGTACAGAGACATCTGTTTTCTCTGATGAAGATCTTCTTTTTTATCTCTGTGTCCACGGGAACCAGCATACCTGGAAGCAGCTGGATCATGTTTGTTGTGTTGCCGAGTTGATTAATAAAAACCAAAATCTTGATTGGGATGCTGTTTTCCAGTCAGCCACGAGATATCGTGGTTTACGAATGCTTGCAATAGGTTTGCTTTTAGCGCAGGATTTGTTTAAAATAACGATACCTGAGCAATTTTCGGTACGCCTTCGGGAAGATCCACAAGCAGTTGAACTGGCACAGCAGATCTCTCTTAACCTATTCTCTTCCACACAGTTTTCATCGGATTCTGTCAGCCATCGATTTATGAGATACCATCTACTCAGCATGGACCGCCCGCTTTTGGCCATCCGATATGCACTGAGACTTCTCTTTATTCCTACCCGTTATGATTGGCAATGCTATCCACTACCTGCTCGTCTTTCTTTTTTACACTACCTAATCCGCCCTTTTCGATTAGCTTGGGAAGGGATAAAAACATGGGCCAACTTCAGCCACCAATAGCAGCGAGGAAGATATTACTGGTCCTAATGCGTCATTTGTTATTTTGGAGTTTTCCCAGCGTCGCGCTGCTGTTAGTCTCCGAAATTGTAAAAGGAGATAATCAAGCTAGTCTTCTTCTAAATCACAGCCAACCGCTTATTGCCAATAATCGCCGCACTGTACAATGGTAAGAAAATGAGTTTTTGCTCAGGTAAATGATTACTCACACCACTATACAAAACCAATCCCTGTGGACAATTCTGATATTTATCAAGCATGAGGTGGAGACTTCGTAAACTCCCCCCTTTGCCAGATTTCACCTCAACAGGATAAATTTCCCCATCACGTACAACAAGGTAATCAACCTCAACATTGCTTCCACGAGCATCCCTGACCAGTAGTACAAGTCCGAGCTATGCCACGCCAAAAGTTCTTGACCGACAAATTGTTCTGCAAGCTTGCCCCAATACATTACGAGAAGATTTTCCTGTTGTAGTTCCAATTCCACCGGAACTTGACAGAGTCTCTGCATTAGACCGATATCGAGCATAACCCCTATGTGTCAGAATAGTTTGCACCTCAAATATTTCAACATATAACAAATGGGCGAAGTGAGAATTAACAGTGTCAAAACGCTACTCAGAAGAATTCA
>Ga0307987_1001520_pt1 | contig 12692 bp, 10 predicted proteins | sample EllFjometagen181_FD_203157 | JGI IMG/M metagenome (GOLD analysis project Ga0307987, IMG submission 203157) | Marine microbial communities from Ellis Fjord, Antarctic Ocean - #181 | ecosystem: Environmental > Aquatic > Marine > Unclassified | place: Southern Ocean | collected 2014-10-08 | reverse complement strand
ACACGTTTGTATTCATTTAATCCACGTTGTCCATTCTTGATTGAGTTAAAGGCTCTTATCAATAAGGTGATGAAATTTTGTCCTGATGATCTTAAAGAAGAACTCATCATGAATAGAAAGAGGCCTAGATTGCGTGATAAACCATTATGATAGCTATTCGTAAAATGACCCGTGCTGAACTTGGAGCTTTTGTCCAGGAAAAACTTCGTACTAAAGGAATTGATGTTGTTTTAAGTGGTGGTGCATGTGTTTCCATTTACAGTCATGGAAAGTATGTCTCAATGGATCTGGATATGATATGCACTAGTCTCATGGCACCTAAAAGACGTTTGATTCGAGAAGCATTAGCTGAACTTGGATTTTTAGTAAAAGGTAGATATTTTATACATCCTGATACTGATCTTTTTGTTGAGTTCCCAAAAGGTCCACTTTCTGTAGGTGAAGAGCCTGTAAAAGAAATACATGATCGGCAAGAAACTACTGGAATACTTAGAATAATTTCCCCTACAGATTGTATCAAAGATAGGTTAACATGGTTTTACTATGATAATGATTATCAGTGTTTAGAACAGGCAGTTTTAGTTGCCAAGAGCAATAGTATTGATTTAGACGAAATAGAGAGATGGTCTGAAGCAGAAGGTGAGAAGGAATTATTTGCCAGTATCAAAAAAAGATTATCTACTTAGAAAAATAAGAAAACGTCTAAGAATACTTGATGTTGAAATGAAGTAAAAAATTAAACTAACCAAATTGAAATGTTAGAAGTCGATATTTTAAATTTAGAAAAAGAACTGTTAAAGCCTGAAGTTCGTAGTAATCCTGACAGAATTATTGAGTTGGTTGCTGATAACTTTACAGAACACTGTAGCTCAGGCGCTGTGTATAAATTTAATAAAGGTGATATTTCCAGCGGAGATGATTCTAATAATTGGGAGATTATGGATTTCAGCTTAACTGAATTGTTAGAAAATGTTTGTTTAGCTTTATACAGAGTTATTAAGCATAATGAAATTAATCTAAATAGAAAAGTTTCACTTAGAAGTTCTGTTTGGAAGAAGACTGAACATAAATGAAAAATTGTTTTTCATCAAGGAACTTATTGTAAAAGTGTAGCCTTTATTGCTGACAAAAATAATAATGTAATTTCTGATATAACCTGAATAAATCAACCACAGGGGATTTCTTTGTTCAATTTTTATACTTTAAGCAATCATTTATACGAAATATTATCTCTTCGTACAGTTTCAAACTAGCCATATTTAATTCCTTTAATAAAAATAACTTCTGTATAGTATTAAAGCAATATTTCATGATTATCTTCGTTTATTCTATCGATGAGCATAAAATGGAGGGGAAATATCAACTTTTGAAGTAAAAGCTTTGACATTGATCTCCTTAGGTTTATTTTAATTATATATATAATAACAAATCAGAATTCTTATCAATATTGTTATTATAAAACTAATTAATAGTACTGCAGTTCGCTATGTTTTTTGATTTATCAATAATTAAATTAATATCTACCCAAATTAACATATAAATTTAAGCAAACGAAAGAAATAATGACTCATTCAAACACATTAGATAGTAATGATTCACGCCACCCTAAAGCATTATTGACATTATCTTTAATATATGCTACTTTCACCTTGAGCTTTGGAATATTTTTAGCTAACCTATCACTGTTTCTTAAAGACCAGGTGGGGATGACTGATGATCAGTCATTTCAAATTACTGCGGCATTTATATCTCTTTCATTTACTGCTCCATTGCTGGGCGGGTATTTATGTGATAAATTTGGTTTTAGAAATGCGGTTTCAGTTGGACTGGGTCTCTGTTTTATTGCAATGATGTGTATATCTGTTCCTGGTCGCTTTACTATGTTTTTAGGTTTATCATTATTTCTTACTGGTAACGCGCTATGCACCCCTGCAATTTGGTCTTTGGTAAGCATGCTTTATCATAAACATGATGCAAAAAGAGAGTCAGGTAGTACTCTGTTTTATATGTTATTTAATATTGGTTTTTTATGCTCTAACTTTTTTAGTGGATTCGTTATCGAGAGTGTTGGGTATTATTATACATTCTTGTTTTTTGGTTCTCCATTATTGTTAGGATTTGTAGCTTTCTTCTTTGTTCGAGGTAGCTTTAGAACGCATGGGGAAATGGAGGAGGGAGAGCTTATGAATAAAGGAAATGTTGTGGTAAATGTTCTTGCATTGATTGGTATATCAATTGTATTAATTCCTGTATGTTATTGGTTGTTAAATTATGCAGAAATAAATGGTATTATCCTATGGGTTGTTGTTGTTGTATCATTTTTATACTTGTTTAAAATCAGCAGAAAATTACCTAAGGCTCAAGCAAATAAAGTTATAGCATTTATTTTATTATGTATTATATCTTTGGCATACTTTATTGTATTTACTTCTGAATTTGGCTTGTTGCCTATATTTGCTCAGGGAAATATTGATAGACTGATTTTTGGAATGGATGTTTCTGCTGGGATAATTACTTCCCTTGATCCTGCATACTGCATTTTGATTGGTCTTTTTTACACGGCCTTGTGGGTAAGACTGGGTAAAGTTAATAAAAATCCTGCTCTACCAACTAAATTCGCCATGGGGCTAATCTTGGCATCCATAGGTTATTTAATCCTTGCTCTGTTAATAAAAACTAATATATCATCTATGTTTTCTATGTTTTGGTTATTGCTTATTTTTGGTTTTTTTGTGGCTGGAGAGTTGCTTGTAATTCCAATAGGTATATCTATGTCTGGACAACTTGCTCCAAAAGGCAAGGAAGGGTTCTGTATGGGGGTTTGGAACTTAATGTCTGGTACCGGGGCTGTTTTAATGGGGTATGTTGCCATTTTTACTGTTGTACCTAAACTTGATTCATTAACCCAAAGTAACGAACAGTATATGATTGTCTTCTTGAGTGTTGGTGCAGTGATACTGATTATTGGAATAACTATGTTTTTCTGTCGGGGGTATATTAAAAAACTATTGTAATATTAAAAGTGCTCAAGGTAAAAAGATATCAAAAGAGTCAAATCTACACATAGGTTTGACTTTTTTAATCAATATATATTTGATGACTTTTTATTGCTGCCTAGTAAAATGGTAAGAGATGAACAATTTAAAACCATTATCGAAGATTATAGAAAAAGATGAACTGTCAGTTTAGATTTTATAATTTTAATTAAAAATATAAATGAAACTGAAAAATTACTCTTTTATAGTTTACAGAACTTTTTATAAATGGAGGTTTATATATGACAATCAGTGTTATAATTAATGGAGCAAATGGGAGAATGGGAAAATTATCTCAAATAGCTATTGCTAGTGATAATTCATTCAAAATAGTAGCTCTATGCGATAAAGAAGATAATTTAAAAAATAAAATTATTGAGTTGAAACCAAGTATAGTTTTAGATTTTACATTAGCATCAACTGTCTATCAAAATACAAAAACAATAATAGAATGTGGGGCATATCCTGTTATTGGAACAAGTGGGCTAGCTGAAAAAGAAGTTGATATATTAAGAGGTATGTGTGATAAAGCTGGAGTGGGGGGAATTATTGTACCCAATTTTACTTTAACTGCTGTATTAATGATGAAATTTGCTAAAGAAGCTGCAAAATATTTAAAGAGTGTAGAAATAATGGAATATCATCATGATCAAAAACAGGATGCTCCATCCGGAACTGCAATTAGAACCGCTGAACTCATTTCAGAAAATGGACTTGAAAAAAGAGACAGAGGTGTTGAAACTGTAAAAGGATCATTAGGTGGAGAGTATAAAAATATTCCTATTCATTCTGTAAGATTGCCTGGATTTTTGGCTCACCAGGAAGTCATATTTGGAAATAACGGTGAGTTATTAAGTATTAGAGCAGATACTACTAGCAGAGAGTCTTTTAAAAAGGGAATTCTTATTGCCTGCCATAAAGTACTTGAAAAGAAAAAACTCTATTATGGATTGGAAAACTTCTTAGATTAACAAGGTTGGTTGAATAGGATTTTTAGAAAGCTGATTTTCTTGATAATTTATTGTCTAACTGTTTTATGTAGTATGTAGTATGTAGTATTATTGGTTTAAGCAATAGATATACTTTATTTTGATATTTTCCTAAGTAGAAAACCTTTGATATTTCATAACACAATAAAATGATTGTACAAGATATTTTATATTAAAGAAAATTATCTCACGGATTCAGGCTTTCTAAAATATTGCTTATTTGTTTAACATCCTCTTTCCCTAATTTCTGTCTCTCATTATTTATTAGTCCATCAAGGTATTTTTCAGTTATTACCCATACCTTATGATTATCTTTATTGATTTTATGTGTACCTTTAACATACCATGCAGGGTAAACTACTATTGGTTGAACAAAATAATGAAAATTTTCTATATTGTCAGAAAGAAGTTCTCTTAAGCATTTGGCTTCGGACCTTGCCTGTTCAATGGGATAATTTATATATTTACCAGATTTAAATTTAATATTTTTACCATCATAAACTATTCTGTTATTTTTACCTGCTGCTTTTCTAACTGTTTTAGTTTCAATAGTAAATATCCCGCAAATATTAATGACAATGTGATCAATGTTTCCGTACTCTATTGGAAAGTCATGAAATATTTTGCAGTCTTTTCCTTTAAATGAATCAATTTTTTCAGCTGTATTTCTTTCTCCATCTAATTCCTGTTTTATCTTTTTTACCATTTTGAATTGTTTTTTTAATTTAAAGATACCGATAATAGCTACTACAATAAAAACTCCAGTGAAAATATAAGGCATTTGAGGCCTGTTAGTTAGGTAATCAATCCACTCTAATATTGCTAGTAATCCATAAATGGAGATAAATAATATTACACTTATTGTTTTGTAATTCAGGAGTTTATCAATTTCATATTCGAGTTTTTGTCCTCGTCTCTTTAAACCTCTTCCATTATCTTCAAGCGCTGGTATGCGTTTTTGTTTTTTCATTTTATGACTCTTTTCATTTATTACTAGATTTTATTAAAAATTCATAAAAACGCTTATATACTTAATTATACAACTAAAACGCAGTATAACCACATAAAAGTGAGAATGGGACTATACATAATATCATATTATTCTTAATATATGTATTGACATTTGTTATTGAAATGATATAACGATGGTATCATTAAATAATAATGATTGTGTATAATTATAATTTAAAAGTTGAAAAGCTTTATATATATTTGGAGATTTAGAGAAATGAAAACTTTGAAAAGAATATTGAATAAATATTTTGATTTATGCAGTGACCTTGATGTCAATTATTTTAAATATAAATTTTAATAATCATTTGAAATGTTATCTCCTTGTCCAACCTCAAAACGGATATATGAAATTAACAAAACAAAAATACCTTTGGTATAATGTTAATATTATCTGTTGAAACTTTAGAGATGTTACACTATAATTATTTTAACTTTACCTTTAATTAAATATGTTTTTTGAATTCTCCAACTAAGAATTATCTCATTAATTGTGAATTATAACAATACACATAAGTCTATAACTTTATTTAAAAATTCAGGTAGATCAAGTATTTATATCTCTTTAATGCTAATGGTTTCACTAGTATGTAATGTATTCGCAATGTTTCTTCCTTTCAGTAAAGTAAGTAGATTACTTCGTGCTGATATAGTAATGACTCTACCAGGTTCTATTTCAATGATGTGGAATGACCATTTGCAGGTTGTAGCAGTTTTAATACTGTTTTTTTCTATAATATTCCCATTTTTTAAGCTTAGTGTCTTGTTTTATTTATGGTTTTTTTGTAAGTCTTCCACAATTAGACAAAAACTTATTCATTATATTGAGCCTCTGGGAAAGTGGTCAATGCTTGATGTTTTTGTAATATGCATTATTCTGGTTTTAACTAATCGTCAGTTATTCGTTGCTTCTGAAATAATGCCGGGAGTGTATTTTTTCCTAGTAGCAATATTATTGAGTATATTTTCAGCATTAAAGATTGAGAAGCTATCCTTGTTAAAAGGTGCTGCCAAAGAAGACGAAGAAATAGCGATAATTAAACTTCAAAGAATGGATTATTTTGATCGTGGTATGATAACTGCATTGCTTATGCTTTCAATTACATCACTTGTTATGGCTATTAATATTCCCTACCTTAAAATTACAGATTTCTTTTTGCAACATAATGAGTACAGTATAATGACATCATTTACAACACTATGGGATAAGAGTGAAGTTTTGATGATTTTTATCTTAGTCACTCTCATTATTTGTCCGTTATTGCATATTATCGGTTTAATAATCATTTGGCAATTTAACCTAAATAAGAAAAATAATTTAAGACTGCAGAATATTGTTCATATTATTTCCAAGTTTGATATGCTTGATGTTTTTCTTCTATCTCTTCTGCTGTTCATGACAGAGGGGAAATGGTTGATTGCAACTGAAAGACAATTCGGACTGTCAATGCTTATTGTATTTTTGGTGTCTACTTTTCTTATTCCTATTATGATTAGAGGTTCTCATAAAAAGTTTACAAAGCTGTTTGTAAATGCTCGAAAGTAGAGTGTGATTTATTATTGTTTTATATACATTTTTTACTGTGGGAATAGTCGTATTAAATTTTAATAAAGTAAATTAGAATAATGATTTCTATTTAAAGTATTCGTAGCTTATGATAGGCCTAAATTTAACCCTTTTACAAATCAAACTAAAATACGGAGATATGAAATGCAGAACTTTTATAAATTAGAAGGCAGGAATATAATTTTGAGTGAAAATGTTACTGAATGGGTCGAATGGTTTGAAAAAAAAAGAAGAAAGACTAATTGCATACACTGAAATAGATGAGAATATAGAAGTAGTAACTATCTTTTTGGGTGTTAATCACAGGTTCTTACCAGATAATGGTAGACCGGTACTGTTTGAAGCAATGGTTATCGGTGGAGATTTGGATGAGAAAATTGATCGATATACCACTTATGATAAAGCTAAAAATGGGCATAAAGCTATGGTTGAACATGTTAAATCACAAATAGGTTTAACTGCAGAGAACGCTAAGTAATCTCAAAGTTCAAATTGTACTTTGAAATGGGTTGCTCCTGTCGTAGTTTCAATATAATTATTATCTCAAAAGTTACCACTAGTTTATACAGCATTTGAGGATACTAGCCAAGTAAGTAGTAAAACATGGATTTTACCCTTTTGGTTTACTACTATTTTTCTTGGCGTCTTGGCGCCTTTGTGAGATAATTATTTTTTTCTATAACTACAATATTTACATTTCCCAGTAGGCATCTTCCAGATTAGCCTCCCTGTCAGGTAAACCTCTTGATAATCTCGGGGAATTTTGACTCAGCACTTCATAACTAACTCTATTGGCATATTTACTGATCTGATGGATCGATGAATAAGTGAGAAAAGGTGCCAGGTGTTTTGGAGATGATGGCTGAAGTTTACGATGAAAAGTATTGGCACTGATGTCGTGAAGTACAGCTGCCAATGCAGCATCACCCGCACCGTTAGTGTTCATGATTTCACCAGGACCACCCAAAAAGGGATTGATATGTGAATATATTTTTATAGGATCCTTGCAATTCTGTTTCATCATAGCCCGGCTGTATTCGAATTTATTGTATTCGGCAATGGATTTACTGTGAATCATAGCTCTTGTTGCTCTCGCCTGATCTTTATCGACATAACCACAGAGATACAGACCTTCGGAACCGACAGTTATTAGAGTGAGACCTGCCATATCCAGTATGGATTCACCAGCTAAGAGAGGGTCTTTGAACCCTGTTAAAGCGAATGCTTCATCATTATTCATTGCAACTACATTTACGTATTTTTTAATAAAATCAATCAGGAATTCTTTCTTCTCATCAATCAGGAAACTTGTACCCATGGTCAGAATAACAGGAACATTATGTTTTTTAGCTATTTTAACAGCTTTCATTGTTGATTTAAAGATCGGTACTTTTTCATCCCTAAGAAGATAGGCGGTAATTAATAGAGCTGAACTGCCTTTAATGATATCCTCTTTTATAAAAGCCTGATCAAGATCATTCATAATACCCTTGCTGATGCAGAAGGTTCTCTCTTTATCGGGCGTGATAAAACAAATAGCCCTTGCCATTTTCCCTTTTACAGGCTGTAGATAGGAAAAACTCACATGGCTGCTTGTATGGCAGACATATTTAAATGCATGATCTCCCATAGACATGGTTTTACTTATTGTTCCTAACAGCACAGAGCGATCATCTGTTAAAACAGAATAATTGTGAAGAGTATTGCCAATAGTTCCTCCAGCAAACTCAGCTACTATTTGGTCTTTATTCAAAGAAGAGAAAATTCGATCTACTTTCTCTGTGTCGAGAACCATAGACTGTCCTTTTGATATACCGAAACTTTCAAGAAATTCTTCATTGACGTTCACTTCGACATCAATTAATAACTGTTCAATACCGGTTATATAATTATAACCATTCTGAATTAAAGCACTATCCAACGGGACTCTACTTTTAGTTCCCACGGGGAAATAATGTTTCGTTTTTCTCCTACCAGGAAATTTCATGAGTTATACTCCTAAGTTATACCAAAGGTATATGATGATAGCTTGTTAAAATTATTGTTTTTGAGTTTACTGACATAAAATCAGAATCACTGTTTCTGTATATTATTTTAATAGTCAAGTAATTTATTTATTCTATAATTATCTACTATTTGACAATTAATAAAGAAAAGTTTATTAAATATACAGGTAAAGTGACAATATTTCTATTGAATTCTCACCATAACAAAATGGTTTTAATATATATTAATTAAAATTGAAGCTAATTTGTCAAAAATATCTATAATAAAATTTTTAACAAGCTGTTAACATGTACCTACGATATATGTGCTTTTCTGATTCATTAGACAATAATAAAATAAATGATTTGAAATATCAGATAGTTATATCGAAGGTATTTGTATTTTCATAATTCAATATGACCATTTTAAGATTGGTTGATATTTCTAGTAGGAATCAAAAATACTACTTAACAGAAAAAGGGTAAAATTATTTAAATAATGAAGTATTCACGTAATATGTTTTGTTCTTTGTTCTCTCTATTTTTTAAATTTTTACTTTATACCCCATGATTCAACCTTTTTTTTATGATATAGTACTATGATATATTATACTACTATAATTCCAATTATTCCTGCAAAAGATTGTATTTGTTGAATCAGAAAATAGTTTCATATAATCAATTTACTCTTTAAAAAAATAATGAATGATACTATACTTATAATAATTGTTAATGTATTGGATTAAATAGTAGTTAAATTGCTATCTACTTCATAAATAATAACACTACTGTCTTGTATCAAGCTTGAAAAACAAATATAAATTATTACAAAGATTAATCAGGTTATGCAAAAAAGCAATAGAATAATTAGTCATCCAATAATACCAATTGAAAAAAAGAATAATGTATTTTTCTTTTTTAACAATAGAAAATTAATGGCATTTGAGGATGAAATCCTTTCATCTGCTTTGTTTGCTAATGGTATAAGAACATTTGGAAAACACCACAAAGATATGTCAGAACAGGGTATATTCTGTGCTAATGGACAGTGTTCGCAATGTCTTGTCGTAGCTGATGGCAATACAGTGAAAGCATGTACAACTAAAATAATACCTGATATGAATGTATTTACGCTGGACACACTACCTAATTTACCTACACTTGTAAACCCACAAAATCTAAACTGTATGGAATCATCAGAAGAATATTGTTGTGACGTTTTAATAATGGGGGCAGGGCCGGCAGGATTATCAGCAGCAATTGAGTTAGCTGAAACTGGTTTGCAGGTGATATTGACAGATGACAAACATGAACTTGGAGGGAAATTAACCTTACAACCTCATAAGTTTTTCGGTACTGTCGAGGATTGTTTTGCAGGTAAAAGAGGAATTGAAATTGCAAAACTTCTTTCAGATCAATTGAACAGTTTTCCTGATATTAATGCATGGTTTAATTCTCCGGTAGTAGGTGTTTTTTCGGATAAAAAATTAGGAGTTTTAAGAGATGGAAAATTTGTTCTTGTTAGACCTAAAGTATTTCTTTCTGCGGCAGGTGCAAGAGAAAAATTAATTGCTTTTCCTGGTTGCGACCTTCCGGGAATATATGGAGCTGGTGCTTTTCAGACCCTAGTTAATAGGGATTTAATAAAAGCAGCTAAAAAGATTATAATAATAGGAGCTGGGAATGTAGGTTTGATCGCAGGATTTCATGCATTACAGGCAGGTATAGAACTTTTAGGAATAGTGGAGGTGATGCCCAAATGTAGTGGGTATGATGTGCATTTAAATAAACTAAAACGACTTGGTGTACCTATCTGGAACTCACATAGTATAATTAAAGCTTCAGGGAAAGGAAAACTTGAATCGGTAATTTTATCAAAACTTGATAACAATATGAAACCTATTCCAGATACAGAAAAGACTATTAAAGTTGATGCAATGCTTATAGCAGTAGGTTTATCTTCTATTAATAATATTGCAAAACAATCTACTGAGTTTGGCATAAAAACTTATTCTGCTGGTGATTCCTTTGAAGTAGCTGAGGCATCTGCTGCTATGATTAGTGGAAAAATTGCAGCTAGAAAAATTTTAAAAGAGTTAGGTTACAAAAAAAAGACCACTTCAACTCTGGAAAATCTAAAAAATATATTGGCTAGTAAACCAGGAGAAATAATCAACCATAAAAAGACTAAAAGTAAAGACCGTTTTATTTATCCTGTTTTTTATTGTGATCAGGAAATTCCATGTGATCCTTGTGTAAGTTCCTGTACTCAGCGATTAATAAAATTAAAAAATGATAAGATATTGGGGATACCAGAATTTATAGGTAAAAATTGTCAAGGTTGCGGAAATTGTGTTTATGTATGTCCAGGACTGGCTATTACTCTTGTTAATAAAAAATATGATCCTCTTAAGATCATGGCAAAGGTTATTGTTCCATGGGAATTACCAGATGGTCTTATTAAATTGCATGACATGGTGTATACTTCAGGATCTACAGGAGAAAATGTAGGAAAAGGAAGAGTAGTAGTAATAAAAAAAGGATTTAAAAAGAATGAACGAAAACTTATTCACTTGGAAGTTCCATACAATGAAGCTGACTATGTTGCAGGTATAAAAGTAATTAATTCTGAACAATCCTATTCCGTAGCAAGCTGTAGTTCACAGGAAAACAGTCAATTCGATAAAAAAACAATAATCTGTAGATGTGAACGAGTTCACAAAGACATAATAATTGAAAAAATACAATCTGGGTGCAGAGATTTTAATGCATTGAAAGCTGAACTTAGAGTGGGCATGGGAGCATGCGGAGGTAAGTCTTGTGAAAGGTTGATATGGGAGCTCTTTAGAGAATGTGGCGTTAATTCAGATACAGTGAAACCGTTTACAAATAGACCATTTGAATATGAAATACCTCTTAAAGCTTTTACGGAAACGATAGAATGAAAAATCAAATCTATGACGCAATTGTAATCGGTGCAGGAAGTGTAGGGTTACCTATTACATTTTATCTATCACAAAAAGGTTTGAAGGTTTTATGTATAGATAGTGACTTTTCAGCTGGTCAGGGTCAAAATAAAGCGGCTATAGGAGGAGTCAGGGCAACTCATTCCAATCATGCAAAAATTGGTTTGGCTTTGGAGACTATTAGTGTTTTATCATCATGGGAAAAAAAATATGGAGTTTCGATAGGGTGGCAACAGGGAGGTTACTGTTTTACAGCTTATAATAAACAGCATGAGATGAAATTAAAAAATATAGTACAGGATCAGAAAGAATTTGGATTAAATATCAATTGGCATGATGCTACACAAATTAGTAACATTCTACCCGGTATTAATAAGAAAGGTTTGAGAGGAGGAACATTCTCACCGGAGGATGGGCAAGTGAATCCTTTGTTATCAAATAAAGCATTTCAAAAAGAAGCTATGAAAATTGGAGCAGAATTTTTATTTAATGAAAGAGTCGTTAATTTTATACATAAATCTAATAATATAAATGGGATAATTACAGCTTCAAATAAAAAAATATATTCAGGTATTGTTATAAATGCTTCAGGTATGAATGCAGGATTGTTATTAGATAAACTTCATATAAATATTCCTATTATGAATGAAACTCACGAAGCTGGGATCAGTGCACCTGTAAGTCATTGTTTACGACCTTTAGTCGTTGATTTAAGCGAAGATAAATCAGGAAAATCTCTCAATTTCTACTGTATTCAAAATCACGAAGGTTGTATTATGTTCTGCTATACACCTAAAACTATAATTTCAGAGACAGATACACGCTCGACATCGGAGTTTATGAACGAAGCAGCAATGCGTTTACTAAGTATTTTTCCAGATTTTATAAATCTTAGGATAAGGCGAGTGTGGGGAGGTGTTTATCCCATGACTCCGGATGGAATTCCAATAGTGGGAAAACACGCAGGTTTTGATAATCTTTATTCTGCTGCCGGAATGTGTGGTCAGGGTCTGATGCTTGGGCCCGGAGTAGGAAAAAATCTTGCCGCATATATTGTTGATGGTAAATCTTTGATTAATGAAGAACTGTTTAATAGCTTATCCCCAAATAGAAACTTTAACTTTAGCTCCAAAGAATAT
>Ga0307987_1001519_pt1 | contig 12693 bp, 4 predicted proteins | sample EllFjometagen181_FD_203157 | JGI IMG/M metagenome (GOLD analysis project Ga0307987, IMG submission 203157) | Marine microbial communities from Ellis Fjord, Antarctic Ocean - #181 | ecosystem: Environmental > Aquatic > Marine > Unclassified | place: Southern Ocean | collected 2014-10-08 | reverse complement strand
GCGGCAGCGTCCAGGTGGGTTAACGACGGCAGAACTGGTCCGAAAAATTCATGATGAGCTGCATCTGCCTGTCATGGGGGATGTCAGCAATTATGAAGAAGGATTGCATGCAGCAAAGGACGGGTGCGATATCATAGCCACTACACTGGCTGGATACACATCGTACACTAAGGCGAGCGATGGACCTGATTTTGAACTCCTTGAGAGACTCTGCCTGGAGCTTAAATGTCCCGTCATTGCTGAAGGAAGATTCTGGCATCCTGAAGAAGTTAACAAAGCATTTCAACTAGGAGCCTGGGCAGTTGTAATAGGAAAGGCAATAACAAATCCAATGGCAATAACAAAACACTTTATTTCAAAAATCAAAAAATAACACATGGGAAAATTATAATATGACAGGGAAACTCATTACAGAATCGGTTAATCCGGGCACTGTTGGAATAGATAAGAAAAGCGTCCAGGAAATTCTCAAGATAATGAACGAGAATGACCGTCTGGTGCCGTTGGCAGTCGAAAAGACTATTCCGCAAATTACAGAGGCAGTTGAAATCATAGTTAAAGCTTTGAAAACAGGTGGAAGGCTTTTTTACATCGGAGCTGGAACCAGCGGTCGTCTTGGAATTGTTGACGCTGCAGAATGTACGCCTACCTTTGGCGTGCCAGACGAGATGGTGCAAGGAATTATTGCTGGAGGTCGCGGAACGGTTTTCAAAGCTAGGGAGGGCGCCGAAGACAACGAAAAGCAAGGGGCAATTGATTTGCGTAGGCGCGGTTTCAAAGCAGGTGATGTTGTTGTCGGATTGAGCACCAGTGGCAGAACACCTTACGTTTGCGGAGCTCTAGACATGGCTCGGAAACTGGGAACTTCGACGATATCAATAATCTGTAACCCGGAAGGAAGGGTGCGCGATTTTTCTGATATTGTGATATGCCCCATTGTCGGCCCAGAAGTTATTACGGGCTCAACCAGACTCAAGGCTGGAACATCCGAAAAGCTTGTGCTAAACATGATTAGTACAACTGTCATGATTAAACTTGGCAGAGTTGATGGCAACATGATGAGCCACATGCAGATAAGTTGTGGAAAACTCAAGGAGCGCGCAATTAACACAATCATGCTAAAAGGCAAACTCGATAGGCCTGAGGCAGAAAAGCTGCTCAACAAGCACAGTTTCCAAATTGATGTGGCACTCAATGAACTGGTGAAATTTAAAAAAGAAAATCATTTCTCATCATTAATGGATGGAGTCAGGCGTATCGTTTTTTTTGGTGACAGCCTTACTGACTCCAGCCTTTACCCGGATTATGTCGTCAACACCTTAAAACAAGCCTACCCCGAAAATGATTTTGAACTTGTAAATGCGGGTGTTAGCGGAGATACCGCTGCAGATCTCCTATTGCGCGTCAATAAGGAGGTGATTAAACAGGGACCGGAACTCGTCATCCTTGGAATCGGAACGAATGACTGTCTTCAGAGCTGTTCCATTGAGCATTTCGAAGAAGATATGTCTGAAATTGTGGAGCAAATTCGCGATTGCGGATCGAAAGTCCTTCTTATTAAGCCTTCCCCCATAAGATGCGGGGACTATCCAACCCGTTTCATTGCATATCTGCAAGCCATAGATTCTGTTGCATCGCATATGAAAATTCCCCTTGCAGATGCATATAGTGAATTCGAACGCGGGATCAACGATGGGCAAACGCTTATATCTGAAGATGGTGTTCACCATTCCCTCGCGGGATTTAAAACAATGGCTCGTGTTGTCCTGGAAGCTCTAGGAGTTCATGATGTGGAAATGAATATCGAACTGAATCCTGACCCCGGGACCCTTCTGGATTGGGAAAGTTCTTATCCTGTTCCATGGACTCCCGAAGAGCCTCTTCCATCTTTATCTCACGCAAAAAATTGGAAACCTTATGACCTCAACTCTCTGCTTCATAACACGATTGCTTCCGTTTTTGCATGCCGTGGAGCCTGGATGCCATTTGCCCTTAATTCACCTAAAAAGCCGTCTCTGGCATTCGGACGTAGTTTTTTCAATGCCGATGGGGAAGGTCTCATGGAACTTCAATTGGGAGGCTCTGATCCAATGGTAGTCTGGCTTAACGGAACTGAGATATGGAGATCTACGAGGAGACATGGACTTCATCCGAAAGCTCACTGCATGGATGTAGCTGTGCGGGACGGCAAGAATGAAATAGTTGTTTTAAGTGATAGCTTGGCCTTTATCGCTGTAATACCCATCGGTAAACTTAGCCGTACTGATGGTTACAATATCAGAAGACATGCACTAAAAATGCCACCGCATCAACAAGCCGAGATGGATTTGCGGAATCATGTCAATGCTGAATTTCTTGAAAAAATAATTTTACCGCCAACCGGGGGGAAACTCACCGGATCGTTTATCTATGCTCACCCTGGCGGATACAGAGGAAGAAGTACAATAAACTATGGAATTCCTGAATGGCGCAGCCTTTTCAGAGAGCTCAAGGAACTCGGAATGGACACTGCCATAATGGGGGTTGCCGCCTGGCACGATTATAATGAATGTTTCTATCCTTCTGACATGTTTAAAAATCTTAGGACTCTGAATATCATTGAACCGATGCTTGCAGCAGCGGCAGATGAGCAGATGCGCATCTACCTTGGAGGACTTTATCAAAGTGAGTCTGCGCTTGGATGCGACACTGGAGATCTTAAAAAATCCAATGAATGCGCTGAAAGGGAACTGGCATGCTATCGTGAGCTAGTTCTGCGTTATAGAGGCGCGTTTCATGGGTATTATTTAGCCAGCGAATCAGGATTCTGGAGCTGGGGCAATCAAGAATTCCTCTCACGCTGTTATCACTCATTTTTAAAAAAAGTCACAAACGGCGTGAAGGACATTACTCCTGAACTCCCGATAATTGGTTCTCCTTACACTGTCCGCTGTCCAGGACGTGAGGCGGAGGCTCTTGATGTACTGTCCAAACTGCACTCGGAATGTCCATTTACTGCGCTGGCTCCCCAGGATTCAATAGGCGTTACCCTCAACGAGTTGAATTTTTTGGAAACTGGGACGAAAATATGGAAAGAGGTTTGTGAAAATATCGGAGCGGAATTCTGGGTCAACTGTGAAACCTTCAACTGCACAGATTTCGGGGGGCCATTTAGCAATATTGTACCAGCGGATTTCAAGCGTCTGGCGATTCAGCTTGACACCGCTCAAAATCTCGGTGCCAAGAAGATTATAACCTGGGAAGCTATACATTTCATGAATCCATCTGGCTCACGAGCCGCAAAAAAACTGCGCAGCGAATACCTTAACAATAGGAATTAACGGTTCTTCATAAATTATTGTGGGTTGTGTTTACATATCTTTATAGAAACCCCGTAGGGGTGGCATATTATAGCCCTGGGTGTTAACCCAGGGTAAAAAAGCACAACACTGAATCCTGTAAGGATGACACCTTGCAACAAGTGTCACCCTTACAGGGTTCTGTCTATGTGTTAACTATTACCTTGGGTTCACACCCAAGGCTATATTCTGTCATCTCTACGAGATTAAATGTATGTAACATCTAAATAGGGCATCCTGTTTAATTCATAACTAACTTAGTGGCAAATATTAATACTTTATTTTGCAGACTAAAGTGCAAGGGTTTTAACACATTTAGACCAAAAAGCTTGCAGATGAACTATAATATAAAATTCATACAATTTATGAATCTTTAATGCGATATCACGCAACCTCTTACTTTGCAGCATGTTACCTTTAGCCTGCTAAAGGCGAAAATGCTTTAAAGCAAGATTTCACGAACCAACTTGTTGAGACTGGAGTTTACGACAGTAGCGAAGCGTCCTATCTCACATTAAACAGTAAGCCCTAAATATTACCCACAATAATTTATGAAGAGCCAAATTAACAGAAAAAAGAGCACTGATATATAATGAAAAATAAAAAACCAAAATAAATCATATAAAAAGTATAAACTGTCTTGATTTTATTTAAAGTTTATTATATCATGTAGATAGATAATAACATAATAAGGCGGGTAATAAGTATGAAGAAAATAGTAAATACTGATGAAACACGGAAGCAAAATCAAAAATTAATTTTGGATCATATTAGAGATAACGGACCTCTATCATCGGCAAAGATTGCAAAAAAACTAAAAGTTCCAGCGGGCACTATTGCCAGGGTTACAGCATCTCTTCTTAATAAAAACTTATTAAGAATAGAAAAAGGTAAAAAAAGAAACACAGTTGGGAAACCTCCCATTATGTTAAATATTAATAAGAAATTTGCATTAATAGCAGGTGTTGAATTAAATGAACTTTCCACCACAGTTATCATAACAGATTTTCAAGGAAATATTTTATCGAAAAAGAATATTAAGACATTTTCTATTTTAGATGATTTATCTACGAAATTAATAGATTTGATATATTCATCGATTAAAGACATTAAGATGTCGATTGATTTACTAAAAGGTGTTGGTATTGGATTAAGTGGTATCATGTCTAACGATGGTAAATATATCGTTCAAGGGTTTTTACCCGAAGGTTATCCGATTGTTGATTTATTAGAAAAAAAATTAAATATTCCTGTTTTTGCTGGTAATGATGCTGCCTTCGCAGTACTTGCCGAGAAGAGATTTGGAGCTGGCAAAAAATATAACAATATAGTTTATCTTTTAGATCGTGGTTGGTTAGGCATGGGGCTTTTCTTAAATAATATGCTTTATGAAGGATGTAATAAAGCCGCTGGTGAACTAATGGCGGGGATATCAAATGGCATTAAAAATGAAAAAATTGTAGATTTTCCATTTATAGAAAGTTACGGATTGGAAAAGAATATCAAAAATTTGGATTTTACTGATTTATATATAAAAGATTTTTCATCAAGAGAAGAGTTTATCTATAATTTGGCAAATTTAGCTAAGAATGGGAATAAAAAAGCAATGGAACTACTTGACAGAGAAGTATCTTCTTTTGCAATAGCCATAGCGCGTCTTGTAGCTGTTTTTAATCCAGACATATTAGTCTTAGCGGGTGATATTGTTTTGGCAAGAGAAGTAATAGAAAACAAGATATATGATGAATTCAAGAATTTAAAAAAGAAATATGCAAATATATCATCAACTGATTTTAAGTTTAGTACATTAAGTCAAAATGAAGTTGCATTAGGAGCTGCAGTTGTCGCAATTGAAGAAATAAGTAATATGAAATTAAATGAAAAATAATTAATTTAAGTAGAGTATGCATGAGTTTATTGAATAGAATTTTAATGTTGCTAATTGTGTCTTGTTTTACTATGAAGTTTTGAGTGATGGCGATTTAACTATGTAGGGTTTCCTGTTTAATGTGAGATAACTCCAGCCTCAGCAAAGCTGGTTCGTGATATCGCATTACAAATGAATAAATGGTATGAACTTTATATTAACCCAGCTACTAAAATAACAACCAAACCTTAACATGCATTAAGCATTTCTTTATTTAGTGGCTGGGCAGTAAGTTTTTTTGGCAAAACATACAAAAAAAATTGTACTTTAGAGATGTTAATTATAGTATAGTATCTTGCCAACACGCAGTTTATGAATTGAACAGGATGCCCTAAACAAATGGAAGAACAATGAATAAAAGAACACCTATGCCTAGCCAGAACCTCAATGTCCGCTGGATTCACGAGTCCATTTTTGATGGTGTGGACTGTCATTTTGAGATGCGTACATGGCAACTTACTAGTAGTAGTTTTAACAGCAGTAATATTTATTGTGAAGAACGCATGACTTCTGTTGATGGTAAAACTATTGCTATTATGCGAAGTCTGTCGCCGGTTCCTGGATCCGTCAAGCAATTATGGGTATGTGATTTAAGGACTCGTAAGATTGCATTGATTTCTGATAGGGTAACATCTGGAATAACGTCAAATATATTCAGCGATGACCTTTATTATATCGAAAAGGTCTCTCCGGCTCAAAATGTATTAATGAAGTTTGACATGGCAACCCTTACAACTCAGATGGTTTTTGACTTTGAGGATCATCCTATTACAGGAGGCTGCTCAATTTCAAATGATGGACGATATTATGTCAGTGGACCTATTCATATCAAAGGTTCTATTTTCGGATTATCCTGTCTTGATCTTGAAAAAGGAACTTCAGAGATATTTCATGAACAAGCTGACATCTGTAATCCTCACCTACAGTTCGAACCTAAAAATAGTGACTATCTCTTAGTTCAGCAAAATCGCGGTTGTGAATTTGATAGCAATGGAAATGTCATACGACTGGTAGGAGACCTGGGCGCAACTGTCTATGCTCTGGATTTCAAGAGTGGAAAACGTATTTCGTTACCTGTAGGAAAACCTAATACGTCTCCTCTGACAGGGCATGAATGCTGGATAAGTAACTCTACTGATATTTTAATTACCACCACGGATGTATTTACAGGACATAATAAACCTCTAGGCGGGAATATTTACAAAGTTTCTTTATCAAAAGAAGAGGTATGTCCTCTTGCAAGAGGTTTGGCTTTCAATCATCTTTCTTCATCCACAGATGGTCGTTTTTTCGTTGCCGATGATTTTCGAAGTGGGCATGTTTTTGTTGGTAATATCAATACCGGAAAACATTATGCCGTATGTGATCCGCAAACAAAAATAGGGCGTCCTCAATATGCTCATCCTCACCCTTATATGACCGCAGATAATAAGTATATTATATACAACTCTGTAAAAAGTGGACTCGCTCAGGTTTATGCTGCAGAGATTCCTGATGGATTACTTGAGACCTTGGAAGATTAAGTTCAAATATAGAAATACAGAGAAATAGGGGTACTGCAGCAATTGTATGAAAAAATATGAAAACAGAGTTTTAGTTAGATAGTTAGTTCGTTAGATGGTTAGATAGGCAGGAAAGAATTATGAATGCTAAATGCTGAATGATGAACTGTGGAATAGCTCCGCAGGTATTTGTTTGATTCGACGACCACCGGTCGACGCTACAGTACACTGTAAGAGAGATGAACACTGAACTGTAGCGGCGAGTCACCTGCGTGACAGCAAGTAATTATCGCCGAAAAGGGCTGACAGCCCGACATAATATAGTCTGGGGTGAGCGACCCTAATAACAGAGTGAAACTCTTACCTGCCCACGGCAGTGTCTTTCATTCGATATTGGATGTTGAACGTTCGACGTTGGACGTTCTTTAATGTCCATCATTGGCTATTGGATATTGAAAAACAATAGGGATAAGACAAAATAGTCTGTATCCTGTTGATTAGTCACTAACTGCTGGTGGGTGCAATCTGATCTCAACTTGCCAACATAAAAGGCCTTGCGAAAAAAGGCTTAAACGATGGCCTGTAATTTGAAAAGACCGTATAACACCATTCTTACCCTAGGGCGGCATAGCCGCAACCAAAAGAATTATCGCACAGAGGCGCAGAGAACGCAGAGAAAAGAATAGCCACAAAAAGGCACAAAAGACACAAAAATGTCAGCAAATGTTGCCGATTAGAGGCATGTTGGGAGCGATAATGTCCTCATTATCATGAAAAGTTGACAGGCACAAAATAGCTCTGTAAGTTGTTGACAAATATATTGTTAGAAATATTTAAAATAAAAATCGACCATAACATCCCCCTTCGCCTTTCAGGCTACGGCGGACAGGCAAGAAAATGAAGGGTTGTAGTACAAAAGCACCTGCGTTTTCACGGAATAGAAAGAGTATGATAAAAAAAGGAGATAAAATTAATGAGCAAATCATTCGGGCATTTTTCTGCTGATGGGCGTGAGTATGTGATCACTGATGCGACGAGGCCACCTCGTGCTCAGATCAACTTTCTATGGAATGACAATCTGATAACTGGAATGAATCAGTTCGGCAGTGGCGAGGGGATCTTCAACAACCGTACAATGCTCTATAACGATTCAAAAGGCAGAGTGGATGCGATAAAGGACGGACATCGCTACTTCTATGTGCGGGACAACGATAGTGGAGAAGTATGGAATACCGGCTGGTTCCCTACAAAAATCAAGGGTGCTAAATATAGTGCTACTGTCGGGCTGGGATATTCAAAATATGAAATCACATATTCAGATATTACTATTGCCAGTAAGGTTTTTCTTGCACCAGATGAACCAGTTGAAATATGGGAGTTTTCTATAAAGAACAATTCCACTAAAAAACGCAATCTAAGCTTAATTCCGTATGTTGAGTGGAACCTGCTGGGGTATCCGACGTTAAGTAGCAAATATTCATATTTCAGATCCGAGTACGACAAGGAATACAAGGCTGTCGTAAGCTTTAACACTTCAGATGAGCGTCCTCACGATAGATACAATGCTTTTGTCGCCACGGATGGAAACATCAAAGGCTGGTGCGGTGGAAGACGGCATTTTATTGGTCCCTATGGACATATAGGAGCTCCCGAAGCACTTATCACTGGGGAGATGGCCTGCAAGGAGGCCTGGTGTGAAGAATTGGCAGGTTGCATCTCAGTGGAAGCAAAAATGTCCGTTGGTATGGAAAAGAATATTGCCGTAATAATGGGACTTTTCAGTTCGAGGGCAGAAAAATCAAGAATTATCAAAAAAGTCATTTCCTGCGATTATCGCAAAAAATCTTTTGATAAACTTATTAGTTCCAAAGATAAAATGATAAACAAAGCACTGGTCAAAACTCCGAATGAGCGCATAAATATTATGACTAATATTTGGTCTAAACAGCAGATACAGCTTTGTGCTGAATTTGGCCGTGACGGCGTACGTGGTTTCAGGGACACTCTCCAGGATGCCTGGGGTATGGCGATCTTCAACCCGAAGCTTGCCCGTGAGAAAATCATCGAGACGCTTGAACACCAGTGTGCTGACGGACATTGTATTCGCGGCTGGATGCCGGTACAACCACACCATTATTCCGACGGGCCTGTTTGGGTTGTACTGACTGTCATTGCATACCTCAAGGAAACAGGTGACTATGGAATCCTTGAAGAGGACGTAAAATATTTTGACAAGGGGGCCGCAAGCGTATTTGAACATGTGCTGCTATCTCTACGCCATTTGAGCGAAGATACTGGCAAACACGGTTTGGTCAAAGCTCATGCAGGAGACTGGAACGATTCACTAAACTGGATGGGAAAAGACGGAATTGGAGAGAGCGTATGGACATCCATCGGACTCTTCTACGCACTGAATGTCTTCATCGAATTCCTCGAAAAGAAAAGAAAAGCTGACAGGGAACTTCTTGAGGAAATGATACTACGCCGTAAGAAAATCGAAGATGCGATAGAGAAATATGGCTGGGATGGTGACTGGTATCTCGCAGGATACAGCGATTTTGGAAATCCAGTCGGTTCACATAAGAACAAGGAGGGAAAGATTTTCCTCAACTCACAGACATGGGCTGTCCTTTCGGATCTTGCAAAAGGCGAACGATATGAAAAATGCCTGAAGGCAATTGACAATATACTGGAGTCAGAACACGGCTCTCTTACCTTGACACCGTCATTCACCAATAAGGATGAAAATGTGGGACGCGTTACGATGCTCTTACCCGGAATGTATGAGAATGCTACGCCGTACTGTCATGGCACTGCATTTAAGATCGTGTCAGACCTGCATGCGAAGCGTGCCGATGAGGCGCTTGGTAGCTTCCTCAAGGTAATGCCTGATAGTCAGAAGAACCCATCCTCAATTTCAGGTGCTGAGCCATACGCCTTTACAAATCAGTATCTTGGACCGGACAATGGTCGTGCCGGAGAATCGATTAGTGGCTGGATAACCGGGACTGCCGGTTGGATGTTCCGTGCGGTCGTGGAATATTTCCTTGGTATCAAACCCGATTTTGACGGATTTCACATTGATCCGTGTCTGCCTTCTGAATGGAAGACAGCCAGCATTCAGAGACTGATCAGAGGTAAAAAATACGATATCGAGATTACTCGCAAAGATAAAGACTATTGTGTAAAAGTAAACGGCAAAGATTTACTCTCTAAATATCTCGCATACTAAAAAGGGTTACCAGCTGTTTTGCCACCACTTGTGGAAAAACGTTTGCCGGTTTTGCGTGATAATCAGGGGAATTGGCTTTATGATAAAAAGAATCAATGTCCAGGCAAGGCGATTAGGCTGAATCCGAAAATGAAAAAGATGAAGTTTGAGTGGGCTAAAAAATATGGATCAATTCGCTGAAGAGAAAAGGCCAGCCTTCAGAGAAAACAGGAAATGATTTTGACTTTGAGGTGGATATAGATTAGCTCTATAATTGAATGATTTCATAAGAATTTAAACCAAACAAAGGTTAAAAGGATAGTAACATGAACATAGCAAAAGAAAAAGCAGGAACAGACAGTTTTTTAGGTATTGAATGGTCTGTTGAGAATGAGAAACTTAATGTATGTGCGAAGCGATACAAAGAACTTGCCATCAAAAATCTTTCAGGCTCTGTCACAGTCGATGGGCAAATACTTTTTTTGAAAGATGCGAAAGAAAATTCGTGTAAAGAAAGCAGAGATGCAGACGGTCACAGGATGTGCATAGTGGAGTTTTCTTTTGATACTCATGACATTCTCTGGATATGGGAAATAGCAGAAAAGGAAAATCGTCTTGAATTAAGTGGCATACTTAAGAATAATGGTAAGAAAGATATAATGGTAAGCGACTGGAACTTGCTTCACGCACAGGAGGAGAGTGGCAGGATTGTTGATCTTGGCAAAACACCGGATCAGACGCGTTTCTTCGGATGGCGTGGGTGGGAAACACAAGTAGAACGTTTTGCTGAATCTGAAAGTACACATAATTCAAATTCGCTGTGCCATCTTTATGATCCTTATTCTGGAATTACATTTCTTGCTGGATTTATAACTCTCGATCGTATGCAAGGCAGTCATTCTATGCGATATACTAAAGCATCAGGGATTAGCGAATATCGCGCAACTTGTTCGTTCGGGGAGTACAGGGTCAACGCAGGCAACGAATTAAAGTCAGAAACACTTCGCATAAGTTATCATAGCAATCCGTACCTTGCACTTGAATCCTGGGCGGAACAGGTTAATAGCACATACCACCCCTCATTCGAAGGTACTCTTGATGTCACCTGGGGAGGAGGCGCATGGCTGGATCCTTTTACCGGCAAAGAGGAAACATGGTCAAAAATATTACTAGAAAATGCAGAAGCAATCCGGGAAAGGCTGAAGGGATTTGATATTAGGTATATTGCGGGAGGAACACATAAAATACTCAAAGGAGGGTTACCTGGTAACTGGCTCACCTTTGAAGAGGCTGAGGAGTATGAAGGTGGATACATGGAACTTTTTAAAAAGTTACAGGAAATGGGATTTAATCTCAAACTATGGTTCTCACCATTTTGGTTCTTCAGTGAGGCAGAGGATATACTTGAGGAAAACAGGGAAAATCTACTCAAAGATAAGGACGGTATACCTATAACACAAAAGGCAACTTGGGAATTTGACCGTAACTATGAGCCTGATGATAAACCTTATCTGACTAAGTACTATCTTGACGGCACACACCCGAAAAGCAAGGAGTACTTAAGCAAAATATTCAAGGCGTACAGGGATATGGGGGCGCGCGCTTATATGCTCGATTTTCTGTCTATAAAACCTGAAGCCAAACTGTATGACGACACTTTACTCCCAGTTGAAGCAGGCCGGAAGATTCTTGAGGTTATACGTGAAGCAGCTGAATCGGATACACACCTGCAGACAGCTGTTGCTTCAACTCCGGGCTTTATAGGTTGCATAAATGCAGCACGCATAGGACGTGATTACGGAGAGGGTCGCCCCATGCACCCATTCCACAACTGGCGGAATTCCACTTACTGCATGCATGATCATCATTTTTCAAATGAATATTTCTTCGTTCAGAACGCTGCAGCTTCCTGGTTCACCCACCGGAATGTTTACGTAAATGATCTTAATCAGTTGACGATAGACAAACCGGTGCCACTTGAACATGCCAGGATCTCAACCACCATGTTTGGTCTCAGCGGTGGCAGCCCAATGGGGTTGGGAGATGATATGCGAACTATCGATCCAGAGCGTCTTAGGATGCTTAAGATGTGTCTACCTCGGACAGAAGGAGTGCCCGTCCCTGTTGACCTGTTTGATCATGTTGCTCCTGAAAATTATTGCCGTATATTGAAAAAAGAAGTAGAGGTAAAATGGGATTCATACATTCTTGTTGCTGTGTTCAACATGGATGATAAAGAATATTCTACAGACCTTGATTTTGTAAAACTAGGTCTTGACAAAGATGAATCTTTCCGTATTTTTGATTTCTGGAATGAAGAGTATGTCGGCACCTATAGGGGTGGGTATTCATGTAGAGTGCCTTCGCATGCGTGCAAGCTGTACAGGATCTCACGCGCACGTAAATATCCATGGCTCCTATCAACAGATATGCATATTGAACAGGGAGTTGTTGAGATTGAATCACTCAAGTGGGACGAGAAAACAATGACACTTAAAGGGACGGCCGTAAGACCTGCCGGAGAGAAAGGGAACCTATTTTTTCTAATACCTCGTCAGCTCAAACTGATCAACCATGAAAGAGCGAACACAATGAAAGAAGTTATTGATATGCAGACAGTAATCCGTCTGCCAATGGACTTTAAAAGCAACAAAGAAACATTCAAACTTCGCTTTGAGGTAATGAATACGAAGTTTATTACAAGAAAAGGCTGGC
>Ga0307987_1001518_pt1 | contig 12699 bp, 10 predicted proteins | sample EllFjometagen181_FD_203157 | JGI IMG/M metagenome (GOLD analysis project Ga0307987, IMG submission 203157) | Marine microbial communities from Ellis Fjord, Antarctic Ocean - #181 | ecosystem: Environmental > Aquatic > Marine > Unclassified | place: Southern Ocean | collected 2014-10-08 | reverse complement strand
CTGGTACATGCTCAGTGCGTTTCCCATCCTGGGGCTGCTGCTGGCGGACCTCGAGGCCCTGGCCCGGGACCGCCGCTGGAAGCCCTGTGCCGAGCTCTGCGTCCAGGTGGGCGTCATGGTGCTGCTCTCCCACAGCCGCCTCGAGCTGCGCATCCCCATCAGCGGCCACGCCCTGCTCTTCATGGCCTTCCTGCTGCGTCGGGCCTGGAGCTTCCCGCCCTCCACGCCCCACAGGACGGCGGAGCTGGTGCTCGGCACCCTGGGGGTGGCCATGGTGGCGGGGGTCAAGCTGCTGTGGTGGCAGGATCCGGTGACCCTGGGGGTGGGGCTGCTCACGGCGCTGGCCATGAGCTGGATCGGACGACGAGCGCTCCGCAGCCAGCCCTGCTGAAGATCAGCTCTCCTGGCCGAGATCAGCCGGATCTACGGTCGTGGGCTCTTCGGCCTCGCAGTCGGTCGCGCCCTTGATGCGGTCGACCTTGCGCCCGTAGGCCAGGATGAGCTTCTCGGGGTCGAGCTCGAGCTCGGGCTCGTTCTTCCAGCCGGCCACATCGAAGCGGCCCTGGCCATCGACCACGGTGACTGGCCCCGCCACGAAGCGCCCGGTGGGCGGATCGTACAGCTGCACCGGCACGTCGAAGGTGCCGAAGGGGACGTCGCTCTCGATGCAGCCGTGCACCACGAAGCCGGCTTCGTCAGCGTCGATGCGGTACTGGAGCTTCACCTCGGGGATGCTGCCGCCGTGGACCCAAAAGTCGAAGAAGTCGTCGAGATCCTGGCCGCCAGCGGCTTCCATCACCTGCTGGAAGCGCTCGGTGGTCAAGGTGCGACCTGCGTAGGTGCTGCCCATGCCGTCGACGGCTTGGAAGAAGGGTTGGTCCCCCACCTTGCGCCGGAGCATGTGGCTCATGACATAGGCGCCGTATTCGGCGCGCAGCTTGGCGCTGATGTCCGATGACGAGGTGGAACCGGTGAGGGAGTAGGGCCGGCGGTAGCGGTTGGTCTGCTTGTAGGTCAGCGTGCGCTCGGTGGGATCCTCGAGGTTTTCGCGGAGGGCCTCGAGGCGCTCGTCGAAGGCGTCCTTGCCGATGGCGGCGCGCACATAGAAAGACGCGTAGGCATCGGACAGGGAGGTCTCGAGCCAGCGATCCCGCTCAGTGGCGGGGCTCAAGGACTGGCCGAAGTACTGGTGGGCGATCTGCCGGGCCACCATGAACTGGGCCAGGTAGGGGTTCTCTTCGCGCACCGCGCTGGCCTCACCCACGTCGAGCTCGTCGCCGGCGGTGGTGTACTGCTTGACCGTGGTGATGTTCACCAGCCCGTATGCGGTGTCGTAGAAGCCCTCGCGCAGGGCGTTGCCCGCGAATGTGCTGGCCCCCTGGAAGACCTCGACCTCGGCCTGGGGGTAGGACGGCAGGAAACGATCGAGGAAGGACACCACCCGCCGCACCTCCGGCGGAAAGACCTGCAGACCCTGGGCCTGCTGGAAGAACAGGTGCACGCTCACACCGGGCATGTCACCGTTGGCGGGCTCGTCGCGCTCCTTCCACTGGCCGATGGCCACGCCCACATCGCGGGCGTTGGTGCCTTCGGTCTCCACCCACTTGCGGCCGGTGCTGTCCAGGTCTTCCCACTTGTCGATGGTGTCGCCCGACGCCGCCACCGAGAAGGTGCGCAGGGAGACCCCGGGCACGGCCATCTCGAGGTGGAAGTCCCAGGCGTTCTCGTACAGCTCGGGCTTGAGCTGGGGCAGCACAGGCTGGAAGCCGGTGGTCGTGCCCAGGGGGCGCCCCTGGTAGGACCAGTTGGCGTACTGCCAGTCGGCTTCCCAGTCGAGCTGGATGTCGATCTCCTGGCCCTCGGGCACACTCTCGGGCAGCAGAGCGATGATCTCGAAGCGCTGGGCGGTGCGTTGGTACAGAGAGCGAGACTCGCCGCGCTCACCGATGTCCACGGTCTCGCCCAGGTCACTCTCCACATCGGCGGTGGAGGTCTCAACAGCCGAGCCGGCGCCATCGCCTTCGCCACTGCCGTCCTGCTGAGTGTCGCTGCCCACGTCGTCGGTGTTGTCCAGCTCGCTGGTGGTGTCGTCGCCGCCGCGCCGGCCACGTACATCGCGATGGATCAGATCGGCGGTCAGGGACACCCAGGGCAGCGGGGTACCGTCCGCCAGCGCGAGCTTCTGGAGCTTCCAGCTCTTCTCCACCGCGCGACTGGAGGGCAGGCTCAGCACCAAGTGACGCTGATCGGCGCCCACCGGCTTGACGGTGAGGGTGGACTGGACCCGCGCGTGCTGCTGGTTCGCGAAGAAGTTGGCGGGCTGGACCGACAACTCGACGTCGGCGCGCACGGGTTCCATGCGCACGGGTGGCCGAGGGTCGTCTTCGCCCACCACCGAGGACCAGGTGGTGCCCGCGAAGCGCTGGAAGTGCAGATCGCCTTCGTTGTCGGTGCCGTAGGTGAACGCCGCGTCGTGGTAGCCCAGATCGCTCTGGCCCAGGCCGTCGCGGTAGCAGGTGAGCCACTGGTCGTAGTCGGGATCGGAGATGGTCGCGCCGTCTTCGGCGGCCACGCGGAACGAGGTGTCCGTGTCGAAGTCCGCCACCAGCCGCAGCTGGTCGCCGGGGTAGCCCAGCTCGGTGTGCAGCAGGCGGTCCTGGCGCAGCATGGCCACCGGGTCGAGCCCGATCTTGACCAGCTGGTTGCGACGGTTGGGCAGCAGGTTGGTGGCCACCACCTGGGCGCGCAGCTTGCCGCGGCGCTCGGTGACCACGTACTCGGCGTCTACGCCCTCTTCGGTGTTCTCGCTGAACATCACGCCCCCGCCCACCGGCTCGAGGTCGAACAGCAGCTTCTGCACCGCGGGGTCGGCGCTAAGGATCATGCCCCGGCTGATGGCGGCCTCGAAGGGCTCCTGCCCCGCAGCGATGGCGCGGACGTCTTCGGGATCGACGCCGACCTGCCGGACCATGTGGTTGGCGAAGGACACCGCATCGCCACCCTCGGGGAAGTTCATGCGCATCGTGCCTTCACCCACGAACACAACGCCGATCTGGCGCTTGGCCACCGGCGCCTTGCCGTTGAAGACAGGGATGAAGATGCCCTCTTCGAAGGCGTAGGAGCAGACCCCGTCCTCGAAGTTCACGCCGTCTACCCGGTAGGCCGTGTCGCCCATGTACAGGGCGTTGGTGGCTTTCCACCAGGTGGACAGGGTCTCCTGATCCACGGGCGCCATGGATGCCGGCGCATCCTGGGCGGCGGTGGGCCCTCCAGAGAGCAGCCCCAGCAGCAACACGAGGGGAAAGACGAGGGAGCGATGAGGCGACGACATGGGAGCCTCCAGGGACAGGGAACGAAGGACCCGGGAGGAGAGCATAGCCATGCCCGCCGGGGAGATCCCGACCGTAGGACCCATTCGGTGTGGCGCACACCCTCCAGTGTTGACACCGGGCCGGCGACGCCGAGCTTTCCGTGGTTCCAACGACCTACGGCAGAGCCGCCGAGGACGAAGGGTGGGCCCCATTGGGCAAACTAAGTTCTGAACTGGGGTTCACTCGGCACATCCGTCGGTGGTAGAGTCCCCAGCACTGTCGTCTCAGAGGCGGCACCTCGGGCACCCTGCCCCTCTCTCCCCACCCACGGCTGCCTGCGAGAGCCCTGGAGAAACCATGAAGATTCGTAACGTCCTGCTGCTGACCCTCGCGATGGGTCTGTGCATCGGCTGCGGCGGCACCGAGCCCGCTCCTCCCCCCGCCGGGCCCGCTGCTGCTCCTCCCCCCCCGCCTCCGCCCGCCCCCGCGCCGGCCCCCGCCCCCGAAGGCGACGAAGCCGCCCCCGCCGAAGGTGAGCCGGCAGCCGTAGGCGCCCCGGTCATGAAGACCTCGGGTCCCGTCGTGAAGACCTCCACCGGCGACGCCAAGGAAGCCAACACCAAGACTTCCGCGCCCGCCGACGCGAAGACCGAAGGCAAGACCGTCAAGAAGGGTCACTAGCCCTTCTTCGTTCTCGACTCTGACGACCCACGGGTGCCCAGCACCCGTGGGTTGTTTCGTTCAGTCCTGGCCTTCATCGTCGGGATCGTCGCGGTCGAGCATGACCTGGGGACCGCCGCGGCCTGCCAGGTGGAAGCGGGGATCGGGCGCGACCTCCCGCTGAGCCTTGGAGCGCATCCGGAAGCGGGTCGTGCAGGGCTCGATGACCCGGTATGCCTGACCCTGCCCCTGGTGCTCGAAGTCCACCTCCAGCCGCAGCATGGGCAGCCCCAGGGCGCGGTGGGCGACGTTCTTGGAGATCACCGTGACCCGATAACGACGGGCCACCGGGCCGGGGCCGGTGGGGATGTTGTCGATGCTGAGCTTGGGCACGCGGAAGCGTGAGCCGAGCCCCAGGACCGGCCCATCCACCTCGCGCACGTCCCGTGCCATGCCGCCACGCTTGTCCATCGTGATCGGAGTGTTTCGATCGAGATCCAGCTCAGCCACCCGGTCTTGGGCCGGACCCGAGCGGACGGAGCGGAGGGGACGACGCCGACGAGGAATGAGCTTCATAGGGAAATGATAACCAGGCTGCGGTCAACGTCCCGGCCACAAGCCGAGACAGCACCCTTCGCCCTTTTCTCGGGGGGAAGACAGCTTCTTCCCCCCTATCCGGGACGGACACCGCCCCTCCCCCCATCTTCGCCGCCTGATGGGCGGCGCAGGGCTGCTCACGCAGCCCTGAACACACGACGTCCTCGGCATCTGTCGTCCCGGCGGTGACCGAAACGACGACCATGGCCCACAAGCAACAAATGGCCAAGAGCGCCGAAGCCAGTAGGGTGGGATAGCCCACAACCATGCTGAACTTCCTGACCAAGCGCCGCCGATCCCGCCTGCTGGCCGAACCCTTTCCCGCGGACTGGCGCTCGGTACTCGAAGCCAACCTGGGCCCATGGCTCACCCTCGAGCCCACCGAACGCAGCGCCCTCGAGGGGATCGTGACCATCCTGCTGGCAGAGAAACGCTGGCAGGGCTGCGGGGGCCTGGACCTCGATGACACCATCCGGGTGACCATCGCCGGCCAAGCGGCCATGCTGCTGCTGGCCATCGAGCACGACTACTACCGCAACGTCAAGGACATCCTGGTCTACCCCCACGCCTACCGTGGTGCGCGCCCCAGCCAGCTCCAGGGTGGTGTGATGACCGACAAACCCAGCGAGCGCCTGGGAGAGGCCTGGCTGCGGGGACCGGTGGTGTTGTCCTGGGACGCCGCCCTGGCGGGCGGTCGTCGTGCCCGGGATGGCAGCAACGTGGTCTACCACGAGTTCGCCCACAAGCTGGACATGCTCGACGGGGTGGCCGACGGGGTGCCCATCCTCGAGGATCGGGCGGACTACCAGCGCTGGTATGCCGCAATGATGAACGAGTACCAGGCTCTGAAAAAAGATCTGGCGCGGGGGCGCAAGGGCCTGCTGAGGCCCTACGGCGGCAGCGCCCCCGAGGAGTTCTTCGCGGTGGCTGTGGAGGTCTTCTTCGAGCAGGGAGCCCGCCTGAAGCGAGAAGCACCCGAGCTGTATGGCGTACTGAAGGGCTATTTCCGCCAGGACCCCGCAGAACGCAGCCGCCACCCGGGTTAGAATGCCGCATCCCAGGAGGTCCCCGTGGCAACCAGCGCCGTAGACGGTCTTCGCCCCTTCCGGGCCCTGCCCCCTCGCGAACTGGCAGAGCTCGAGCGCCTGGCAGCCCGCGTCCACTTCGATCTGGGGCAGCCCGTGTTCGCCCAGGGCGAGACCGCCGACCACGCCTTGCTGTTGCTGGACGGACGCATGAGCGTGCGGGTGGAGACCGACCGCGGTCCCCGCTCGGTGGGCGATGTCTGGCCCGGCGAGGTGGTGGGCGAGTCCGCCTTGTTCCTGCCTGGTTCTGTGCGCAACGCCAGCGTGCTGGCCGAGGTCGCCAGCGTGGCGCTGCTCATCGACCAGGACTTCCTCACCAAGGCCAGAGGCACCCGCGCCTTGTGCGTGGCTCAGCAACACCTGATGGCCACCACCGCCCGCCGTATCCGCGCCACCAACCTGGCCATGCGCAAGGCCTGGCAGCAACAACGGGCAGAAGCCAGCGCCACCCAGGATGCACCGTCGGGGGGGCGCACCACCATCCGCGAGCGCCTCGCCAAGATCCTGGGAGGCATCAATTGAGCCGTTCCCTCATCGCCGCCCGCTACCTGCTGGCCACCCACGGCCTGGGCCAAGAACAGAAGATTGAGCTCGACGCCATCATCTCCGCCTGCTTCTCCCACCACGCCGACCCGGGGGACATGATCTGCCTCGAGGGCGCCCCCGCTCAGGACCTCTACTTCCTGCTCGAGGGCCGGGTGCAGGTGCGCACGCGCGACTACCTGGGCGTCGAGCAGGATCTGGCCGTGCTGCACGCTCCCACCATGTTCGGTCACATGGGGTTGATCGATGGCTCGGTCCGCAGCGCCTCCTGCGTGGCCCTGGACCGCGCCCGGGTGAACATCATGAACCACGAGCAGTACCAGCGCATCGTGGACGACCCGGGCCCCGAGGGGGACATGTTCAGGCGCCTGCTGTTGGCCGCCATGAGCCGCCAGCTGTCCCAGGGCAACACCGCCCTGCAGCGCCTGCTGACCCAGGACGAACAGGACGACCCCACACGAGCGCTGGGACGGATTACGGGAACCTTCGAGGGCTGGGAGCAACGACGCTGACCCCAGCTCGGATGGATCGAAGCGCGGGGGTGGGTCCACCTGCCGGGCGAGGACAACCATGACCCGGTCTACGTTCGCCATCTTCCTCGGCACCCTGGCCCTGGCTTGCGATGAGCCGGCCCAACCCTCGGCTGATCCGCCGGTCGAGCCTGCACCCGCACTGGTGGTCGATACAAGGCCCAGCGTGCTGCTGGTCACCTTCGACACCACCCGCGCCGACCACATCGGCGCCTACGGCTACGGGCCGGCCAATACCCCGGTCCTCGACGGCCTGGCCAGCCAGGGCGTGCTGTTCGAGCGCGCCTACAGCACCGCGCCGCTGACCATCCCCAGCCACTCCACCATCCTCACCGGCCGAAATCCGCCGTCCCATGGGGTGCGGGACAACGGCGACTTCAACCTGGGTGAGTCGGAGATCACCCTGGCTGAGCGCTTCGCCGACGCGGGCTACACCTGCGCCGCGTTCACCTCGGCCTTCCCCACCCAAGCCCGCTGGGGCTTCGACCAGGGCTTCCACATCTACCACGACCCCCTCGAGCGCCCGCCCACCCAGCTGGACTGGAGCGACCAGCGCAGGGGCGAAGAGGTCGTGGACGACGCCATGGCCACCCTACCCACCACCGGCGACGGCCCCCTGTTCGTGTGGCTGCACTTCTTCGACCCCCACTGGCCCTACGATCCGCCACCGCCCTTCGACCCCGACGAGCCCGCCTGCGAAGGCCTCGCGGCCGAGAAGCCCAGCGAAGAGCGCTCCGCCCAGCGCGACGCCTGCGACCTGGCCCGCTACGACGGCGAGATCGCCTACACCGACCATCAGCTCGGCCGCTTCCTGGCATGGTGGGACCAAGCCCGGCCCGACAGCTGGGTGGTGGTCACCGCCGACCACGGCGAAGGCCTGGGGGACGGCGGCGAGCGCACCCACGGCTTCCTGCTGCACGACGGCACCATCCACGTGCCCCTCATCGCCCGGGGCCCCGGCCTCGAGTCCGGTGTGCGGGTGAAAGACCCCGTCAGCCACGTGGACATCGCCCCCACCCTGCTGAACCTGGCGGGGCTCGACCTCCACCCCGAGCTGCAAGGCAAGGATCTGCGCACCGGAGGCAGCGACCGGGCCTACGCCGAGGCATTGACCGGCCAATACAGCCTGGGGCTCGCCCCCCTGCTGGCCTACACCGACACAGGCGGGCGCTACATGGAAGGCGGCTGGGGCGCATGGTACGACGCCACGGACAGCGTGGTGGCCTTCGAGCCCCGGGACGGCTGGGAGCCCGGGGACGAAGCGAAGGTGCTGGCCGAGTTCACCGGGGCCCTCGAGCCAGGGCTCGCCCCAGAAGCCTCCCTGGATCCCACAGCCCTGGCCCAGCTCCAGGCCCTCGGCTACGTCGGCGGCGACCTGGTCTCCGAAGCCGGTGACATCGATCCCCGCGACGTCATCGACATCGTGCCGCTGACCTGGCGGGCCCGTCAGGCCATCGCATCGGCGCCCCCCGGGGTGGCCGAGCGCATCATCGATCGCCTGGACGAGCGCCTACCGGACACCTTCGGGGTCGACCTGCTGCGGGCACAGCTGGCCCGGCGCCGGGGCCACATGCACGAGGCCACTCAGCGCTTCGCCGACCTCTTCATGCGCTCCCCCTCGGCCACCGTGGCCCTGCAGCTGGCGGATCTCGCCGCCAGCATGGGCGACTGGAGCGAAGCAAAGAGCTGGTACCAGGAGGCCCTGGACATCCAGCCCGCGGCCCCCGAGGGCATGGCGGGCCTGGTGCGCGCAGCCATGGGCCAAGGGGACCGCACCGAGGCCGACCTGCTGGCCGCCACCTGGCTGGACGTCTACCCGGACCACGCCGAATTGCTGCTCACCCGGGCCGAGCTGGCCCTGGCCGATAGCCGCCTGGACGAAGCCAGCGACTACGCCGAGCGAGCCCTGATCCAGCAGCCCGGTTCGGTGTGGGCCATGTCCACCTCGGCCCAGGTGCTGTGGGCCCAAGGCGAAGCCGACCGCGCCATCGAGCGCCTACAGGACGCCGTGCGGATGGATCCCTACCACGTGCCCCTGCGGGCGGTGCTCACCGACTGCCTGCTCGAGGTGGGCCGCAACGCCGAAGCCGTGCGCACCGTGCGCCCCGTGGCCCGCCTGTTCCCCGACCAAGCCGAGCTGCAGAGCCTGCACGCCCGGGCGGGGCTGGCCCTGGAGCAAGAGCGGGGGCGCTGACACATCCCGTGCCACCACGGGTCCATGCGCGGCTATACTCCCTCTCCCCTCCACCCATGGTGCGTCCGTGTTCGACACCCCTCGCTGGCTCTCCGGCCCCGAGAAGCTGGTCTTCGACCTGGGGCTGTACCTGCGGGTAAGCCAGGCCCTGAGGCGCCGCTACGGCCTGCGCGAGGGGACCTCACGCCTACGGCACTACCTGGCGGACGAACGCGCCATCCCCCACGGCGGCGGCAACCGCTACCTGCGCCTGCGCGGCCGCACCTTCGGCATCCCCGCCCTGCCGCCCCTGGACAGCCCGGCCTTCGTGGATCACCTGCTGGACGACATGGCGGCCCTGGACGGCCCCGCGCTGGCCCCCCTGTCCCTGGCGATGCTCTGCATCACGCCACGGTGCCCCCACCGCTGCCCCCACTGCTACAACAAGCAGGATCACGGCCCCGATGAGCTGCTCTCCACCGAACTGCTGGTGGATGCCATCCGGGACCTGGCCCAAGAAGGGGTCCACAACGTGTTCCTGTCCGGCGGCGAGCCCATGCTGCGGCGCGAGGACCTGGCCACCCTGATCCAGGCCGAACCGGCGCTGGGTGTCTGGCTGGTGTCCACCGGCTTTGGCATGGGACCCGGCGTGATGGGCGAGCTGGCCACCCAAGGCCTGCGCGGAGTGATGATCTCCATCGACGGGCTGGACGAAGCCGCCCACGACGCCGTCAAGGGCCGCGAGGGGTGCTGGGCCGAGGCCTGCCGCGCCATCGCCACCTGCCGTGATGTGGGGCTGGTGGTGGGCGTGAACTGCATGGTGGGCTCCACGCTGCTCGAGCCCGGTCGGCTCGAGGAGTTCACCATCCACATGGGCGAGGTCGGCGCCCACTTCGTCAGCCTCAACTCCCCCCACCCCGTGGCCGACGACGACAGCCTCGTGCCCCTGCCGGTGGGCGAGCTGCTGCGCATCGAACAACGCGCCGCCGTCACCCGCAACGATCCCGCCTGGCGCCATCGCCCCTTGGCCTACTCCCCCGATGCCTGGGAGGCCAAGCGAGGCTGCGTGGGGGGCCAGGAGTTCATCTACATCAGCCCCACCGGCCAGGTGATGTCCTGCCCCTTCCTGCGGGACAGCGCAGGGGATATCCGCCAGCGACCCCTGCGGGAGATCCTGCCCGAGGTCCGCGGCGCCCGCGCCGGCTGCAAGGTCTGCCAGAACCTGGCGAAGGCCTGCAGCGAGGGCGGTTAGCCCCCCAGATCGGGACACTCCACACCCAGGTCCGACAACAACATCACCGCCGTGCTCAGCTCGACCTTGGTGCCCCGCAGGGTGCAGCTGGCCGCGTGGATGCTGCAGCCCCGGGTGTTGCGCAGATCGGCACCGATGAGCTTGGAGTGCTGAAAGCGAGCCCCTGCCAGCTCGCATCCATCGAAGCTGGTGCGGGACAGATCGCACTCGACGAACGCCGCTTCCCGCAGGCTGCAGTTGCGGAACTCCGTGCCCTGCAGGGGTAGGCCCGAGAAGCTGGCGTAGTCCATGCGCACATCCGCGAAGCCCAGGCCCAGCATCAGGGTGCGCAGCGCCGACCAGTCCACCCCCATGGCGCGGCCGCCGCGGAAACGCACATCCACCATGGAGCTACCCGCCAGCTTCACCCCCACCAGATCGCATTTGGTGAAGATGCAGTCCACGAAGCGGCAGTCCAACAGCCGGGTGTCCTCGAAGCGGCAGCCCTCGAAGCGGCAGCCCTCGAAGGCCGCCCGGCGGACGGTGACATCGTCGAGGGTGAGATCGGCGAAGCGCTGGTCGATGTGCTCGCCATCGAGGGGGTGGGGCATAGGGGCTCTGGGGTCGGGGGATGGAAGGGCTAACGTGGCGGGGGACCAGGAATCGACCGGGGGCTGGGCCTGGGGGCTGACGCCTGGGTATAGGTTGAGGCGGCCTCTGCCGCGCCTCCCCCGGAGCTCCCATGACCAAGCGTGACTTCGCCAAGCTGACCAGCCTGGCTTCCTGTGCTGGCTGAGCGGCCAAGACCTCCCCGGAGGTCCTGGCGCAGGTCATGCGCCCCCTCATCGGCATGTTTCCCGACGTAGACCACCCCGACGTACTCGTCGGGCTCGGCGCCGTCGACGACGCCGCGGTGTACCGCCTGGGCGGCGGGCGCGTCGCGGTGGTCACCCTGGACTTCTTCCCACCGGTGGTGGACGACGCCGCTGACTTCGGTGCCATCGCTGCGGCCAACTCCATGTCCGATGTCTGGGCCATGGGCGCCGACCCGGTGCTGGCCCTGAACATCGCCCTATTCCCAGCCGACATGCCCCCCCACGTCGGCGCCCGCATCCTCGAAGGCGCAGCGCTGCAGGTCCGGGCCGCCGGCGCCGTCATCGCTGGCGGCCACACCATGGACAACAAGGAGCCGGTGTTCGGCATGGCCGTGGTGGGCATGGGGACCGAAGACACCCTGATGATCAAGGGGGGGCTCCAGCCCGGCCACGCGCTGGTGCTCACCAAGCCGCTGGGAATGGGCATCATCACCACCGCCAACAAGCGTGGCCTGCTCAGCGCCGAGGACCTGGTGCCCGCGGTGGCAGCCATGCGACAGCTCAACGGTGCCGCCGCCCGGGCGGGTCGAGACCACGGGGTGCGCAGCGCCACGGACATCACGGGCTTCGGCCTGGTGGGTCACCTGCTCGAGATGCTCGAGCCCTCGGGCGTAGGCGCGACCCTGCACTTCGACGCCCTCCCCCTGCTGCCCGGCACCCTACACTGGGCGGAACATGGCACCCTCGCCGGCGGCGCGTTCCGCAACCAGGGCTACTACCAACCCCGGGTGGACTTCGACCCCGCCCTGGACGAAGCCCGACGCATGGTGCTGTTCGACCCCCAGACCAGCGGCGGCCTGCTCATGGCCGTGGCCCCGGATAGGCTCGACAGCCTGCTGGCCACCCTGGGCCCCCACGCCGTCCACATCGGTGTGGTCACCGAAGCCCCAGGGATCTCGGTGGTGTGACCCATCGCAGCAGCGGTGGGACGTGAAGGCCTCCCACTACAGGGTCCGTCCCCGCAGGCTGGCCAACACATCGTCGATGTCTCGTCCCTGTGTCTCGAGCTCCGCCAGTGCGTCCTCGGCCTGCTCCGCGAGCCCCAGGTGCTCGTAGTGGGTCATGGACATGCACCAGCCGGCTCGCCGTGCCAAGGCGTAGCGCTGCTGCTCCCGCAGCGGACGGGCCAAGAAGGCGTCCACGACGGCTGAGAGCCCTGCGTGTTCCCGGGGCAGATCGCCCCGGAGCTCCATCAGCAGGTTGAGCACGTGGTCACTCTCGAGGCGGGTGCTCACCCCTTCGAGCCCTGCGAGGAAGCGTCGCAGCTCTCCAAGGGTCGCCAGCTCCCCCAGGGGGCTCCAGCGGCCCTGCTCCGCCAGGCCATGCAGCGCCGTGCCCGGCATGGCCACCGTGGTGCGCAGGCGCACGAAGTCGGGGCTGATAGCCGCGATAGCCGACGCGGTGTCGTCGGCGTGGGCGTCGCTGTGCTCCACGCCCCCCAGTCCGGGCATCACGTAGACGCTCAGCTCGAAGCCGGCCTGCACGGCCTTGCGACAACCACGGATCTGTTGCTCTCGGCTCACGCCCTTGTCCACCAGGGCCAGCACCGCGTCACAGCCGCTCTCGAGCCCCACGTGCACCCGGTCCAGACCGGCGGCTTTCAGGCCCCGCAGGGCGTCCAGGTCCAGCCGCGCCAGGGACCGCGAGCGAGCGTAGGCGGTGACCCGCTGCACGGAGGGGAAACGCTGGCGCAG
>Ga0307987_1001517_pt1 | contig 12701 bp, 9 predicted proteins | sample EllFjometagen181_FD_203157 | JGI IMG/M metagenome (GOLD analysis project Ga0307987, IMG submission 203157) | Marine microbial communities from Ellis Fjord, Antarctic Ocean - #181 | ecosystem: Environmental > Aquatic > Marine > Unclassified | place: Southern Ocean | collected 2014-10-08 | reverse complement strand
CAAAAGATCCAGGACTTTTAAGATCTGCTGTTCCTGTAACCCGGGTTCAACCCCGCCCCGGATAAGCTGGAACAATTGGCCGAAAAACTCAATTTCCCTGATACCACCGGCTCCCAGCTTTATATTATCCTTAAGCTTTGCATTCCTTACCTGAAGGGTGATCCTCTGCTTCATCTCCCTGAAAGAGTCAAAGGAACCATAATCAAAATATCGCCTGTAAATAAAGGGGTTCAATCCCTTTAGCAGCTCGTATCCTTCCTCAATGTTCCCGGCAATGGGCCTTGCCTTTATCATGGCATATCGTTCCCATTCCCGGCCCTGGGCCTGGTAATAGTCTTCAAACGCTGCCGCACTCATGACAAGAGGGCCACTGTCACCAAAGGGTCTTAACCGGGTGTCCACACGGTAAAAATTGATGCCGTTGCCCATGGTAAAAAGCTTTAAAAACCTGCGGCATAGTTTTGTAAAGAATTCATCATTGGAAATTGGCTTTTCCCCTGTGGTATACCCTTCTACGGGATAAACAAAAATCAAATCAATATCAGATGAAAAATTCAATTCCCTGGCCCCGAGCTTGCCCATGCCAAGGGCGATGATCTCCTGAAAATTCCCATCATGATCCACTGGAATACCAAGTTTTTGACAAAGCTCTTCATACAAGAATTTAAACCCATATTTCACACAGGCTTCTGCAAGGGTTGAAAGATCCCTTAAGGTTTCTTCCAAATCGGCCAAGCCGGTCAGATCCCGCCATCCAATACGAATGGTTTCATATAATTTAAAGGACAGCAGATTCTCTTTTACAAAAGCCGTGTTCAGAAACTTCTGGGACATCTTTTTTTCAAGTCTATTTACATATGTGTGATCGGAATAGGAAATAAACAGATCTCCGGTGCTTACAAGTTCCTGATAAATAGCCGGGTTCCTGGCCAGGTTCACGGCAATAAATTCACTGAACAGCATTACCCGGATCAAATCAGAGGCCTGCAGCTGCTCAGGTTCCATGTCACACCCGCTTTTTTCAAGACAATCATGGAAATGATCCAGCCGATTATTGAGTATGGTCAGAAGAGTGGAATCAAGGTTGGGGAAAATTTTGTTTATCAAATTCGGATCTAATTTTGAATGCATAGGCCTGCTCGATAGTAAAGGTTATGGTGCTCTGACAACATATGGTAATTTTATCTTCCAGTCAAAGGCTGACCCAGCTTATAAATCTTACCGCAATCATCATAGGGTTTTGCATGGCCAATATTTTTAATTTCATGAAATTGATCACGAATTTCTTCAGCCGTGATCTCTCTTATGGTATCTCCGATACAGCACCCTTTGCCCGAAACAACAACTGATCTGGCAAACCATCCTGCGCTCATGGTGAAAATCATTCCTGATTCCTGGTTTTCCCGGGAACAGAGATAGGTGACAATGGGGGTATTAAATTCCGGCTTGATTCTGCTGGCCACATCCTGGGAAAAAACTCCTTTGGTCATTCCAGTGTCTGCGTTGGGTGCAATTGTATTGATTTTAATATTATATTTGTCCACCTCAAGCTTCAGGGTGTTCATGATCCCGATAACACCCATTTTGGCTGCCCCATAATTTGACTGCCCAAAATTTCCATACAGCCCGGAAGAAGATGCTGTAAAGATAATCCTGCCGTAATTGTTATCTTTCATGGCTTTAACAGCCGGCTGGGTCACGCAAAAGGCTCCTTTGAGATGTACTCCAATGACCTGGTCCCATTCTTCCTCAGTCATTTTCATGAATGTCCGGTCTTTTAAAATTCCAGCATTATTGATCAGGATATCCAGCTTCCCAAAATGATCCAGAGCTGTATTGACGATATTTCTACCCCCCTGCATTGTTGCCACGGAATCATGGTTTGCAACGGCATCTCCACCGGATTTTCTGATCTGGTCCACAACCCTGTCAGCTGTCCGGCCTGATTCAGGATGGGTTCCAATATCATTCACCACCACTTTGGCCCCTCTTTTTGCCAGATCAAGGGCATATTCCCTGCCAATCCCCTCTCCTGCTCCTGTAACAACGGCAACCCGGTTTTCAAAATTGATCCTGGACATTTTTCCTCCACTTTTTGTTGTTCCTTCACCCTGATTGAATCCAAAAGATTTTATTTTCGCACAAAGCCGCCAGGAACACCAAGAAAAAAACTTTATAACTTTGCAGCCTTTGCGACTTTGTGCGGGATTTTATTAAAAAATATTTAAAAACCCGGGTGCTACAATCACTGAATTCAAAAGGAATAAGATCCGCTTTGTTTATCAAACTTTTGTAAGACATTTTTAACTCTTAAAATCATGCAATCTATTTATTTTAAATTAGGTTGTGGTGGAGGCGGCATCCACACAACAAATAAAAAATATCATATAAAAACAGCTTATTATGAAATAATAACAACAAAGATACCATCACAAATACCGTCAAATAATTTTCCTTAAAACAAAAACGATTCTCTCTTTTTTAACAACCCATCCTTAAAAAGGCCTCGTTTTCATTACCCAGCTTCCAGTCATTCAGATCCTTTTGGACCTGGTCAACACACTTGGCATCATTCTGGTTCCCGGGTAAGACCCAGTGCCGGACAGGGATGCCTTTTCTTGTTACAGCCAGTCCTATTGTTACCTGGGGCAGGTCATCTCTTTAGTGTTTAGATTTACCAAACGCTAACAGCTCTGAGTCTCCGGGATCATCAATACCGATAAGCTTCCACAGCCCTTTAAGCAGGAGAGCCTCCCCAGCTGGTTGGCTGGATAAATGGAATAAAACATCAAATCCTCATGGAGTATCCGGTTTTGAGCACGTAAATTGCCTACTATAATGGGTTTGCAACTTAAATAAAATTGTATGTTCAGGTGAAAAAAAGAAAGTTAGCGAACTTTCGATTTTTTCCTACGGACCCTGCTTCAATTTTTACGATAATTCTATTCGGTAACAGCCTGTCGAGCCCCTATCGAAAAAACAGCACCCGTTCCGAGAATTGCTGTACTTTGTGGGCTTGCCTTGGGATTGCGAAGCTGATAGGGTTAATTATTTTAGGTTGTGTTGATTTGATCATGGCTTAATCAACAAGGTAACCATCAACTTTTAGCTGTTGGAGCATTTGCAGGGCATTTTAAAATGAATAAAATTAACGATACTCTCAGATACAAAAAACCTATGAGGTTTGTTATATGGTTGAATATATAAAGATTGCTCGTATAGACCACTGGTTTAAAAATGTTTTCATGTTACCCGGTACGGCCTTAGCACTGATTTTTACAAACATACCATTCGCTGAAATAATGTGGCCAACGACTATAGGTCTCTTAAGTGTTTGTTTTATCGCTTCTGCTAATTATGTCATAAATGAATGGCTCGATGCTGAATTTGATCAACATCATCCAATAAAAAAAAATAGATCCTCCGTAGGCAATACTAATCTTACGGCAAAATATGTTTATATAGAATATATAATTTTTATTATTCTGGGTCTAAGTTTAGGGCTTTTGTTACCTATTGAATTTATGATATTTTTAATCGCGTTACTGATCATGGGAGTGATATACAATGTAAAGCCATTCAGATCAAAAGACAAAGCATATGTGGATGTGCTTTCTGAGTCGATTAACAACCCCTTGAGGTTATTATTAGGCTGGTCTGCAATTGTTACCGGCTCATTACCCCCTTCAAGTGTTTTATTGGCATATTGGATGGGGGGAGCATTTTTAATGGCGGTGAAACGATATGCTGAATACAGATTTATTGATGACCCTGAAAGAGCTGCTTTATACCGAAAATCATTCATAGTATACACTGAAGAGAGGCTTCTAATTTCATCTTTTTTTTATGCATTATCATCAACATTCTTTTTGGGAATATTCTTGATTAAATATAGAGTTGAATTTTTGTTAACTTTTCCACTTTTAGCACTCTTATTTGCCTGGTATTTAGCTATTGGACAAAAACCACACTCTCCAACACAAAATCCGGAAAAACTTTATACTGAAAAAAAATTTATTCTTTACATAATATCTTTGTGTACTGTTGTCATACTTTTGTTTTTTATTGATATTCCATGGTTACAGGTTCTTGTGGAACGTGTTGAATACTAGAGAATAATGAAAATTTTTATTTATTATACCATATCAGGAGGACTGGCTGCCTTAGTCCATTTTTTAATCCTGATTGCTTTGGTTGAAAAAACAACAATTAATCCAACTATTGCAAGCGGAATAGGTTTCTGCATGGCAATAATTGTGAATTACAATATGCAATATCACTGGACTTTTAAGTCTTCAGGCAGTCATCGGACAATATTTATCAAATACGTTATTGTTACTTTTATTATGCTTGGGGTTAATACAATAATCTTCTGGTTTCTTTTTGAAAAGCAAGAGCTTGTATATTTGATTGCTCAAGTGATTGCAACGGGTACTGTAATGTTAATGAATTTTGCAATAAATAAAAATTATACGTTTGCTTCGTCTAAAATAAAACTACCTTGAAAGTATGAATAATCCTTCACATATTTTAGTGATTTTTGATCTTGATGGAACCATTACTTGTAATGATACCTATGTATCTTTTTTATTAACATTTTTAAAAAATAATCCTTATAGGTTATTCCATTGCTGGTCTCTTCCATTCGTTTTTGTTTATTTTAAACTAGGGATTAGGGATAATACCTGGTTAAAAAAGAAATTCCTAGGTGCCATAGCCGGTGGTACAACAAATATAAAAATTAAAGTTTTTGTAAAGCAATTTATAAAAATGATTGTTGAACAAAAGCTAAGAAAAAAGGCATTACAAGAAATAGAATCACATAAAGCGTTAGGTCACCTTTTAATACTTGCTACTGCCAGTTTTGATTTTTATGTTGAGGATATAGGTAATCAATTAGGATTTGATGCAATCATATGTACCCACTCCGTATGGGATAATAACAACCAGCTACAGGGTGATATTTCTGGTGAGAATTGTTACGGAATATCAAAATTTCACAAAGTCATTCAATATTGTAAAAAAAATAGAAGTATTGGTTACACCATCGCGTATACCGATCACCATTCTGACCTTCCATTAATGGATTGGGTTGATGAGGCAATAGCTGTGAATCCTACAAAAAAACTTAGAGAATTTGCAAAACAGAAGGGATACGAAATAAGAACCTGGTAAATGGTTAAATATTACCTGTTTTTTCTGGGCAGGGGATGATGATCTGCCAAAGCAAGTGCTAGTGTGCTGAGATCAAAAACCAAAAATTCACCATCCTGTTGGAAATCGGCAAAGGCACTCAACTGCATGAGCAGCGGGGTGGAGTTTCCAATCTGGGCACAGGCCTGGTCAATATGCATTTGGAATGGAGCGAAATATTTGGGACAATTCTCATACAATAATTTTGGCTGCACCACCAGGTGGGTTACACCAAATTGGTTGCCTAACCTCAATAGTGGCTTTGGATCAACCGCATATAGAGCATCTATAATAGCCCTCATGTGAATTCTTCGGGTTTCAACATATTTTTGATGGAACATTAAATGGGTTTCAAAATTGATCAAAACCCGTTGACCGGTTATGAAAGGAACATTGTCCATAGCCCCCTTTGGCCATCCTGCGATGAGAACATTTTTGGGAAGATTGCTCAGATAGTTTAGGACTGGGCGTTCCGCCACCGTGACCTCTGCGAGTAAACCTGCCCGTGGGTTCCGATGACCAAAAAACAGTGACACAAGCAGACATATGGTCAGTGCGACTGCACCAAGCTGATATTTAGTTTTCCAGCTATGTTTTAAGCATGTGAAGGATAACAAAAAAATCAATGTCGATGGCAATAGGATTATAAATAACGTGGGCAAGACAAACTTGATGTAGCGTACCGGGTAAAATAGGTAGGGAAAACTCCATGCAGCCAACTGGTATCCAACAATGGCGACGAATGGCAGTATCATGAGGCGTTGGATCTGGGGATCGTTTCGTTTTAACCAAAGTCCCAGGGCAATCAAAAACAGAAGAAAAGACAAAAACCCTTTTCGGATCGGATGCTTAGGATCTAACGAAAAAATCTTCTCTGCCCACACATCTTTTCCTTGCAGGGGGTTAAAACTCCAACTCATGATTGCTTTAGGCAAAGCAATATTGGGTTGAAAATAGCGGCCATCAGGACCGGCTTCAGGATAGGCATCATATTGGTTTGGAGTGATTAGTGGCCCATACTTTTTTCCTCCCATGGCACTGGGCATAAAAATTGCGATACACAATAAGCCAGTGAATCCCACCATAAGGATTCGTTTTCTCCACGACCACGATTGGGCATTTGCATGAAGGTGGCTTGGAAACAAAAACAGCAGTACTGTCATGGAAAGACCGCCAATTGCCGCTGTCACATAATAGAATCCTGATGCTATAATTGTGCTCATAGCCAACCATTTAACTTGACCAACCACCAGGCTCCTGGCCAGCAAGGCTGTTAGGGGTAAGGCAAAGTTTCGAGGAAGACCACCCGTCACATGTAACAAAAAAAAATCTGTTCCAAGGCAAAAGGTTAAAGTACCCAAAGCTGCCCACCATCCTCCCAACTGTCGGGATGTGTCTGTAACCAGGCCTGTAAAAACAAAAAACAAAATATAGGTCAAAAAATTGGCTGCACCTCTGGGATCAAAGATCATAGAAATACATTGCATTAGGTATTTCATCCCTTGGGGGATAAAAGCGGTTAGGAAATAATCGGCAAGAGGATCCCCGACAAGCCGTTGGGGATCGTAAAAGCCTAAATAAATCCAGACCTGCTGTAGGGCATCATCGGTTATAATGAAAGGATCTGCAGAGTTGACCATGTGCAGGAATATCCAGACAGGTGTCAGAGTCAGGTGAATAACTAAGAGTATAGTGATCGTTCCCAATATTAAGAGTGGAACTATCCACATATTTTTTGTATTTATCTTGTTCATAACTAGTGTTTTTTCATACTTTATCCAGCCTGTTTTCAAAAACATCTAAGGGAAATTGTAAGGGACCAGTTTTGAACTTGCATGGTCTATTTTTCTCTGGCATACCTAAAATGGTATAAAAATTTATCTTTCAAGGCAATAGTTTTCTGCTTCCGGTTCAATGGACGCTCCAAATATCAGTTAAAACAAGGTAATTCCCCATAGATTTCAAATGAATACAAGACTTGCTAAACAGGCTCAATCTATGGTAGTTAAAAGGCTTAATTATAGGTACGATTGCCAATGGAAATTTCATCCGGGTCAGCCCGAATTATTTATATCAACCATTATTTTTATTGTAATAGTTGATTTAAACGCAAACTTGAACAGGTGTAAATCAACATGAAAGCATTATTAGCCCTGGAAGATGGCAGAACATTTCCCTGTAGAAGTTTTACAGGACCTGGGGAGGCAAGGGGTGAGGCCGTCTTTAACACCAGTATGACCGGGTACCAGGAAATCCTGACAGACCCTTCATACCATGGACAAATGGTGACAATGACCTATCCTTTGATTGGAAACTATGGTGTCTGCCCTGAAGACATTGAATCTAACAGGATACAGGTGTCTGCATTTATTGTAAAAGAATACCAGGATTTCCCAAGCAATTTCAGATCCAAAGGAAATCTGGCCGACTATCTCATAAAGGGCCATGTCCTGGGCATTGAGGATTTAGATACACGGGCTCTTACCCGTCACATTAGAAAATCCGGGGCAATGAGAGCCATTATCTCCACCTCAGACCTTGATCCTGATTCTCTTGTGGGAAAGGCTAAACTTATCCCATCAATGCAGGGCAGTGACCTTGTAGGGAATGTCACAACAAAAAAACCCTATTTCTGGAAGTATAACCAGCCGGATTATGTAAATTCCGAAAACCTGGATGACCCCCTTATCTGGCGCCACAAAGGCAAGAAGCACTCGGTTGTGGCCATGGATTTCGGGATTAAATATAATATCATCCGCTGCCTTGAAAAGGAAGGGTGTGAGGTTCTGGTGGTCCCGGCAAAAACCAGTCCTGAAACCATACGTTTCCTGAAACCAGACGGTATTTTTCTGTCCAACGGCCCTGGAGACCCGGAACCTGTAACCTATGCCGTTGATACCATTAAAGAATTACTGGGTTTTGCTCCAATTTTCGGCATCTGTCTTGGCATGCAGCTTCTGGGCCTTGCCATGGGAGGCAAAACCCTGAAGATTAAATTCGGACACAGGGGCGGGAACCAGCCAGTGAAAAATCTTGATACAGGGAAAGTGGAGATAACTGCCCAGAACCATGGCTTTGCCGTGGATCTTTCCACCATTGGAAAAAATGATTCTATAATAACCCATATCAATTTGAATGAAGACTCCCTTGAAGGTCTTAAAAATGATACAGCCCAGGCCTTTGCAGTCCAGTATCACCCGGAAGCATCCCCGGGTCCCCATGATTCAGCCTATCTTTTTAACCAGTTTGCAAAAGTGATGAAAAATGCCAAAGCGTAACGATTTACACAAAATCCTGATCATTGGTGCCGGCCCCATTATTATCAGCCAGGCCTGCGAATTTGACTATTCAGGAACCCAGGCCTGCAAAGCCCTGAAAGAAGAAGGTTTTGAAGTGGTGCTCATCAATTCAAATCCAGCCACCATAATGACAGACCCTGAAACCGCAGACAAGGTTTATATTGAGCCGGTAAACGTGGAAACCCTGTGCAAGGTCATTGAAAAAGAAAGGCCCGATGCCATCTTACCCACCCTTGGTGGACAGACTGCACTGAACACAGCCATTGAAGCAGCCAAAACCGGCATCCTGGAAAAATATAATGTTGAAATGATCGGTGCCACCATTGAGGCCATTAACAAGGCTGAAGACCGGGAGCTTTTCCGAGATGCCATGAATAAGATCAATCTCAGGATTCCCAAAAGCGGTTTTGCCACCACCATGTACGAGGTGGAAGATGTTTCCAAACGCATCGGGTTTCCCATCATTGTCCGGCCCAGCTTCACCCTGGGCGGAACCGGCGGCGGGGTGGCCTATAACTCAGAAGAACTGGCCACACTATGCAAGGCAGGTCTTGATGCAAGTTTGATCACCCAGGTCATGCTGGAAGAGTCCGTACTTGGCTGGAAAGAATATGAACTAGAGGTCATGCGTGACCATGCCGACAATGTAGTCATCATCTGCTCCATTGAAAATATCGATGCCATGGGTGTTCACACCGGGGACAGCATCACGGTTGCCCCGATACAGACCCTGTCTGACAAGGAATACCAGAATTTAAGGGATGCCTCCATTGCCATTATCCGGGAAATCGGTGTGGATACAGGGGGTTCCAATGTCCAGTTTGCCATAAACCCAGAAAACGGGGACATGATTGTGGTGGAGATGAACCCCAGGGTTTCCAGGAGTTCAGCCCTGGCCTCCAAAGCCACTGGATTCCCCATTGCAAAAATTGCAGCCAAACTGGCCGTGGGATATACCCTGGATGAAATTCCCAATGACATTACCGGTGAAACCCTGGCATGTTTTGAACCTTCCATTGATTATTGCGTAGTCAAAATTCCCAGATGGACCTTTGAAAAATTTCCAGAAGCAGAAGATATCCTCACCACTGCCATGAAGTCGGTGGGGGAAACCATGGCCATTGGCAGGACCTTTAAGGAAGCCTTTCAAAAAGGCCTGCGCTCCCTGGAGATAGGAAGATCAGGGTTTGGAGCCGACAGTAAGGACCCAGCCCCCGGAAGTGTGGCTGGCAATGAGCTGGAATACAAATTATCCACCCCCAATTCCCAGCGGCTTTTTTATATAAAATATGCCCTGGAACATGGCATGCCCATTACCATGCTCCATGAAATGACCGCTATTGATCCCTGGTTCCTTTTTCAGATGAAACAAATTGTGGATCTGGAGAAACAGATAAAACTGGCTGGCAGGGATCTGCCCAGGGATTTGTTTGAGCAGGCAAAAAAATACGGATTTTCCGACACACAGCTGGCCTGGCTGTCCAACGGCCTCACTGCCAAACAGATAGAGCAGAAGCGTAAAGATCTGGGCATTGTCCCGGTGTTCAAACTAGTGGATACCTGTGCCGCAGAGTTCAGGGCAATTACCCCCTATTATTATTCCACCTATGAATCTGAATGCGAAGCCAGGGTTTCAGACAAGAAAAAAGTCATTATCCTGGGAGGCGGGCCCAACCGCATCGGCCAGGGCATTGAGTTTGACTATTGCTGCGTCCATGCCTCCTTTGCCCTCAGGGAAGAAGGTGTGGAATCCATAATGGTCAACTCCAACCCTGAAACCGTTTCCACGGATTATGACACCTCGGACAAGCTGTATTTTGAACCCCTGACCCGGGAAGATGTACTCCACATAGTTGAAAAGGAAAAGCCCTTTGGGGTCATTGTCCAGTTTGGGGGACAGACTCCTTTGAACCTGGCCACAGATCTTCAAAAGGCAGGAGTACCCATTATCGGCACCAGCCCGGAAAGCATTGACAGGGCAGAAGACCGTGATCTATTTCAGGCCATGCTGAACAAACTGGGACTGCTCCAGCCTGAAAACGGAATTGCCCATTCCTTTGCCGAAGCCCAGAAGGTAGCCAACGACATCGGGTACCCGGTCATGGTCAGACCCTCTTTTGTGCTGGGCGGGCGGGCCATGAAAATCGTCTATGACAAAAAAGATTTAAAGGAATATTTTGACCTGGCTGTCCTTGCTTCCCCTGACAAGCCTGTCCTCATCGATAAATTCCTGGAAGAAGCCTTTGAATTGGATGTGGATGCCATTTCCGATGGAGAAACCACCATTATCGGCGGGATGATGGAACATATTGAAGAGGCTGGAATCCATTCAGGCGACTCTGCCTGTGTTCTGCCACCATATTCCATTTCCCAGGACCATATTGATGAAATGGCAAATGCGGCCCGGGCCATTGCAAAGGAACTCAAGGTAAAGGGCCTTATGAACATTCAGTTTGGTATAATGAATGATAAAGTCTATATTATAGAGGTCAACCCCAGGGCATCCAGGACCATTCCCTTTGTATCCAAGGCCATAGGCCTGCCCCTGGCAAAACTTGCCACCAAGATCATGCTGGGCGCAACGCTTGGAGAACTGGGACTGACAAGGGAAATCATACCTCCTTATTATTGTGTGAAAGAAGCGGTCATGCCCTTTGACCGGTTTGAAAATGTTGACCCGGTCCTGGGCCCTGAAATGAAATCCACGGGCGAGGTAATGGGCATTGACAGGGACCTGGGTGCGGCCGTTGCCAAGGCCCAGCTTGCAGCCGGACAGAAACTTCCAAAAGAGGGCACAGTCTTTATCTCTGTCCAGGACAAGGACAAGGTGGCAGCCCTGTCCGTGGCCAGAAACTTCCATGAAATGGGACTTACCATCATGGCAACAAGGGGAACAGCAGCCTTTTTAAAAGAAAACCAGGTGCCTGCCAAAATGGTGAAAAAGGTCTCTTCAGGCAGACCCCATGTGGTGGATGCCGTAAAAAACAACCAGATCCAGCTTATACTCAATACCGGGGCTTCCAGCCAGACCCAGAGAGACGGGTATGAAATACGACGGGCCGCCATAAAATACAAAATACCCTATGCCACAACAACCGACGGCGCCAGGGCCATCTGTTCAGCCATCCAGGCCATGAAAAAAGAAAGTTTATCCATAAACCCCATCCAGTACTATCACCAGGAAAACAGCAATGTGTGACCAGAAGCTATTAAATGCCAATGAACGCCCCAGGGACGAATGTGGAGTCTTTGGCCTGTACAGACACCCGGAAGCCGCCCAGATAACCTATTTTGGCCTTTATGCCCTCCAGCACAGGGGCCAGGAAAGTGCAGGCATCTCCGTGAACCGGGGAATCAATGATAAAATCTTTTCCCACAAGGGCATGGGCCTTGTCCATGATATCTTTGACATGAAGGATCTGGAACGTATCGAAGGCGGGTCTGCCATCGGTCATGTCCGTTATTCTACCACCGGGGATTCAGTCCTCACAAATGCCCAGCCCTTTGTGGTCAACCACAGGCATAGATCCTATGCTGTTGCCCACAACGGGAACCTGGTCAATGCCCATACCCTGAAAGAGGAACTGGAGGAAAATGGCTCCATATTTCAGACCACCATGGATTCAGAAGTTTTCCTGCATCTGTTCATCAAGAACCTTATCAAGGGTGATGTTGAAACTGCTGTCCTGAAAACAGTGTCTAAAATAGAAGGTGCCTATTCCATGATTCTCCTCACCTGCAAGGGTGAGATCATCGGCATGAAAGACCCCAACGGTTTCAGGCCCCTGGCACTGGGCAAGCTCAACGGCCATTATGTCCTGGCCTCGGAAACCTGTGCCTTTGACCTGGTCCAGGCGGAATTTATCCGGGAACTTGAGCCTGGAGAGATTGTCATCATCAATGAAGACGGTATCAAAAGCATACAGCACCCAAAGGCTGCTCCCCATAAATCTTTATGCATTTTTGAATATATCTATTTTGCCAGGCCTGATTCCACCATTGCCGGAAAAAATGTCTATCAGATGCGTAAAGCCCATGGCAAAAGGCTGGCCCAGGAATCCCATGTGGATGCGGATCTGGTCATGCCCTTTCCAGATTCAGGAAATTACGCAGCAATCGGGTATGCAAAAGAGTCTGGCATTCCCTTTGAAATGGCCATGATCCGGAATCATTATGTTGGCAGGAGCTTTATCCAGCCCACTCAATCCA
>Ga0307987_1001516_pt1 | contig 12702 bp, 9 predicted proteins | sample EllFjometagen181_FD_203157 | JGI IMG/M metagenome (GOLD analysis project Ga0307987, IMG submission 203157) | Marine microbial communities from Ellis Fjord, Antarctic Ocean - #181 | ecosystem: Environmental > Aquatic > Marine > Unclassified | place: Southern Ocean | collected 2014-10-08 | reverse complement strand
CTCGATCCCGAGACGGAGCAATTCACGGGCCCGTTCGCGGAAGAAGCGAACGCCCTCGCGACAAGAGAGTACAGGGCTCCGTTTACAATGCCTGATGAGGTTTGAGGGAGAGTGGAAAAGGGAAGACAAATCACAATACGAAGAAAATACTAGACAGGATTAACAGGATTGACAGGATAAGAAAGAAAGAAAGAAGGAAGGAAGGCGGGCAGAGGATCCCCCTCTTCTCTTTCTTCGAATTCCATCCTGTTCATCCTGTTAATCCTGTCTAAATGTATTTATTGAGCCGCTTCAACGCCGAACTCTTCCGCGACGCGATCAACGAACGCACGTCGTTCCTCAGGGCAATGCCGTCGCCATGCCGAGAGATACTCCTCGAATGAAGCGTCGTCGAGATCCGGTTCAACGTTCAGATACGTCACAGCGGCCCAATCCTCGGGCGATTCTTTTAATAGACGCAGCAAACGCACAGCGGCGTAGGAATTGCGATCGCGATCGGTCGCCGACTCCGAAAGCGCTGCACGGTTCGCGTTGAACCAATCGATGAATGCGTCGCGAGAATCCGACGCGGTGCCGTTAACCGAAATCTCTCCCTGTTCGATCCGCTCTTCGGCGTAACTTTGCAGGAACTCCGAATAGTCGCTCCAGTGTTCGTAGGGCGGATCCGTCTCCCACTCCTCGGCCATGCCCAACAGCGCAAAGATCGACGCCGCCTCGCAAAGCGATTCCTCGAACCATTTGTTCGGATGTTCCCGCCTATCGTAGCGACACAAGATATGGCAAAACTCATGCGCGAATTGATACGCAAGCTGATTCCAGCGACGTCCTTCGATGTCCAGGCGTACGCGATACTCGTCGTTCGGGCCGCGATCATAAAGAACGATCGGACCGCCCTGAAGTTTCACTTCCATCGGATCGAGCGAAGCGTCCTCCGGAAAAGTATTGATGCCGACGCCGCCATTGATGGTGTTGCGGCCCTTAGTGCCCGCACTATCATTAATGGTCGCATCGGCGTCAAAATAACGCCAGATCTGCGATGCGGCGGAAAGCATGACGGCTCGGGCGTCGGACGTACTGACCCCCTGCCTGCTCGTTTCTTTTGGACGGATGTCCAACTCGTGAGCCGACGCCGTATCGGATACACCGGAAGAACCGGCTTGGGCCGACGCCAATATGCTCGACAGGATCACGAACGCACAAAGCAGGCAGACGCCCACTCCCCAGTGTCGCCAAGCGGTCGGATTGAAAATATTCGAGCTTTCGCGATTCAAACTCTTACTTCTCATGCGTAGATTGCGTATTATTGAGATGTGCAGTTGACAGTATTCCGCCCTCACAGGACGTCTGGCGATGAATCGCCCCCTACATCATACGCCGAGGAGACGCTGAGATGAACACGTCCGACTCAAGACCCGTCAATTTTTTGGAATTTGAGGGCGACGAATCCAATCCTGCTGACGGGGAAATCGTCATCGAGGCCCCGATCTGCATCCGGATCAAGTCGGGCCGAAGCTGGCGCGTCATGGCCGCTCCGAAACAGATGCGGGAACTGGCCGTCGGGCTGCTGTTCGCCGAGGGCGTCCCGAATCCGATCGAAGCGATCGAGTCGATTGAAATCGACAATACGCTTCGCGAGCAAGGACCGGACGAACTGCTAGGACAGGCTTCCGACGCCAAGGACGCCCCAGCCCGAGAGATCGGACCCCGCACCGAGACTTTGGTCGACACGTCCGGCTTTCGTGCTGAACGAGGCGGATCGAACAAAAACTCTTCCGAAGAGGACGCTCCGCCCAGGCGAACGCCGTCCCGACTTCCGGATACGCTTCGACTTTCTCCCCAAACGCTCTACCAGTCGATGGACTCCATGACCGCCCTGCAAGACTTGAAGAGACGCACGCGAGGAACGCACGCCATGGCCCTGGTCGACGCCGAAGGCCGCGTCGTCGCCTTCGCAGAGGATGTCGGGCGGCATAACGCGCTCGATAAAGTGATCGGCCACTGCATGCTGGAAGGACGCCCGACGCAAGGCCTGACCGCAATCATGTCGAGCCGCGTCAGTCACGAAATGGCGATGAAGGCGATCCGAGCCGGCATCGAAATCTGCGCCGCCATCTCGGCACCGACGACTCTAGCGATCGACGCCGCCGAGCGATACGGTTTGACGGTCGCCTGCTTCGTCCGAGGCCGCAGCTTGACAGTCTTCACGCATCCTCAGCGGATTGCAAAGGATGCGTAGCGATCCCCGCCTCCGTGCCTGAGTACCTGAGTTCTCGCGAGCTGTCTGAAAAATCGCAACCCGCGGCTTTGCTTCCTCTGGGAACGTCGGCTATAATGCCGACTTGGTCAAAAACACGTACGGTTGAGCCCAAGGAAGAATCGATGCCCCACGTCCCCAAAACGCGACAGACAAATAACTTTCCGGCTTCCACGACGTTAAGCAAGGACCGGAGCGAAGCGATGTCCGGCAATTCGGGAAGTTGTTTTTCGAACGACATCAAAACGCCCTACAAATCCCTGAACACGATGCTCCTTACCGCCGTCATGACGGCGGCGATTCTCGTTCTATTCTTTTCCTCCCGGAATATGGCTTCCGCGCAAACACAACGCGATGCCGAGCCGGAGAAGGCAGAGCCAGAGAAAACATCGCAAGAAGTCCTCGCGTTCATCGATCAGCAGGGGCGAGCCCGTCCCGACTGGTGGGAAGACGTCGAACTTGATTACCCTGAAACGCTCGACCTCGATTGGCCGCAACAGCCTCAGGGCGGATGGAACAGCCAACGCAACGTCGGCCAATACCTCTGGGATGTTATCAACCCGAACCCGAACCGTTGGCGACAGGGCATTCAGTTCATGCACTTTATGCTGCGTCGGCACCAAGACGATCCTGCGATCCGAACCCGGGCGATGCAGACTTTGGCGTCCATGTACTATAATTTCGAGCAAGACTATGCCAGGGCCGCATTTTGGTGGGACAAGGCGGGCATCCGACACGGCGTGAATCATCCGGCCGTCGTCAAAGTCGCGATCTGCTACTGGAAGCTCGGCAACCGCCAAATGGGCTACCAAACACTGGCTGGCTTGGCCGAACATTCGATCTACTACAACATGGTCAAAGTTCTCGCCGACATGGGCTACACCGACGTCGCCCTGAGCCTGACCAGGCGACTTGAGGAATCCCCTCGTTGCGATTGGGCCTTCCTCTACGCGGGCGACGCCTGCCGCGTCGCGGGTCGATACGACGAAGCCATCGAGTATTACAACAAAATCCTCGCACTCCGAGGAACGTCGGAACCGCAACGCAATCAGTATACCCGCACGCAAGAACGTGCCCGAGCGAGCATCGCGGCAATCCGGATCTACGACTCGCTCGACCTGAGCGAAATCCCGAACGGGACTTACCGCGCCAGCACCCGCGCTTACGCTGGCCCACTCCATGTATCTGTTACGATCCTGGATGGAAAAATCACGGACGTCGAAGTCACACAGCACCAAGAGAAGCAGTTTTACTCCTCGATCACCGACACGCCTCGCCAGATCGTCGAGCGACAAGGCGTTCAAGGCGTCGACGCCGTCACAGGGGCCACGATCACATCGGAAGCGATCGTCAACGCTGTCGCGAAAGCGCTCGGTCAGGCCATGCGGTAGTTGGAATCGATGACAAATAACCGGGTGGCATGGCCCAAACTTGTTTGGCCATGTTCCGTCCGTGTGCAACAACTCATGCTCAAACAAGTTTGAGCATGCCACCCTTTGGTGGAAAGTTTCAAGAAAACAAACAGCCATAACGTTGCTTTCACGACCAAACGGATTTATTCGACGCGCCATATCTCCCAGGATGTCTCCTTATGCGATTTCACTGGTTCATCCCATTAAAACGCGGAAAAAAACACTCCCCGTTTGAGAAATTCGTCCGAAGACATTTTTCTACATGGACGATGTCGCCGCTGCGTAGGATCATCCAGATGGCGTTCTTCATCGCATTCTTCTACCTGTTCCTCTACGTCTCTTGGCCTTACACGGCTCGCCCCGATGTGCCTGATACGTCTCCCGCGCAGGAATCGGTTGAAGCTCCCAACATTGAAGCGTCGAGCGACGCCTTGCCCAAGGATTGGCCCACCCATTATGCGGACGATTTCGAGCGGAAGGAAATCGTTCCGAGCGAATCGTTGCTCGCCATGGATCCGCTGGTCGGCATCACGACGTCGATCGCCTCACGCAGAGTCGTATGGGCACTGCCGGTAGGATTAGGCGTGCTCTTTATCTGTCTGCTGATCCCACGAGGATTTTGCGGATACGTCTGCCCCATGGGAACGCTGATCGACTTATTCGATTGGGTTGCAGGAAGACATTTTGGACTGCAACGCATCAATAACAAAGGGATCTGGACGCACTCGAAGTACGCATTCCTTGGATTTATAATCTTCGCTTCGCTTTTCGGAATTACGCTGACGGGCTACGGGGCCGCGATCCCCATCCTTACCCGAGGTGCCACCTTCATTGCCTCGCCTCTGCAATTAGAACTCTCGCGATCGTTCGAGCAAGTTCCGGCTTACGATTCCGCACGCTGGATTTCCACAGGGCTGTTTTTCCTCATCATCAGCCTAGGATTGATCGGGCCAAGATTCTGGTGCCGGTATTTATGTCCGACAGGCGCACTCTTTTCGATCGCCAACGTCTTTCGGCTCACGCAGAGAAACGTCCGTGTGGGCTGTGTCGGATGCAAACGTTGTCGACAAGTCTGCCCTTTCGATGCGGTTGAAACCGATTTTTCGACCCGACCGCTCGATTGCACATTCTGTCAGACGTGCGGCGGATCGTGCCCTGTCCAAGCGATCGAATTCGTCCCCCGCTGGAAAGCGTCCAATGAGTTGAGGGATGCAAACGTTGCAAAGGATGTTGCAAAAAACACTGCAAAGAGAGATCAATCGCGCAGGAACCCAAAGGAAGGGGCATCGCACCCGACGGATCCCAATCCGCGTCGGCGATTCTTAAGCCAAAGCATGATGGCCGTTGGCGGAGGCGTTCTCGGGTCCTGTTTCGCAATCCCTCTGAAAAACAGTCTTAAAGAGGACCAGCCCGAAACGCCTGAAGGGGAGCTCCATTCGACGCCCGTTGCTGAATTACTCCGATCCTCGTGTCTTGTTCGACCGCCAGGCGCTCTACCGGAAAGAATGTTCCTTGAAACGTGCGTCCGGTGCGGAGCCTGCTTCCAGGCCTGCCCGAACAATGTGCTCCAGCCAGTCCCTATAGGGGGAAAGGAAGGGGCCTCCCCCCTAACAGCTTGGACGCCGCACGCAGTCCTCGATTGGTCCGGATGCGACCCAAGCTGCAACATTTGCGGACAAGTTTGTCCCACCCATGCCATCCAACCGCTTCCGCTCGGGGAAAAGCGGTTCGCGAAGATGGGGATCGCTGAAGTGGATAAAAATACGTGCCTTCCGTACGCGGGGCTAGATGCGTGCTCTTTTTGCTACGACGAATGCGCAAAAGCGGGCTACGACGCGATCGAATTTATTCGCGTCGGCACACAGGTCGACGCTTCAGGCAATCCGATCCCCAACACGGGCTACCTGGCCCCGACCGTACTTCCGGAGAAATGCGTAGGCTGCGGGCTTTGCCAAAGCCGGTGCAAGCATGCGGTTGCGGATATCCTGGAAATTCCTGAGGCTCCGATTGTTGTTCTCGCTGATGGTCGAGACGACCGTATCGAAACCGGATCTTATCTAGAATTGCGCAAACTCGAAGAGGAAAAACGCCGTAAAGAACGTGAAGCAAGGATCGAAGAGGCGGGCGGCGGCGATGGCTTTGAATTACCTGATTTCCTCAACTAGCCGAACTCCACCAGCATGAGGCGAAAACGGCTTCTCCGTCGATGAATAACGCCCCCTCCCGCTTGCCAGTCGGGGCGCAAACCGGTATTCTAAGGGCCACTCGACGTGGCCTTCATCGGCGACGGCGATTAACGTATAAGCTACCGCGTTTTCTTTCATAAGCGGCGCGGACATAGCCATAAAACATTTCCCACGTTTCGCCCCCACACCGGGCGCAAACAAAGGATTGAATCAGCAACACACGTATTCTTGGAGCGACTGCATGGCGATCAAGCGTCCGGACGACCAACGAATCGTAATCACGGGTGTCGGCCTCGCGGCTCCGAACGGCAATAACCTGACGGATTTCCGAGCGAGCCTTTTGGCCGGTCGAAGCGGCATCCAGAAATACGACATCCGCTATTTCGGCGAAACACTGGCCGGGATCTGCGCATTCGACGAATTTCGCTACCAGAAGCGAAAAGAGGTCCGTCGCGGCACGCGAGCCGGAGGCATCGGCATCTACTGCGCGCAAGAGGCCGTCGCCGACTCAGGAATTGATTGGCCGAACGTCGACACGTCCAACGTCGGCGTCTACGTCGGAGTGACGGAGCACGGCAACGTCGAGACAGAAAACGAAATCTACTCGCTCAAACAGTTCGACTACGATTGCCAATACTGGTCGCATCACCACAATCCGCGAACGGTCGCGAACAATCCGGCAGGCGAAATCACGCTGAACATGGGGATCACCGGTCCTCACTACACGCTCGGTGCTGCCTGCGCCGCAGGAAACGCGGGCCTGATCCAGGGCGTGCAGATGCTCCGACTCGGCGAATGCGATCTGGCCTTGGCCGGAGGCGTCTCCGAGAGCATCCACACGTTCGGCATCTTCGCCGCGTTCAGCAGCCAAGGCGCTTTGGCCCGTCACGAAGACCCGACCAAGGCCTCTCGCCCCTTCGACGTCGATCGCAACGGCATCGTCGTCTCCGAGGGTGGAACGATCTTCACGCTCGAACGTCTTACTGACGCGAAGCGGCGCGGGGCGAAGATCTACGGCGAGATTGTCGGATACGCGATGAACAGCGACGCGACCGACTTTGTGCTTCCGAACCCCGTGCGACAAGCCGAGTGCGTACGAAAAGCGCTCCGCTCGGCCGAACTGGAAGCCAGCGAGATCGACATCGTCAGTACGCATGCGACAGCGACATCCTCGGGCGACATTCAAGAATGCGCCGCACTGCGAGAGGTCTTCCTCCCCGGCGGCAAGACGCGAATCAACAACGGCAAGAGCTTTTTCGGACACGCCATGGGGGCCGCAGGCGTCCTGGAACTGGCCGGAAATCTGCCCTCCTTCGAGGACAACGTCTGCCATGCGACGATCAACGTAGACCAGTTGGATCCCGAATGCGACATCCCGGGCCTCGTGCTCAATCAACCGCAAGAGACCGACGGCACTCGCTACATCCTGAACAACTCGTTCGGCATGCTGGGAATCAACAGCGTCGTGATCGTCGAAAAGATATAATTCCAGCGACAAACGACATTCCGCGTCAAGGACGGCCCTTCAAAGGGCTGACCAAAAGACGCTTATATCAAAACAAACGTAGAAACCAAAGAACAACGGAGATAGAATAGCAATGACTGGCGACGATATCCGTATAGCCGTATTGGAAATTTTGGGCGACATCGCACCCGACGAAGACCTCGGCGAACTCAAGGACGACGTCTCGTTCCGCGATCAGTTGGACATGGACAGCATGGACTTCCTCGACATCGTCATGGAGCTCCGCAAGCGATACCGCGTCCAGATTCCAGAAGAAGAATATCAGCAATTGGCATCGATGACCAGCACGGTCGCTTATCTCGTGCCTTTGATGAAAGATATCGAAAAATAACCGACGTCCCGGCCAGGACGTCCATCCATTGAACGGATTGGAGCGCATCGTGATAGAAAACGGCGCGCAGCGAGGGCCGTCCTCGGTTGGGATTGGTGCGGAATTCATGTACGATACGATCATAATCGGTGCCGGCATGTCGGGGCTCGCTGCCGGGATCCGCTTGGCCCACTACGATCAGAGGGTCTGCGTCCTCGAAAAGCACTGGGCGGTCGGCGGGCTCAATTCGTTCTACCGGCAGGGTGGGCGGAGCTACGACGTCGGCCTCCACGCCATGACGAATTTTACGCCGAAGGGGACTCGTAAGGGGCCCCTCGCGCGACTCCTGCGCCAACTCCGCTTCAGTTGGGACGACTTCTCACTCGCACCCCAGATCGGATCGACGATCGCCTTCCCCGGTATCCAGCTCGACTTCTCGAACGACTTCCGGCTCTTCGAAGAGGAAGCGGCCCGACATTTTCCCAAGCAAGTCGATGGGCTCAGAAGCATGGTCGGCGAGTTAGTCGACTACAACGATCTCGGGCTCGGTACGACCTCCGGCTCGGCTCGTGAATTCGTTTCGCAACATATTACCGATCCGCTCCTCGTCGAGATGATCTTCTGCCCGCTGCTCTTCTACGGAGGAGCCCGTGAGCGGGACATGGAGTTCGGCCAGTTCTGCATCATGTTCCGATCGATCTTTCTTGAAGGCTTCGCCAGGCCGCTGGCCGGCGTCCGGCTGATCCTGAAGCGGCTCGTCCGAAAGTTCAAAGATGTCGGCGGAGAGTTGCGTCTCAAGTCGGGCGTCGACCGCATCGAGACGAACGACAATGGGCACGCCGAATGCGTAATCCTGGAAGACGGGACGGAGCTGACCGCGAAAAACGTCCTGAGTTCGGCCGGATGGCGCGAGACGATGCGACTCTGTCGCGCTCCTGACGAGCATAACGAATCGCCCGCCGGACAACTGTCGTTCATTGAAACGATCTCCGTTCTCGATCGCGAACCGAAAACATTCGGCCACGATCGTACGATCGTCTTTTTCAACGACTCGGATAAGTTCTGCTATGAGAAGCCCGACTCGCTGATCGACGTTCGGAGCGGTGTGATCTGCTCGCCGAACAATTTTGTCTACGACGATCCTCTCGGCGAAAGCATGATCCGAATCACGACGCTCGCCAACTACGATCATTGGAACGCCCTTGATGAGCGACAGTATCAACTCGCCAAGTTCGCCGCGTATGATCAGACTCTGGAATCGGCCGTTCGATTCACGCCCGACTTCCGGAACTACGTGATCGACACCGACATGTTCACGCCGACGACGATCCAAAGATTCACGGGCCACGAAAACGGGGCCGTCTACGGAGCCCCCGACAAACGCTACGACGGCACGACGCATCTCGACAACGTATTCGTCTGCGGCACGGATCAAGGCATGTTGGGAATCATCGGCTCGATCGTCAGCGGGATCACGATCGCGAACCGGCATCTGTTCACGACTTAATCAACCGAGATTTTCTGGAAGAAATCAATTCCCTCATGACCACTGAATCCGTACTTCGCGACAACTACGACGTCATCGTCATCGGCTCCGGTCTCGCCGGACTCACGACCGCGAACATTATGGCCCGCTCCGGAAAATCCGTCCTGCTGGCCGAACAGCATTTCCAACTCGGTGGACTCGCGACCTGCTTCCGTCGCAAAGGCGGACACATCTTCGACGTGTCGCTCCACGGGTTCCCGGTCGGCATGATCAAAAGCTGTCGACGTTATTGGAGCAAAGAAATTGCGGATCACATCCACCAGTTGAAAAGGATCGGGTTCGACAATCCACAGTTCCGTCTGACGACGACGTTCAACCGCGACGACTTCACGCAGCTCCTGATCGACAAGTTCCAGATCCCAGCGGAAACGGTTGACGCCTTTTTCGACAAGGCGCGGTCGATGAGCCATCTAGACGACCAAAACATGACGACGAAAGAGCTGTTCGAACAGTTCTTCCCGAACCGGCCCGACGTCGTCCGACTGCTGATGGAACCGATCACTTACGCCAACGGCTCGACGCTCGAAGATCCGGCCCTCACTTACGGCATCGTCTTTTCGAACTTCATGTCGAAGGGCGTCTACACCTTCGAGGGCGGAACCGATCTACTCATCTCGCTCATGGAAGAGGAGCTAAAAAAGAACGGCGTCGACATTGCGATGCGAAGCAAAGTCGATCGCATCGAGATCGAAAACAAACGCGTCTCGGGCGTCACGATCAACGGACAAACGATCGGCGCGAAGGCCGTCGTGTCGAACGCGAACCTCAAAGGGACGATCCTGAACCTGGTCGGACGCGAGCATTTCTCGCCCGACTTCTTCGAAAAGTGCGATGCGGTCCGTCTGAATAACTCGAGCACCCAGGTCTATATGGGCCTCAAGCCGGGCGAGTCGTTCGATCCCGACGTCTGTGGCGATCTGCTCTTCACGTCGACGGCACCCGAGTTCCGGACCGATATGCTGCTGAGCCGCGACATCACGAGCCGCACCTATTCGTTCTACTATCCTGAAACACGACCGGGCCACGACCGTTACTACATGGTCGCCAGCACGAACGCGAACTACGACGACTGGGCCTCGCTCACGAAAGAAGAGTACGCCGAGAGCAAAGCGGCCCTCATCGAAGAGACGCTTGACGCGGCGGAGAAGTACGTGCCCGGCATCCGAGAGAAGCTCGACATGGCCGAAGCAGCGACGCCGGTCACGTTCGAACGATACACGGGCCACATCGCCGGATCAAGCTTCGGCACGAAATTCGAGGGGCTCGAAGTGAGCCGTGAACTTCCGAACCGCATCCCCGGGCTCTACCATGCCGGCAGCGTCGGGATCATCATGTCCGGCTGGCTCGGGGCCGTCAACTACGGCGTCATCGTCTCAAACGACGTCGACGCCTATCTATTCGATCAAGAGTAATCACAAAGGAAAATCATGAGCAACGAAACATACGACTTAGACACGATCCACGCCGCCATCCCTCATCGGGCTCCCTTCCTGCTGGTCGATAAGATCGTCAGTTGGGAAGAGAACAGCATCGTTTGCGAGAAGACGTTCCCGGCCGATGAGTATTTCTTCGCGGGACACTATCCCGACTTCCCGCTCGTGCCGGGCGTTATGCTTTGCGAGGCGGGCATGCAGGCCGGCGCGATCATGCTCTCACGCCATTTCAAAGATATGGGCGACAGGGCCCCCGTCGCAACGCGATTGAACGACGTCCGCTTCAAGCGCATCGTCCGACCGGATGAGTTGATTCGACTTGAGGTCGAGCTCAAAGAGCGGCTCGCCGACGCGTTCTTCATGAAAGCGAAAGTTACCGTGGACGGAAAAGTCGCGGCGAGATTTGAGTTTGCATGCACGGCCGCCAAGACGAGTTAAGCATCGGACGGATGTAATCCCACCCCTCTCCCCCGGGGAGAGGGATGCCGTCGCCAGACGGCAGGGTGAGGGGGTTTTGGAATGTCGAGCGGTCGTTCTTCCCTCGCTCACGCGTCGGGTTTCCAAAGTCAATGAATACAAGCAGGATGGCGGTTCTTGAGTGGATCGCACTTGCCGATCCCGGCATGGAACGACGAATCATTGCCGGGGTCGCTACGTGGCCCCGGCGCTGCGCGGACCCGACCGAAGAAGGGGGCCAGACTCAAAAGATTAGTCTTGACCAAACTCTAGATTTCATGGCGCGTCACAGACGCACCCTACCCACGCCCCACAACGCTCCAATAACAAAACGCCGTTCGATCCCTTGCAGTCGAACGGCGTTTCTTCATACGGCCCGTGGGATGGGATTCCGGCCTAGTCAGGCACGAAGCTGTGATAGACCGAGGTCTCCCGGACCTGTTTCGAGTTCCGCTCAAAGTAACGGATCGTGATCTTGATGCCGCTGACCGGCTCTTCATACGGCGCGAAGGTTTCTCGCTCAGCCGCATCGTCGACTAGGCCATTGCCGTCGTCGTTTTTGTTACCATTACCGTTTTCATCTAATAGAGGGGTCGTGTCGTCGTCCAAGCCGTTCGTCGCATAGTCATTGCCTATCCCATCATTTTCATAATGCGTGGACCAGGTATCGTAAACGGCGATCCGGTTCCGAATGGGGCCAGTAGCACTGGCGGTATAAAGTCCCGAATCGGGGTGAGGATGTCCGGAGAAAATGGAGAGAGCCTCGTTTTCAATATCGCTATTAAGGCCATACCCCAAATCAACGTAGGCACCCTGGCTGATTCGAGTTCCAGACCTGAGCGCTCTGGCATACCCTGGATCGCCCGGGTATACAGCGATGTCTCCTGCAGATCCATCCAGGGAATAGACGGGGGCTAAGGGATCCCAAATCTTGACATCGAATCCTATGACGTCCGTCATGAGGATGTCTTCCGTAACGCGGGGGCCTTGATAATCCGTCAAGGTTCCACTAGCCGCATCTAAACCATTGTAGGGATGAGGATTGCGCCAATAATCGACACGATTCAGCGGTGTTCCATCAGGAAAAGCGACTGGGTTGCCGTTACTATCAAGCCCGTCGTCGCCGCCGTAGTAGCCGAGCGAAACCGAAACGGTCGGCAAAACGCCTCCCGCTCTCCAGTTCGCATGCGAACACTCGCGTAAGGTCGGCATTCCGAGGATCCCCCATTCGGGATTCGCTTGATTATCATTGAGATTTAAACGTGGAGTATTCGGGAAAGACGGGTTATTCGTGCTAGGACGATGGGCAAACCGTCGCTCGGGACGAGTCAAATCTTGAAGCGAGTTCGCTTCGATGTATCCAAGATTGTTGAGCGCGACGGAGACGTCATATTCGTTGTAGAATCCCCATCCCGACAGAATGGCATAATTACCTTCCATCCTGAATTCAAGTTCTTCACGGGGAACGATCAGTAACACTCTCCGGTAAAGCGTCCTTCCACGGACAAAGTAGATAATCTCCGCTTCGCTCGATTCGATAACTTCATTGCCACTACCGCCATGGCCGCTAAAGTGGGAAT
>Ga0307987_1001514_pt1 | contig 12712 bp, 7 predicted proteins | sample EllFjometagen181_FD_203157 | JGI IMG/M metagenome (GOLD analysis project Ga0307987, IMG submission 203157) | Marine microbial communities from Ellis Fjord, Antarctic Ocean - #181 | ecosystem: Environmental > Aquatic > Marine > Unclassified | place: Southern Ocean | collected 2014-10-08 | reverse complement strand
GGTACTGGGCGACCTCCTTGTTCACGATGGTGGCGGCTTCGCCGAGCATGTCGACTCGACCGGTGAATGCCGAGGCGTAGCTGACCGGTCCCGTGCCCCACCACAGGCCCTTCCATTCCTTCAGCGTGTTCCACCATGTGTCCTCCTGGTCCATCGCGAAGCCGCGATCCTGCATGTAGGCGGCAAACGCACCGAAACTCAGGCGCTTCTCGTTCTCCAGCTTCGCCGCAACCATCCCGATCAGCTTCAGTTCCAGCTTAATCAACTGCCGCTTGATGCCCTCGTTGTTTGGCTGGATGCTCGCCACCTCGCGCAGTGCCTCAAGCTCTTCGACCTGACGCTTGTTCACCTCTGTCATCTGTTTCTTGACGCCTTCCGGCTGGTTCGTCGCCTGCAGTAACCGAGCCTTCCAGCGGTGCTTCTTGGCGATATTCCTGGCGAGCTTGGCACGCATCAGCGCCATCGCCGAACGCGCCGTATCCCCTTCGAATGCCTTCAGGTCGATGTGCTTGGCCGCTTGTTCGTACCAGCCTGCGGCCTCGTACAGCTCGGCCAGCAACGTCTGCTTTTGGTCCGTCCAGAACGTGCGGCCGGTCTCCAGTTTCTTCTTGCGGCGCCACGAGGCCTTGGCGATCGCCGCCGGATAGTGGGCAATGACCTTGTCCACCTTTGGCCCCATCACGTCGATCACGGCCTTCTGCTGCTTCTCGATCTTGGCAACAAGTTTGCCCAGCTCGGCCCGATCCTTGCGCAGTTTCTCGAGGACGGCGTTGCTCAGGCCCTCCATATTGTCTGTGCGAATCGTCGACTCGCCGTCGAACCAGTCGCTCTTCTGCCAACCGTCCCGGTAGTTTTGCCACGCGCTCTCGACCAAGTCACCCGCCTTCTCGTCCCGCTCAAAGCGGAAGCCGCCCATCATCAGTTCGAGCAGCTTCGTTTCTCTGGCTCGGAGTCTGTCGCGCTGCTGGCCGAGGCGTCCCAGGGAGACCAGCGCCACGGTGATCGTGGCTCGGGCATCATCGACCAGCGTGTAGTGTTCGTCGTACCAGTCCTGGATGCCCGGATCGATCTGCGATGCCGTGCTCGAACCAGTGGCGGGGCCGGGGCCGCCGGCACGGTTGTCGACCAAGTCACTCAGTCGCGTGACGTACACGTCTGCATATTGGTCGGCCCATCTAGGGTACGATTCGCAGTGGTAGACTACGCGGAACAGCCGGTGCGTCGGCGCTGTGTGACTTGCCGTCCAGCCAAAGGCAAGGACGCCCTCGTACTCGGATCTGAAATCAGGCGAACTGTAGTGAAGGCGGGGGCGGGCTGCCCATCTGTCATCCCACGTCCAGTTGCCGTTGATGTTGTCGGGGTGGGGGTAGACCTCGATATCCACGGGTTGGGCGATCGCGTCCTTATAGTCGGCTGCGTGCGCCCGCTTCTTTGCCTCTTGCAGTCTCTTGGTGTGTTCCTCTGGTTCCAGGCCGGGGACGGGTGTGAACAGCACGTCCACAGAGTCGGTCTGGGGGGCGTCCTCTTCCTCGTCTTCGTCCTGGTCGCGCGCGGTTTGCCGGCCCTGATCGTCGTCCTCGCTGGTTGGATCGTTCTTGCCATACAACACCGCCATGCGGTCCAGCTGGCGGTCGATCTCTTTGCGGTCGTACCGGTAGGTGTAGATTTTGATCCAGTCGAGGTCGCTGAAATTGTTCCGGCCCCCCATCTCGTCGTCGGTGGTGAGGAACTGCTGGTTCATGAAGATCGGCGGGACATGGTCGTACATGCGGCTGGGAACGCGGATCTCCGCCGTCGTGGTGCTGGTGTCCTGCGGCGGGCCTTTGTAGCTGCGGCGGTTCTCTGCCATCTCCTCGCTGCCTCTTACTCGCCGCAGGGTGCTCTCGAAGGTAATGGACGAGCCAGCGGCCTTGGGTTCTCCCTCCAGGAACGCCGTCACTTCATCGGGCTCGTTGTTGCCACTGACGCGCCCCCACCAGCCACGGCGGCCAGTCTCGATGCGTTGGACCTGGAACCCGTTCTGACGGACCGTGATCTCGAACTCTCCCTTGGCGATCACCTTGTACTTCCACTCTCTGGTCTCATCGTCTCTGACCTTCTCTTCCACTTGGTAGTGGAGAGTTCCCTCGGCCTTCTCGCCGACGTAGTCCCACATGTAGGTCGTATCGCATCGGCGGCGGGGGTCGAAGGTGAGGAAGAAAGCAGCCTTGCCGCTGGCGACAGGGATGAACCCACCGCCGCTAGTCACTGTATGCGGCCACTTGCCTTCCTTGAGTTGTTCCCGGCGCCAGTCTGAAGCGTCAATGTTCTCCACGGCATAGGTGTAGTGCCAGGACTTGGCCACCTCGTACCAGTGCAACGGGTAGTCTTCTGCGCGCCCCAGCGATTGCCCGTCGAATCGGTACAGTCCGATCGACGAGTCCGCCAACTCGAGATGGACCTTGCGCGGCTTCTTCTTCGGTTTGACCTCAGCGGGGGGATCGTTTCTCTCGCGTTCGGCCTGCCGTTCCTCCTCCGTCTTGGGTCGGGCTTTCTCCTCGGCATCCTGTTTCCTGTACCACTTCTCCTTGAACTTCTCGACGGTCTCCACCTTATCATAGGGCCCGAAGCCCGAGACGTAGTACTTGAGGACGTACCCGGGCGTGCGTTGGTAGCCATCCATGTCCAGCAGGCGCATGTCGAATGGGATGTGAATCGCAAACGGCTGGTCCGACCAGGCAAACTGGATCTGCTGTTCGGTGGGGACCAGGACAGGATGGTCCTTCTTGCGCCTGTATTCCATGCGCTTCCACCAGGCAGTGGTGAGGAACGCCTCACCCCCCGCGCCTTCCTGAGCCGACGCAGGAGCGCCCGGCAGCAGCAGAAACAGGAGGAAGCCCAGCAGGTTGCGGCGGAATCCTGTCATGTCACACCTCTTGCGGGGGGGGACTGATCGTTCACGCGCCTTGGTCAAGGCCAACTCTGCCATTCGCTCGGCGGTCGCCCCGACATGCCCAGAACCCCCGCGAACTGGACGACGGGCTACCGTATGCAAGAGAGTAGGTTCCGCCAGACTATTCCCTGCGCTACCGATACCACGGCCCATCGTTCCCGTCAAGCCAACTCTCGATGTGGTTTGCCTGCGCGGGGGAGGGCGAACAGTCAGTCGAGCTGGATCATGCGGAACTCGAGGGGGGCGAGCGTGAACTCGCTGCTGGTTCCCTTGGTGCCTGTCACAAGGTCGGTCCAGGCGCCCAGGGGGCGGCCGGCCGACGTCAAGCGCACGGTTTCAGGCGGCTTGCCTAGGGCCAGCAGGTAGAACACGGTTTTCCCGTCCACCGGCACGGACCGGCATTCCACCTGGTGTGTGTCTGGGGAAGCGATCTGGATGGCAGGGGCAATGCCGGCTTCGCCGATGGCTCTGGCCAGGGTGGTGCGGTCGAGGGAATCGACCCGCTCCATTCCAGGAGCATCCTGCTGGCGCAATGGCTTCCCAGGATCGGGACTACGGCGCAGGGACTCCTGGGTGAGCAAGACGCGGCCGCCATCTTTGGCAAAGCGCTCGATGGCGGCGCGGACATCGGGGTCCACAAATTCCGCATCCGGTACGATGAGCAGGCGGAGGCGCGAGAGCTTGCCAGCCCGGATCATGCGGTCGGTGACAAAGCCGACGGGAACATCCAGGAAGTTCGCCTCGGCATGGGCGCGGGACAGAGTGTTGGCATAGTCTCCATCCAGGCAGAGACTGGCCTTGGAGAAGTAGAGGGCTGCTTGCGGCTTGCCGGGGAATGGCACAACGCACTGAGATACAGTGCAATCCGGGTTCGCAGTAGATTCGCTTGAACAATCCAGGCTAGGTAGTGAGGGCCAGGATGTCTTGCGGAGACTGGGCGATCACATCCGGGTAGGCGGTACTCATCCTCTCGGTAGAGTGCCAACCCCAGGCCACGGCGACGGTGATGGCGCCGGCGACACGCCCCTCGCGCATATCACCTAGGGTGTCGCCCACGTAGTAGATCGGGGTGCCCTCGGGCGCGCGGTCCTGGAAGCGCTGGATCTTGCGCACCTTGCTGGGCTCCGCATCGCTGCCAAGGACATCGCTGACGCAGTCGAGCAACCCCTCGTCCGCCAGTTTGGCGCGCACCACGGCCCCGACGTTCGAGGTCACCACCGCGACCTCGGCGTGTTGCGACAGTTCGCGCAGCATCTCGGGAATCCCATCGAAGAGTGGTGTGTTGTCCTGCTCCGCTACGAGCTTCGGGCGAAGGTCGTCGAATAGCGCCCGAATCTGCGCCCGACCGAGTCCCAGATCATGGAGCCCGGCGGTCATGTTGTCATCGAAGAGCTGCAGGAAGCCCTCCTGGCCCCTCAGTCGGGGAACCCCCAATGCAACCAGAGCTTCTGCCAAGCATCGCTTCCATACGGCCAGGGAATCGGCCAAGGTACCGTCGTAGTCGAGGAGAAAGATGGGTTGGGTCATGGGGCCGGAGCATATGCCTTCGGGTCGGGCACGAACTCGACGTCGTCCACGAAGAACGCACTGTCGATGGTAGCCTGACTGGTGATTACAAGGTAGTTGAGAGCGAAGCCGGAACGGGCGACCGGCAGTCTTTCAAAGGTCTTCCTGGCGCCGTCCGGGAGGGTCACCGTCAGGGTGATCCCCTCGCGCGAGCGCGTGCTCAGCGGGACCGTCATTTCGCAGCGCAGCCACTGTCCCAGCGGCACGGCGGGAAGTAGCTTCCGCTTGCCGAAGCGCACGCCGTCTTCCTGGAACCAAAGGCTGAAGCCAACCCGGTCGTGAGCGCGTTCCCGGCCATTGAACTCGACCAGTGCGCCTTTTCCCAGGCGGACGGCGAAACGGACCGTCGACAAGCCCCGCGTGTGGTCTGGCTTGTAGTTCAGGTAGGGGTAGAAGGGCTTGGCCAGCCCCTTGGCGTCCGTGAACTTGAGCGAGCGTTTGCCGCTGGCGGCAGCCTCTTCGCTGATCCGGACCGTCCCCTTCCCCATCTCGCGTACCGCCGAGATGCCGGAGGGATTTTCGGCGGGGCGGGACTCTTCGAAATCGTCCTTGAAGGGCTCGGGCGGCGGCGGGGGTGGCAGTTCGGGCATGGTCATGGCCAGCACCGGGGGCGGCGGCGCAACCGGCAAGTCGTCGATCTTGCGGAAGGCAGGTTCCAGACCCGCCTTGGCAGCAATCTCCTTGGGGAATTTGGGGTTGTCGGGAGCGACTCCGAAGAAGTTGTCCTTCCACTCCATGTATTCACGCTTGCTGTTGGAGGTGTTGATCCGCCACGGATTGCCGGATGTGGCGTAGATGAGATTGCCTTCGTCGAGAATCCCCTTGCTGCCGTTGTCATGGAAGATGCCGTTGTTGGGTGCGCCTGCCGCAAAGGGATGCCGCCCCACATCGTGCAGGAGATTCCCTCGCAGGACGGAGCCCGGCATGAAGCCGAGGGTATAGATGCAGCCGCCGTCGCAGAGCAACAACATGGCGTGGTGCAGGTGGTTGTACTCCAGCGTGTACTCCCGGCAAACGGAGGGACTCGGATCCCAGCGCCAGCCAATGGCCACGGTGCTGTAGGTGAAGCGCCGGACCTCGTTGTGCCGGATCGTGGTCTCGGCCGCGATGCCACCCCAGATGCCGTGGGCGGAGAAGTGATGCCGCCCGCCGTCGGAAATGAGGTTGTTCTCGATGCGGTTGCCGGTCGGCAGCTTCTCGGGGCCCGCCTTGCTGTCTGCCGTGCCGACCAGGATGCCGCCGCCGCCGAGATCGTGGAACCGGCAGCCGACCACCCGGCTGGCGTGGGTGCCTTCTCCCAGGCGCAGAGCATAGCCGCCAAGATGGGCGAAGGTGCAGCCCTCAAACCGTACGTCCCGCGCGTAGGATACCCGCACGGCGGCGGGTAGATCGGTCATGCCTTGGCCTGCCGTGTAGCCCTTGGCGGGCAGACGCCACGCCGAATAGGCAAAGACGATTCCTACGAAACGGATGTCCTCGACCCTCGCCAGCGGCTCGGGGGTGCCGGTGATGTCCACCAGTCGTTCCAGGTGCGGGGCCACGGCTTGGAGCGTGGCGGCCTTTTCGCCAGGATTCGGGGTATACCGCAACACCCCCGAGGGAGCATCAAGATGCCATTCCCCCGCGCGACCAAACGCCTCGCGCACATTGTCGAGGTAGTAGGGATTGTGCCCACCTCGGTACCAATGGGTGATCCGATAGGTGGGGAAGTCCGTCAGCCGCACCGTTTTGGCCTCGTGGTCGACGCTCTCCACATGCATCCGCGAGGTGCTCCACGAATGGATGGCCAACAGCTCCATCTCCTTGGGGTTGGCAAAGGTGCGAGACAGATCCTCGTTCAGATAATGGAACTCGCGGATGCTCACCCGGTGTCGCATGCGGCTGGGCCGCGCCGGGAGCTTGCTTGGCTTGCCGGTCAGGAATGGCCCCAGCCACGAGCGATAGCGCCGCGTGGCATAGTGGGCATTGGGAGCGCGCACGAAGAGCTGGGAGAACTGTGTTCCCGGCATCAGCTTCCCTGTCCAGAACGTACCGTTCTCCTGCCAGTCGCCCAACACCTTGCCGCCGCTGAGCACGACGCGCTCGCCGGGCGTGGCGATCACCGTCAGATGCGAGTCCTCCGGCCCGAGGACAAGAGGCTTGGTGAGTTCATACTCGCCAGCGCGGAGGCGGATCGTCACCGTCTCGTCGTTCGCGGTCTTCCCTGCTGTCCGCAGGTTGCGCACGGCGACCACGGCTCGCCCGAGTGTGGCGAAGGGCCGTGCGGCCGTCCCCAGCCCCGCATCGTCCCCGTCCGCGGCGACCACGAGCTCTGCTGCAATGGTGGTAGTCACCATGGAACAGGCGAGCAGGAGGACTGTGGCGAAGGGACGCATGGGGAACTCCTGGTATCTGAGTCTGGCTGGTTGACCCAATACCATACCTCCTGGCATCCGCCTCTGCTTTTGCCGCGACAGATCGTGGCGCAACGGCCATAGTATGGCGAACCCCGGCAACCCCAGGAACGCCATGCCCCACGACGAACGAGACCGTCTCCAACGCCTGCGACCCGTATTGGCGCTGCGCGACCGCATGCTTGCCGCCATCCGCAGCTTCTTCGTGGAGCGCGACTTCCTGGCCGTGCAGACGCCGGTTCGGCTGCCCGCGCCTGCTCTGGAGGACTACATCGACGCAGAGCCCGCCGGCGACCAGTGGCTTCGCACCTCGCCCGAATTGCACATGAAGCGGCTGTTGGCAGCGGGGTACGAGTGCATCTACCAGATCGGTCCCTGCTTCCGCCAAGGCGAGCGGGGGAGCCGCCATCTGCCCGAATTCACCATGCTTGAATGGTACCGCCTGCATGCCGACCATGAGGGAATTCTCTCGGATACCGTCGAACTGGTGCGGCATGTCCTGACCGCCACTCTCGGCACGCTCGCTTGTCCCTACCAGGGCCAGGAGATCGATTTCGGCACCCCCTGGGAACGGCTCACGGTCGAGGATGCCTTCCAGCGCTACGCGCAGCGGGACGTGGATGAAGCCCTTGCGGCGGGCGAGTTCGAGCAGGTGCTTGTGGAGCAGGTGGAGCCCCATCTCGGCAATGGCCGCCCCACCGTGTTGGGGGAATATCCCCTGGCCTGTAGTGGCCTGAGCCGCCCGATTGCCGGTCGGCCCAACCGGGTCGAGCGCTGGGAGCTCTATGTGGCTGGCTTGGAGCTTGGCAACGCCTGCAGCGAACTGACTGATCCCGACGAGCAGGCGTCCCGTTTTGCCGACTGCGCGGCCCTGCGTCGGTCGGAGAACCGCCCCGTCTACCCCATGGACGAGCCCTTCATGGCCGCGCTCCGCAATGGCCTGCCTCCCACCGCAGGCATCGCCATCGGTCTCGACCGCCTGCTCCTCATCCTCGCCAACCTGGACGATCTCGCCGACACTGTTGCGTTCGCGTTCGCGTGAAGAGGGCTTCACCTTCGTGCGTTTGGTGGAATTCGTGGCTGCTCCTGACCGCGCTCGTCAACGGCGAGTTGGCACCATGGCACAGGGCTTCAATCGCGGCAGGTCATCGGGATCGACCAGGAGTCTGATGGATCGAGCCTGCCGAGGAACTCGGCTGATCAGGCCTTTCTCTTCGAGCTTGATGATCATCTGATGTACGGTTGGCGGCGCGGTCCCGAAGAACTTCTGCAGATCCAATTCCGCCGGGGCTTGCCCGAACATCGTCATGTAGCTGTCGATGAACGCCAGGTACTGGCCCTGCTTCTCGGTGAATTCGGGGAACGCAGGCACTTGCTCATCCTCTGCGGCCTGGTCGGCGATGGGGATGGACTCAGGGGACACGGGCATTCCCTCGCCGTGCGCGGTTGGGTCGGGGGCGAAGCTGATGTGATTGTCGGCGCACCACCGCTCCACGGCGGCGTGCTCTGCTGCCTCTTCGAAATTGTGCCACTCCTTCAGAAGATCCCGCGCGGAGAGGAGATCCTTGAACCGGGCGTAGGCCCCCGCCTTGGAGAAGAAACTCCTCACGCGCCCGTACTCGTTCGGGATTCGAGAATCCACGAACTCCAGCACAAGATGCCGGCCAAGGTCGAACTCGTCCTGGTGCGGAATACCGACATACCGGTCTGGATCAGGGAACTCCGGGATTTCGTCTATGCCCGCGATTTCCGATGCGTACAGGAAACAGTCCTCCATCCTGTCATAGATCGCGCTGTTCTCCCAGTGTGGCGCGTGGCCCACAAACTCGAAGGCGTTGTAGAAGTCAACCACGGTAGACATGACCATCTTCCTTTCTGCACCTACCCCCCGTGGAGGACAGAGCGGATTTGCCCTGAGCAACCGGAGGCGGTCGAGTTCTGGCAATCTCGAGGAACTGGCATGCGCCCCTCGTTAACTTGCGGTTTCTGGACGACCCATGCGGCGGCACACGGCGAAACGAGGGTGCCCAGCATCGGTTGTTTGCTGGAGCGGGGACAAAGCCCCCTCCCCACAACAAAAGTACCATTTGACAAAGGGAGACGCAAACGGGGCAACGCGCAGCCGTTGCCACCAAACCCGTTTGCCCGCCCAACACTGGAAGGTGTCTCAGGGGGCCACACCTCGGACCGATTCGTCCGATTCGTCCGATGGCCGCCCCTGCCCCCCTCCCACCCCATGCCAACCGCAAGGCCACACCTCGGGCCCACTCGTCCGGTGGGCCGCCCCTGCCCCCCTGCCACAGTCTCAGCGCCAGAAGTAATGCCATTTGTAGGTCAACTCGACGCTCTTGCCGGGCTCGAGCGTGGTCTCCCACTTGATCCGCCCAATCCCGTTGAAATGTCCCCACCAGTTGGGCCAGTTGTACCAGCCCCACCAATGCGGCCGGCCCGAGGTGTAGGTGTGGTCTTCCAGCATATTGAGCTTGGTGACCACGCCGTCGTTGCTGGCCTCGGTGATGTTGCCTAGCACATTTCGCACGACCTCGAGCTTCGCCGGTTGCTTGCGGTAGTTGGTCAACGTCACCGCGCCGGTCAGGTCCACGCGCTCGTAGTTGTCGTTGTACCAGCGGACGGCGTTGGGCGTGCGCTTGACCTCGCTGTCCGCCTTCTTCACCTGCACGTCCACGGCTGCCGTGATCGGCAGATCAACGGAGCCGCCCTTGGGCGTGTAGGTCATCAGTCCCTGGCCGAGGACGCGGTCGCCGCTCAGAATCAGGGCTGGCGCGGTGGTGAATGGGTATACGCTCTTGTTGGTGAGCCGCAGCTTGTGCATGACTTTGGGGCTGGTCAGCAGGCGGGCGATTTCCGATTGCTGGTTCGTGTTGAACCTGCGCCGGACATCAGCCGGCGGGGCAAAGGGGATGTCGAGCACATAGACATCCTCGTAGGGCACCGTGAACTCGGCGACCGGCACCACCATCCGCTGGCCTTTCTTCAGCGTGATATTCTGGATCGTGAAGATATGGAGGTCTTCGACGTTCTCCGCCCCCGCTCCGCCCAGGCCAAAACCACCGCCCAGATTCGGCGCTGGCCGGCGGCGGGATTCGCTCATCCGCGAGCTTTGCGTCATGATGCGGTTGGAGAGCATCTGGCCGTGGGTCGCGTTCGCCTCCTGGAAATACGAGGACAGCTGGACGAGTGACTGCTGCAAGGACATGGGATCGACCGTTGCCTTGAAATGGAAGGTTGGCACCCCGACGACCAGATGGCAGGTGACGTTCTCCAGATCGGTCAGCTCATTGAGCAGCGTGGCCTGGAGCTGGATCTTGGCCGTGCCTTCGCCATCGATCGTCAGCTTGTAGTTTGGGATCCAGCGGATGCCCCGTTGCAGGTATACCAGCCCCATTTCTGCAGTTGCCGTCGGCTTGCGGTCCGCCCAATCCAGCTTCATGGTCAGCAAGTTCCTGAACTCGACGTCGGCGAGGGCCTTCCTCGGTTGCTCCTTGAAGGTCACGTCGAGGATTCGAGCGAGAGCCACTGCCTTCACTCCCTCCGTCGTCTTCAGCAGCACGACATCGCCCTTCTTTGGGAGGAGCTCGCCGCTGTTGGGCGGGGCTGTCCGTTGCATTTCTTCGGCACTGCGTTCCGTGACCCCCTGAATGGTGGCCGGGTAGCTGAACGCGGCTGCTTCCCGGCCTGCCGGAGTCTCCGTGATGATCACCTCCGCGCCCGGGTTGGCCTCAATCAGCTCGCGGATCGTCAAAGGCGACCGCGCCACCGTCACCCGCCGCTGCCCGGCGGTGACAGATGCCAGTTTCACGCCCTTCTCTGCCGCGTAGGGCCAGAAGGTTCCGAGAACGGGCGCGGGCAGGTAGTCCATCAACACTTCCCCCGCCTCATTCGTCGGCATTTTCCCCTGGTGCATGACGAACGCGTGGCCATCCTTGAACACTGTCAGTTCCCGCACCGGCATGCGCGCCAAGGCGCTGGATGCCGGCGCGTTGTCTTGTGCCCAAGTGACAGCACCAGCCAGTAGGGCAACTCCCAGGCTCCATCTGCCGAGTGTGTTCCGTCTCATGTTCCTGCATCTCCTATGCTTCCTCCTGGACCATCTGGGGCGAGCCCCGTCGAGGACAGATTCGGGCCATGCTGTCGAATATACGCTCTTCGGCCGCTCCGAGAACACATTGCTTGCCAATGATTTGTAAAAACCTCTCCCCTGTTCATTGCCGCGCCCTCGCTTGCCCTCTTCCGCCCGTGGCGCGTCCCCACGCATTGCTCCCGGCACGCAACGCCTGGGAACGCCAATCGCCTGATTGGCCTCTTCCGCCTATGGCGGGTCGCCACGCGTGGCCCCCGTCAAGCAACGCCTGGGAACGCCGATCGCCTGATCGGCATCTTCCGCCTGAGCGGGTCGTCACGCGTCGCCTCTGCCAAGCAACGCCTGGGAGCGCCAAGCCCCAGCTTGGCCTCTTCCGCCCGTGGCGGGTTGCCACGCGTCGCCTCTGCCAAGCAACGCCTGGGAACGCCAGTCTCCAGATTGGCCTCTTCCGCCCATGGCGGGTCGCCACGCGTCGCCCCCGGCACGCAACGCCTGGGAACGCCAATCTCCAGATTGGCATCTTCCGCCTGTGCGGGTCACCACGCGTCGCCTGCACGGACGGCGTCCCCCCTGGGAGCGCCAAGCCCCAGCTTGGCATCTTCCGCCCGTGGCGGGTCGCCAGGCGTCGCCTCTGCCAAGCAACGCCTGGGGACGTTGCGCCTGGAAATGCCACAGGCGAGACTATCCGCCCCGGTCTCCTCTACCGACTGGCCCACGGAGCGGCAGACTGTGATCCATTGGCATTCGCTGGCTTGCTCCGGGGAAGGTGCACGGCAATAGTAGCACGTGCCATGGAGGCCGTTCGATACTCTGAAGGGGTACGGATCGCTGCGATGGCACTCCGTCTGTGTCAGTCGGTACGCGCGGGAGCCGAGAGAACTTGCGATCCCCCGAACACCCGCACTTTTCCGGGACGTGCCAACGATTCTGGCCACATAGTGGATAGGTCCGTTTTACATGGATTTCGTTGAACTCAACAGAAGCTTCGCTCCGATCGAGAAGGATAAGGAACTGAACCCAGACATCGCTAGGTTCTGGGGGCATAAGCTGTCGGGGTGGCTGAACTGGGCGCAGCTTCTCGAGTACCGCCGCGTCGTGCTATTGGCAGAGGCCGCGAGCGGCAAGACATGGGAGTTCCAGAACCGAGCCCAGGCACTTCGTGAGCAAGGCCAAGCGGCGTTTTTCGTCACCATCGAGGATCTTGCGGATGACAGTTTCGTCGCTGCTCTGGATCCCGCTCTGGAACAGGCCTTCGTGTTGTGGCGTGACGGTGATGTGGGAGAGGATGGTTGGTTCTTCCTCGACTCGGTTGATGAGGCTCGTCTTCACCACAAGAGCCTGGGAAAGGCTCTGAGGCGCTTCGCCTGGGGAATTGGGGCGGGAATTGGCCGGGCCCGTATCTACATATCCTGCCGAGTGAGCGACTGGAAGGGGCAGGAGGATCGGAAGGCAGTGAAGCGGATCCTCTCCGTACCGGAGGCCCTGCCCACTCCCGAGCCTGTGGACCGGGATGCCGCATTGCTGGACCCGATCTTCGAGGAGCGAGAGGAGTCGAGCAGATCTTCCGAAGACGAGGAAGCCGACAGCAAGCATCGGGATATTCTCGTCGTGCAGCTCGTTCCGCTGAGTACTGAACAGCAACGTAGGCTCATGGCGGCTTCCCAGGTTACCAGGCCTGATGAGGCGACGACCCAGATAGAAAGGAGCGGCCTTAGTGCT